>Ga0007854_10001466_pt1 | contig 14962 bp, 11 predicted proteins | sample CryBogCBH12Aug08_FD_60382 | JGI IMG/M metagenome (GOLD analysis project Ga0007854, IMG submission 60382) | Freshwater microbial communities from Crystal Bog, Wisconsin, USA - CBH12Aug08 | ecosystem: Environmental > Aquatic > Freshwater > Lake | place: Crystal Bog, Wisconsin, USA | collected...
AGAATAACCCGGTGCTGATTGGCGAGCCCGGCGTGGGCAAGACCGCCATTGTGGAGGGGCTGGCGCAGCGCATTGTCGCGGGCGAGGTGCCCGATTCTCTCAAGGGCAAGCGCGTGCTGTCGCTCGACATGGCGGCGCTGCTGGCGGGTGCGAAGTTTCGCGGTGAGTTTGAAGAGCGCCTGAAAAATGTGCTCAAGGATTTGGCCAAGGACGAGGGCCAGACCATCGTTTTTATCGACGAACTGCACACCATGGTGGGCGCAGGCAAGGCCGAAGGCGCGATGGATGCCGGCAATATGCTCAAGCCTGCGCTGGCGCGGGGCGAGTTGCATTGCGTGGGCGCCACCACGCTCGACGAATACCGTAAGTACATCGAAAAAGATGCGGCACTGGAGCGTCGTTTCCAGAAAATTCTGGTCGGCGAGCCCACCGTTGAAGCCACTATCGCCATTCTGCGCGGGCTCAAGGAGCGCTACGAAGTGCACCACGGCGTGGACATCACAGACCCAGCTATCGTCGCTGCGGCCGAACTGTCCAACCGCTACATCACAGACCGTTTCCTGCCCGACAAGGCAATCGATTTGATTGACGAAGCTGCGTCAAAAATCAAGATCGAGCTCGATTCAAAACCAGAGGTCATGGACAAGCTCGATCGCCGCCTGATCCAGCTGCAAATTGAGCGTGAAGCCGTCAAGAAAGAAAAGGACGAGGCGTCGGTCAAGCGGCAGGAACTGATCAACGAAGAAATTCTGGCGCTGCAAAAGGAGATTGCCGATCTGGACGAAATCTGGAAGGCCGAAAAGGCAACGGCTCAGGGCAGTGCGCAGGTGCGTGAGGACATCGACAAATTGCGTCAGCAAATTGAGACGCTGACGCGCAAGGGCGATCTGGCCAAAGTGGCCGAACTGCAGTACGGAAAGCTGCCCGAACTGGAAAAGCGGCTGAAGGAAGCGCAGGAAAAAGAAGCGGGCAAGTCGCGTGATGCGGTGGCGGGTGGTGGGCGTCGTCTGCTGCGTACGCAAGTGGGCGCCGAAGAAATTGCCGAAGTGGTGAGCCGGGCTACGGGCATTCCGGTGGCCAAAATGATGCAGGGCGAAAAAGACAAATTGCTGATGATGGAGTCCCGTCTGCACCAACGCGTGGTCGGGCAGGACGAAGCTATTGCCGCGGTTGCCAACGCAATTCGGCGCTCGCGTTCGGGCTTGTCGGATCCCAACCGGCCGACCGGATCGTTTTTGTTTCTGGGCCCGACCGGCGTCGGAAAAACCGAGCTTTGCAAGGCGCTGGCCGGGTTCATGTTCGACAGCGAGGAGCATCTGATTCGCATCGACATGAGTGAATTCATGGAAAAGCACTCGGTGGCCCGGTTGATCGGTGCGCCTCCGGGCTATGTCGGATACGAGGAGGGCGGTTATCTGACCGAGGCGGTGCGCCGCAAACCTTACGCGGTGCTGTTGCTGGACGAAGTGGAAAAAGCGCACCCCGACGTGTTTAACGTGCTTTTGCAAGTGCTCGACGACGGTCGGCTGACCGACGGGCAGGGCCGCACGGTCGACTTCAAGAACACCGTTATTGTGATGACCAGCAACATTGGATCTCAGCTGATTCAGTCGATGGTGGGTGCCGATTCCGAAGAAATTAAGGACGCGGTGCGGGGCGAACTGAAGAATCATTTCCGGCCTGAATTCTTGAACCGGATTGATGAGACGGTGGTCTTTCACGCGCTCGATGCACAGCATATCGCCGGTATTGCAACCATTCAGCTGGACGTTCTCATCAACCGACTGGCGCGCATGGAACTGCATTTGCAGGTATCTCCGGCGGCAGTGGCCGAGTTGGCCAAGGTTGGTTTCGACCCTCTGTTTGGAGCGCGTCCGCTCAAGCGTGCGATTCAGCAGCGCATTGAAAACCCGTTGTCCAAGTTGCTGCTGGAAGGAAAGTTTGCGCCAAAGTCGACCATTCACGTGGAAGTCGATCCGATTCGATCACCCGGTGAGTTTCACTTCAGCTAAGACCTTTGTCGGGGCGGTTCGGGCAGGTATTTGCAAGTGTGGCTAAGATTGGCGGATGAACACCGCCAATCTTTCCACCGCTTCTCTGCCACTGCGTGAGGATGTTACGACTATCAGCCTAGTGGGGCTGGCACACGCCAGCTCCCACTTTTCGCACCTGCTGCTTCCTTTATTGTTTCCGGTTTTTGCGGTGGAGTTTGGGCTTAGCTATTCCGAGTTGGGCCTCTTGATGAGCATATTTTTTGTGCTCTCAGGTGTCGGGCAGGCGTGTGCAGGATTTGCAGTCGACCGGCTTGGTGCGCGTGGTCTGCTGTTTCTCGCAATTGTTCTGCTGGCGTTTGCCTGCCTGGCGGCGTCAGTTGCCGGCGGATACGGCGGATTGATGGTGGCCGCAGCACTGGCCGGGTTGGGCAACGCAACTTTTCACCCGGTTGATTTCACTATTCTGAATCAGCGGGTTTCTGCCGCGCGACTAGGCTACGCATTCAGCGCGCACGGTCTGACGGGCAATCTGGGCTGGGCCGCGGCGACTGTATTTATTGCATCCCTTTCCTCTGCATACGGCTGGCGCGTGGCCTACCAGGCAGCAGCTTTCATGTACGTTCTGATTTTGCTGGTGTTGCTGGTGTATCGCGATTATCTGGTGACCCAGCCCTCACATCACCCCGCCCAGAAGGGTGATGCGCCCCGCGAGCACGCGATGGCCTTTATGAAATTGCCGGTCGTCTGGTGGTGCTTCGCTTTTTTCCTGCTGTCGACGATGACTTTTGCAGTGGTGCAGAGCTTTTCGGTTTCCATTCTCAAGGCCATGTATGGCGTTGGATTTGAGGCCGCTACTTTCACTTTGACGGCTTACATGCTGGCCGGGGCTGTGGGAATGTTTATCGGTGGGATTGTGGCTACGCGTGTTCAGAGTAGCGACCGCGTGGTGGCACTGGCCATGACTGTCGGAGCGGTTTGCCTCGCGCTGTGTGGCACCGGCTGGCTGAATGCCAACATCACAATGATCGTGCTGGCTGCGACCGGATTTGCCATTGGCATTGGTGGCCCGTCGCGCGATATGATGATCAAGAAGGCATCGCCAAAAGGTGCGACGGGTCGGGTATACGGCCTGGTTTATTCCGGCCTTGATACTGGTTTTGCGCTCTCGCCGTTGCTGTTTGGCGCTCTAATGGATCACGGCTTGTATGGCACCACGCTGATCGGTGCCGCAGCTATTTTGCTGTTGAGCGTGTTTGCCGCGCTGGGCGTCGGAACGCGAACCCGACACGCATAAAAAAATAGCGGACCTGCTGTCTGCAAGTCCGCTGTCTGGGCAATACGCAGCGACGGATTAAATCCCCCGCTGCGCCATAAACACCTTATTTCAGGTGCTTGCCAATCAGTCCGGCCATTTCGAACATTGTGACCTGGCCCTTGCCAAACACTTCCTTCAGCTTGGCATCAGCATTGATGTTGCGCTTGTTGGCTGCGTCCTGCAGACCGTGCTTCTTGATGTAAACCCACAGCTTGCTGACCACTTCGGTACGGGGCAGCGGAGCTGCGCCAACCACTGCTGCAAGTGCTGCGCTGGGTGTCAGGGCTTTCATGAATGCAGCGTTGACCGTGCGCTTTTTGGCAGCCGGCTTCTTGGCCGCTACGACCTTTTTGGCCGGGGCCGCTTTTTTGGCGGGAGCGGCTTTCTTTGCCGGTGCAGCCTTGGTCGCTACCACTTTCTTGGCTGGAGCCGCTTTTTTGGCGGGAGCAGCTTTCTTAGCGGGAGCGGCCTTTTTGGCGGGAGCGGCCTTTTTTGCAGTTGCCATGATCGATTGTCCTTCTAGAAGTTGATTAATCACCAGTGAAATTCTGCCTCTGAACTGGTAAGGCGGATGCTACTGGAGAAAATGCTGCTTTCCAAGCGGGGAAATACTTTTTCACTCTGTCAGGCACAATTTTCGGGTGAGAATTGTTGTGTTAAACCAAATGGAGCCCTAACTGATGACTCAAGCCTTCTCAACCTGCGATTTATGTGACCTGCACAAGACGGATACCTCTGGAAATTTTCGGGTCTTGCCCCCGGTTTTCAAAGACTTTGGTTCCCTGACGAAATTTAGCGGTCCTGTGGTCACCGTGAAATGTTTCGAAGACAACACGCTGGTAAAAGCGGCCGTGGATTCACCGGGTTGGCTAGAGACGGCGTCCGGGCGGGTGGCGCAAGTGCTGGTTGTCGACGGCGGTGCCTCGGTGCGTCGCGCCTTGCTGGGCGGAAATCTGGGCGCAGCAGCGGCACGCAATGGCTGGGCCGGTGTGGTTATTGACGGCTGTGTGCGTGACACGGCCGAGTTGTCGGCGCTGTCGGTTGGCATTCGTGCGCTCGCCGCCATGCCTTTGCCGACCGAAAAGCGCAACGAAGGCCAACGCGACGTTGCGGTTCAGATTCAGGGTGTCAGCGTACGACCGGGCGACTGGCTCTATGCCGATGAAGACGGCATTGTGGTGAGCAATGTTGCGTTGACCTAGCTTTTGCTGCGCGGCTGCAATGTCGCCAGTACGACTCCCGCGACGGCAATTGCCAGCGCAACCAGTTCGTTGAGTCTGACCGGTTCATTCAGAAACAATATTCCGGTCAGCGTTGCTGCAACTGGCAGCATGACGGTAAATAGCCCGGCGTGGGCGGCGGGCACATTTGGCAGGCCGCTCATCCAGAGCCAGACGGTCCAGACGCTTGCGGCCAGCGCATAAAAAACCAGCAGCAGCCAGATATTTACTGGCACACTGGAGAATTGAAAACTCCACGCCGCATACGCACCCAGCGGCGTCATCAGCAGGAACCCGTACAGGTTGATAGTGGCAGCAACGCGCTTGGGCGAGACGCTGTTGCTGAGCATTTTGGCCACCACTGCATAAATCGCTTCGCACACCACGGCCCCGAATACCAGCAGATTGCCAAGCCACTGGCGGCCTGAGCCGCCCAGTTGGACCGTCGTTTCAGGCGTTGCTTTGGCCAGCGCCAGCATCGAAATACCAATCACTGCGCAGGCTATGGCAATCCAGATGCGTGGCCCTATTCGTTCACCCAGAATAATCCAGCTGATCATGGCCACCACAGCAGGAATAGAGGCCATGATGATGCCGGCTGCTACGGCTGTGGTCATGCTCACGCCCAGAAGCATGCAGATAGTGAACAGAAAGTTGCCAAAAAAGGATTCCAACCAGAGCAGTCGGCGTGTTTTGCCTGATAGAGGCTGGTCATCGTAATTGGGGCGCATCCAGTGCAGCATGGCTATTCCTCCAATGCCAAAGCGCATCCAGCCAAGCAGGAATAGTGGAATGGTGGCCATCAGCGGGCGAGACATGGCGACGTATACACCCACCAATGCCATGCTCAGCGCCAGACAACCGTAGGAGCGCCAGCGCCCACCAGGAACGCTCTGGCTATCCGGGCCCGGAATTAAATATTGATCAGACATGGAGCCAAAGGTTACACCACCCAGCCATACGGCCCGTATACAGCGGATTGGTCACTTGGGGGCGTAATCAAGTGGCACCAGTCCAATGAATAGCTATGCGTTATGGTTCGTGTATCACCAGTATTGAATCATCAAGAGACAACGGCATGGACACAGACAAAACCGTACACATTAGTCATATCGGACAGTTTGCTTTTGCCAGTAACAGCAACCGATTCCTGGCCGCACCAACATTGGCCGGGCACCGCTTCGCAGTGAGTGGAATTCCCTACGATGGTGCAGTCACGAACCGACCTGGTGCACGGTTTGGGCCGCAGGAAATCCGGCGTGCGTCGTTGATGCTGTGCGACGGTATACATCCATATTTTGACGTCAGTCCGTTGGGACAACTCGGCGATGCTGGCGACATGCTATTACCCAACGCGTCCGGTCTGCCGGAAGTTCGCCGGGTTATCGAACAGCAAGCATCTTTGTTGATGCAGCAGGCTCATTGCGTGTTTTTGGGTGGAGATCACTCGGTAACGCTGTCACTGCTGCGGGCCCAGCATGCACGCCATGGCAAATTGGCATTGATTCATTTCGATGCGCATTGCGATACATGGGAAGATCATTTCGGCGAACCCTCCGGGCACGGCACCTGGACCTATGAAGCTATTACCGAGGGTCTGGTGGATAAGGCTAAAACGGTGCAGATCGGAATTCGATCCAGTGGCGTACGCGCTGCGCGTGAATACGTCCGGGATCAGGGTGGCCTTATATTTTCTGCACGTGATCTGCGTGGCAAAGATGGCGACGGATTGGCTCCAATAATAGCCACGATCAGAGAGCGTATAGGTGACACGCCTTGCTATCTGACGCTGGATATAGATTGCCTTGATCCGGCCTTTGCACCGGGTACCGGCACACCGGAGCCTGGCGGAATGAGCAGTTCACAGGTCATGACGTTTCTGGAAGAGTTTGCGGCCCTTAATCTGGTCGGTATGGACTGTGTGGAGGTTGCACCCGCCTACGATCATGCGGAACTGACCAGCAACGCGGCAGCACAGTTTGTGTGGACCTATTTGTGTGGACAGGTAGCCAAAACGACGCTGCGTTAATGCCTTCACTACGCCATATTGCCAAGGGTAAATATATGTTGCTCGATTCTGATACCCAACTCAACCAGACCAGCTATTACGAGGCATCTGTTGTGCGTGAAGCACCAGAGCCGCCGTTGCAGGGAAATCAGCACTGTGATGTGCTGGTGGTCGGTGCCGGATTTGCCGGTTTGTCGGCCGCTATTTCGCTGGCCAAACGAGGCTATAAGGTGGTAGTTCTGGAAGCAGACCGTATCTGCAGTGGAGCCTCCGGGCGCAATGGCGGTCAGGCTATTGTGGGCTACGCCAGCGGGCAGGGTGAGTTTGAAGGGCAACTCGGGCAGGCTGACGCCCAACGTGCATGGCAGATGTCGCTGCAGGCGATTGAATTGATACAGCAGCGCCGCACCGAATTCCAAATTGATTGTGACTGGGTCAGCGGCTACTTGTACGTAGCCGAAACGAGGCGCAAGGCGCGTGCGCTGGAAGCCGATATGCAGGAATTGCGCGCGAAATATTCGTTTGAAGTTGATTTTGTCGAAGGCGAGGCAGTCAAAAAACAAATCGATAGCCCGCGCTATTGTGCGGCTGCCTATGAAAATATTTCTGGGCATTTGCACCCCTTGAAATACGGCCTGGGACTCGCGCGGGCGGCTCGTTCACTGGGTGTGAAAATTTACGAAAACTCACCGGTTCATAAGTTGGAGCGCGGAGCGCAGGTCTGTGCGCATACCGATAGTGGTACGGTGCGCACGAAATTTGCAGTACTTGCGGGCAACTGCACGTTGGCCGAATACGGGCGCGCCGTTGCACCGGAACTGGCGCAGCGCATTATGCCGGTGGGAACCTATATCGTTGCCACGTCACCGCTGCCTGAAGAACTATGCCGGAAGATGCTGCCTGCAAATCCAGCGGTTTGCGACAACAATTTTGTGCTCGATTATTTTCGCCTCAGTGCCGACCGGCGTATGTTGTTTGGCGGGCGTGTAAGCTATTCAACACGCACCCCAACGAATCTGAAAGTGGTAATGGCGGCACGCATGGCACAAGTGTTCCCGCAACTTTCCCAGACTCCGGTCGAGTACGTGTGGGGCGGCTTTGTCGACATCAGCATGAACCGGGCGCCCGACTTCGGCCGCCTTGGAGACAACATCTATTACCTGCAGGGTTTCAGCGGTCACGGTGTGGCGTTGACTGGACTCGCGGGCGATTTGGTCGCACAGGCTATCGCCGGTCAGGCTGAGAGGTTCGATATGTTTGCCCGCCTGCAGCACCGTTCGTTTCCCGGCGGCCCTTTGCTGCGCACGCCCAGCCTGGTACTTGGCATGGCCTGGCATCAACTGATGGATTTGCTCTGATTGGGTATGGTTTTAGCTGGCGCGAAATTCGCCGGCTATTGCCTTTGCCAGCACAGGCCCGTATTTTTCGATGTCGGCCAGCGTTGCATAGCCGTAGCCGATAACCAGGCCGCGCGCGTCGGTTCGGGCCACACAATACGCGCTCAGGGCCCGCACCACCAGACCTAGTTGACCAATGCGTTTCGCTAGTGACTTATCGTCGGTGTCGGATGGGAGTCGAACGCAAAGATGCAAGCCTTGCTCGGCACCGCTGATCTGGGCGTGTTCTCCAAGGCAGGGTTGTAGTGCCTCCAAAAGGCACTGGCGGCGTTGCGCGTAGCTATTTCTGGCTCGGCGAAGGCTACTGGCAAAGTGGCCAAATTCTATAAATTCTGCCAGTGCCGCCTGCAACGGCATCTGGCCTGGCCTGTTCAGGTCGTAGTGTGCCTGTTTGAAAGCTGCCACCAGGCGTTTTGGAACGACCAGATAGCCCAATTTCAGTCCGGGATACAAAACCTTCGAAAAAGATCCGAGATAGAGAACCCGCTGATCCTGATCGAGTCCTGCCAGTGATGACAGGGGCGGTCCGCTAAAACGAAATTCACTGTCGTAGTCGTCTTCCAGAATCCATGCGTCGCTTTCTCGGGCCATAGCCAATAGCGTTTGCCGGCGAGGTAGTGTCATGACTGCCCCGGTTGGGTATTGATGCGATGGCGTCGTATAGATCAAGCGCGGTGAATATTGCAGGTCGGATGCGGTGGGTGCCATTCCCTCGTCGTCAACCCTAATAGCGTGGCAATGCAGGCCGGTGGCCATGAATGCTTTAACGGCGCCCCAATAGGCGGGGTCCTCAAGCCAGACCGTATCGCCATGATCGGCCAGCATCTGCGCGCATAGTTCGAGCGATTGCTGGGTGCCGCTGGTAATAATGACCTGTTCCACGTCGAGCGGTACGCTTCGGAATACGCGCAAATAGTCGGCAACGGCGCGCCTCAGCGGGGCGTGTCCACCTGAATAACTGTAGTCGAGCATCTCCGGATAGGTCATGCGCCAATGCTTGTTTTGTAGCCGTTGCCAGAGCGCCACCGGGAAAGCACTGAAGTCCGCTATTCCGGGTGTAAAAGGCTGTATTTCCAGTTGGTTGGCGCAAAAAGTGCTTGCCAGCGCCGTGCCGCGCTGTGATAGTCGTGCGACATGATTATGGGTGTGCGTGGAATGATTGCGGGTCACGCTTCGTGGTAGGGTGTCATTGACATAGGTCCCGCTGCCAACCCGGCTGACCAGATAGCCTTCGACCGTAAGTTGGCCTAATGCAGCAACTACCGTATTGCGCGATAGCTTCAGGTCCTGCGTCAATTCGCGGCTCGACGGCAGGCGGTCACCGGCTGCAAGTTTGCCATCCAGCAGCGCCCGGCGCATAGCCTCGTATAGCTGTCGGTGTAGCGGCATGGCATCCTTCTGGCTTAGCCGCGCCATTTCGGTGAGTAATAGTTCGGATAACATAATTTTGTTTATATAGTTCAACTACTAACCAACTGGCACCATGCCGGCGACCCAAATGGCTCCGTTAACAGACCGATTCTGCAACACAATGCATGAAATAATATGGAGACGAGTATGAAAATGCCAGCACCACTCGTGTGGCTGCCAGCCGATCATCGCCTGCTCGGAAGTGGCGACAACCAGATGCCTTATCTGGTTCTTGGCGATAAATATGCGCGTGCCCTGAAGGAGCATGCTGCAGTGCAGCCGGTACTTTTCCCGCTGGCACAGGCTGATCAGCTTGACGAATTATTGTCGCTGGTGGACGGTGTCATGTTGACAGGTTCGCCTTCCAATGTGCATCCTGATTATTTTGGTGCCACAGTTACCGATCCCCGGTTGCCGCTTGATCCCGAGCGTGATTCGCTCACCTTGGCAATGGTTCGCGCCTGCCTCTCAAAGGGTATTCCGTTGTTTGGTATTTGCCGGGGTTTTCAGGAAATCAACGTTGCGCTGGGTGGTTCGCTGCACCAGCAGGTGCATGATCTTCCTGCGCATATCGATCACCGCACCGCGCCCGATGGTAGTTATGAAGCCATGTACGCACCCAGCCATACGGTTTCGCTAGTCCCGGGATCCGCTTTTGCGCGCTGGGCTGGGGCGGGAGAGGCAATAGTCAACTCTGTGCATGGTCAGGGCATCGACCGGCTGGCCGATGGATTGAGTTCGTTGGCAACGGCGCCAGATGGGCTGGTGGAAGCCGTAGAGGTAAAGGGTGCCGATAGTTTTGCGTACGCGGTACAGTGGCATCCTGAATGGCGCACTTCGGATAGCGCCTTTTCACAGGAAATATTCAAAGCATTTGGTCTGGCGTGTCGTGCACGCCAGGCTCGGCGAGGGGCTTAAACCCTTGCGTGATAGAACCGCTGCAAGGCGGCAACAGGAGTAGTTTATGACGGATAACAAAACAATGAATTTCAACGATCTCGAGCACTGGCTGAATGAAAGGCGTGTAACCGAGGTCGAATGTCTGGTTCCTGACTTGACTGGGGTGGCGCGCGGAAAAATTCTGCCGCGTGCCAAATTTACCGAAGACCGCGGCATGCGCCTGCCCCAGGCTATTGTGGCGATGGGAGTGACCGGAGAGTTCCCTGAAAGTGGCCCCTATTTTGATGTCATCGAACCCACCGACCGCGATATGCAATTGCGCCCGGATCCGTCAACCGTCCGAATAGTCCCCTGGGCTGCTGACCCGACTGCGCAGGTTATTCATGACTGTTTTGACCATGAAGGAAAGCTGGTTCCCTTTGCGCCACGAAGTGTTCTGCGTCGTGTTTGCGATCTGTTCCAAGCCGAAGGTCTGCAACCCATTGTGGCGCCCGAACTGGAGTTCTATCTCACTGCGCGCAACACGGATCCCAATACTTTGCTGCGCCCACCCGTTGGCCGTAGCGGCCGTGCAGAAACCTCACGTCAGGCGTATAGCATTGACGCGGTAAACGAGTTTGACCCCCTGTTCGAAGAAATTTATGACTATTCGGACAAGATGGAATTGAATGTCGACACGCTGATTCATGAAGTTGGTGCCGGTCAGATGGAAATTAATTTTTTCCACGCCCAGCCTCTGGGCCTGGCTGACGAAGTCTTCTTCTTCAAGCGAACGGTTCGCGAAGCCGCATTGCGTCACGACATGTACGCTACTTTCATGGCCAAGCCGATTGCAGGCGAACCCGGTAGCGCAATGCATGTGCACCAGAGCCTGATAGATATTGCAACGGGTAAGAATGTCTTCAGCAATCCGGATGGCACCCCGTCAGATATGTTCATGCACTATATTGGTGGATTGCAGCGCTACATTCCGGCCGCAATGGTGCTTGTTGCACCCTATGTGAACAGCTACCGCAGGCTGTCGCGCAACACGGCAGCTCCTATCAATATCGAATGGGGCTACGACAACCGTACCGTAGGTATCCGTTCGCCTATTTCTTCACCCGCAGCACGACGTGTCGAAAACCGGGTGATCGGGGCCGACGCCAATCCATACGTCGCTATGGCAATGACGCTGGCATGCGGCTATCTGGGCATCAAAAACAAAATTAAGCCCAAGCCCGAAATGAAGGGAGACGCCTATTTGTCTGCCTATTCGCTCCCACGCAGTCTGGGTGAAGCGCTTGACTGGCTGCGCAAGGAGTCTGACTTGCATGAGGTACTGGGTCGCGAATTCATTACCGTTTATTCGGAAATCAAGGAACTTGAATTTGATGAATTTATGAAAGTTATTTCGCCTTGGGAGCGTGAGCACTTGCTGCTTCATGTCTGATTTGTAAAGTTTGAATCACCCAATTAACAAATCAGTATTCAACGAATATAGCTAAAACTAAACCAACAATGGGACAAGCAATGAATCAGGCAACACTCCAGGCCGTTTCCCGGCCAGTCGACACCAAGGCTATTCAGGCACTTGATAGCGCTCACTTTTTGCATCCGTTTACGGATTTCAAGGACCTCAATAGTCGTGGCGCACGCGTCATTACAAAGGCCGAAGACATCTATATCTGGGACTCTGAAGGCAACAAGATTCTCGATGCCATGAGTGGACTATGGTGTGTCAATGCGGGCTACGGCCGTCAGGAAATTGCTGATGCCGCTTCCCGGCAGATGATGACCCTGCCGTATTACAACGCTTTTTTCCAGACCACCAACGTGCCCGCAACCGAACTGGCCACCCGTTTGGTGTCTTTGGCACCCAAAGTGCCAGGCCGCACTTTTGATCATGTTTTCTATTCGTCAAGCGGCAGCGAAAGCAACGATTCGAATGTGCGCATGGTCAGGCGTTACTGGGATTTGCTGGGTCAACCCCAACGCAAGGTGATTATTGGACGGATAAATGGCTATCACGGTAGCACTATGGCTGGTGCGTCTTTGGGTGGCATGAGTGGAATGCACGCGCAGGGTGATCTTCCAATTCCCAATATTTGCCACATTGACCAGCCCTATTACTTTGAAAACGGCTTGCCCGGCGAGACAGAGGCCGATTTCGGTATACGTGCTGCCGGATGGCTGGAAGAAAAAATTCTGCAGACAGGTGCTGACAAAGTAGCCGCGTTTATTGCGGAACCTGTGCAGGGGGCTGGTGGCGTCATCATTCCGCCCGATACGTACTGGCCCGAAATTCAGCGGATTGTCGATAAATACGGCATTTTGTTGATCAGTGACGAGGTTATTTGTGCTTTTGGACGGCTAGGCCATTGGTTTGCTTACGAAAAATTTGGCTATCGACCCGACCTGGTTACTTTTGCAAAGGCGGTCACCAGTGGCTATGTGCCGCTGGGCGGCGTGATGGTCGGCGACCGGGTTGCCAAGGTCTTGATAGAGCAGGGTGGCGAGTTCAATCACGGCTATACGTATAGCGGACACCCAGTTGCATGCGCTGTGGCAATGGCCAATCTGGACATCATGGAGCGTGAGAATCTGGTTGGCAGGGTGCGCGATGATATAGGCCCCTATCTTGCCCGTGGATTCGAACGACTCAAGGCGCACCCGCTGGTAGGCGACGCGCAAACTTGTGGCTTCGTCGGGGGCTTGGTGCTGGTAAAAAACAAGGAAACCCGCGAGACTTTTGATTCTGCGTTAGGGGTCGGAATGGTGTGCCGCGGTTTTTGCTTTGGCAACGGCCTGATCATGCGTGCGGTGGGAGATCGTATGATCATCGCTCCACCTTTGACAATGACGCACGCGCAGATTGATCAGCTGCTCGAACTGATAGTCAAGTGTCTGGATTTGACTTATGCCAAGGTTGTGGAAAATGGCTGGCTAAAGTAGCCGGTTGGCATAGGGATTGCGTGTATTTTTTTCGGCTAGTTCTGGTATTACGATTGGATTTGTAGTGCGTTGGTAGATAGTTGGATTCCGGCGCAAAATTTCACAGCTGCGGGCCGGCCTAATGAACCTTTGGAGAAATATTTTGAGTACGAAAATTGGTAGCAAACTCTTGGGTAATCTTTTGAGCAGTCTTGCAGTGGTCAGTCTGCTGGCAAGTGTTGCCGGGCCGGTGCAGGCCGAAGAAGAAAAAATCCTGAATATCTACAACTGGTCGGACTATATTGGTGAAGACACGATTGCCAATTTCGAAAAGGAAACCGGTATCAAGGTTCGCTACGACACCTTCGATGCAAACGAAACTTTGCATGCAAAAATGGTGGCGGGCAAAACTGGCTACGACATCGTGGTGCCTTCTTCTAACTGGGGCAAGATTCAGGGTGAGGGTGGTCTGTTGATGAAACTCGACAAGAGCAAGATCACCACCTACGGAAATTTGGACCCGTTTGTGATGACCCAACTGAAGACCATGGATCCCGGTAATCAGCACTTGGTTCCCTGGATGTGGGGACTGACCACCGTTGGCATCAACGTCAACAAGCTGAAGGCCGCTTTGGGCAATATGCCGATGCCAGAAAACGCATGGGACCTGATTTTCAAGCCTGAATACGTAAGCAAGGCAAAATCATGTGGCGTGTCGGTTCTCGACTCTGGTGACGAAGTATTTCCTGCAGCCCTACGTTACATCGGAAAGCCAGCTTACAGCAAGAACCCAGCTGACTATCAGGAGGCTGCAAAGATGCTGGCTGCTATCCGGCCCAGTATCACTCTGTTTTCTTCCTCCGGTTATATCAATGACCTCGCTAGCGGATCGTTGTGTCTGGTTCTCGGGTGGAGCGGCGATATTGGTATCGCCAAGGCGCGTGCCAAGGAGTCCAAAAATGGAGTCGTGCTTGAGACTCTGTTGCCTAAGACGGGTGCAATCATGTTCTTCGACACCATGGCTATTCCGTCCGACGCAGTCCACGTAGAGAATGCATATAAATGGATGAGCTACATCTACCGCCCGGATGTCAACGCTGCCATTGTCAACAAGGTGCACTATGCTAATCCGGTGCCTTCCGCTGCCAAATTTATTTCTCCGGATATCCTGAATGATAAAACGGTGTTCCTGAGTAAAGAAGATTTGGCACGCATGGTGGCTCCAGATGCCGTAAATAACGATATTCGCCGCGTCCGTACACGTCTGTATACAACTTTCAAGACTGGTCTGTAATTCTGTAAGACCTGCCCTACGGGGCGGGTTGTTGTGTTGCTTGGGCAGTTCATTTGTGTGACGCGAAATAGCGCGCCTCTGCAAATATTCAAACGAGAAAAATAGTCATGGTGAAGTCCTCCCCATCTGGTGATCTGTCGGCGGCAGATCAGAAGTTCGTACATATCGACAAGCTTATCAAGCGCTTTGACGAAGTTGCAGCGGTTGATGAGGTGTCGGTCGACATCGCGAAGGGCGAAATATTCGCTCTTTTGGGCTCTTCAGGATGCGGAAAGTCCACACTATTGCGCATGCTGGCCGGATTTGAAACACCTACTACCGGCCGAATACTGTTGGAAGGCGCAGACATTGCCAAGATGCCGCCGTACGAGCGTCCGATCAACATGATGTTCCAGTCCTATGCGCTATTTCCACACCTGAGCGTCTGGGAGAACGTTGCGTTTGGACTGAAGCGCGAAGGGATGCCGGCCAGTGAAATTGGCGATCGCGTAGAGTCGATGCTGAATATTGT
>Ga0007854_10001467_pt1 | contig 14959 bp, 15 predicted proteins | sample CryBogCBH12Aug08_FD_60382 | JGI IMG/M metagenome (GOLD analysis project Ga0007854, IMG submission 60382) | Freshwater microbial communities from Crystal Bog, Wisconsin, USA - CBH12Aug08 | ecosystem: Environmental > Aquatic > Freshwater > Lake | place: Crystal Bog, Wisconsin, USA | collected...
TGCCGGCATCGGATTATTTGTCATTGCGGGTCTGGCTGCCTACCTCAGCACGCACCGCTGACCTTTTTCGGTGAATCCGGTGAAGCAGCGGATCGTACTTCTCGGTCCGCCGGCATCAGGGAAGGGGACTCAGGCCGATAGACTTTCGGACTTCTTCGATATTCCCCATGTTTCTACCGGGGCCCTTCTGCGCTCCGAGTGTGACCGTGGTACAGCCTTGGGTCGTGAAGCCAATGCCGCAACCAGCAAGGGGTTGCTCGTGTCTGATGAACTCGCTGTTCGTATCGTTGCAAACTGGATGCAGGAGCATGGTCCACGCTTTCTTTTCGATGGTTTTCCCAGAACGGTCGGACAGGCAATACATCTAGATGCTGCGTTGACTTCTCTCAAGGCGCCCTTGGATCTGGTGATTCTACTCGAACTTTCCGACGAGGCTATCCGTCACCGAATCCTCGAACGTATCTCCTGTCTGAAATGCGGAGCGACCTACAGCACATCGCTTCATGCACATGCCGAAGGTGATCCATGTCCTCGCTGCGGCGCAGTGCTGGTCCGTCGTAATGACGATACCGCAGAGGCGTTGGAGCAGCGTCTGCACGTTTATCGCGCACTCACGCTGCCTGTGGTCGGCTATTACCAGGGAACAGCGCCCGGAATCATGCATCGCATCGACGCCGGTGAGGGGAGCGACGATATTTTCGTGAAATTGTCAGCATTGGTTGCAGGCGAAAATTATCAGGATTGAAGTATGAGGTATGAAAAAATCCACGTGGAGGGGATGACGATTCCCGTTCGCCCATCGTCATTCTTGCAGGCTTTCCTCATTCATCATTTCTAACTCTGCCTTTTTCCATCATGCCCATTCCCATCAAGACACCGGCCGAGATTGATAAGATGCGTGCCGCTGGTCGCGCTGCCGCAAGCGTGCTCGATCGGTTGGCTAAACTCATCGTACCTGGCGTGACTACCGGGGAGATTGACCGCAAGGCTGGTGAATTCATGGCCGAACTGGGATGTCGCAGCGCTTTTCTAGGCTATCGGAAGTTTCCCGGACAGACCTGCATTTCGATCAACGAGGAGGTGGTGCACGGCATTGGGGGCGAACGCCGGTTGGCTTATGGTGACATCGTCAAGATCGACACGGGAGTCATTCTTGATGGATGGATTGGCGATACAGCGACGACTGTGCCATGCGGCGCGATCGATCCGGAAACCGAGAGGTTGATCACTTCAACAAAGCGCATCCTCGAGGAGGCTATTCCATATGCCGTTGCCGGTCGCCGGTTGGGGGATCTTTCGAACTATATCGAGACAGAGGCGCTCAGGCAGGGATTCGGCGTTGTCAGGGAATTTGTCGGACATGGCGTCGGTCGCAAATTGCACGAGGAACCCCAGATCCCGAACTACGGAAGGAAAGGCTCCGGTCCTAAACTCAAGGCCGGCATGACGCTTGCAATCGAGCCCATGATCAATCTCGGGGTGGAGGGTGTGAGGATTCTGGATGACGGTTGGACTGTGGTGACTTCGGATGGCAAACCTTCCTCTCATTTCGAGCACACGATTTTAGTGACAGAAAATGAACCAGAAGTGTTGACATGCCTGCCTCTGATAGCTTAAAACACCAAGCCCTAGTCGTAGAAAGACTGTCCATGGCCCGCTTCCGAGTGGAGTTGGCCGGAGGCAGAAGAATGTTGGCTACGGTATCCGGTCGCTTGCGTCTGAAGTTCACTCGCATCGCTACTGGGCACCATGTAGTGATCAGCGTTTCGCCCTACGATCTTAACCAGGGAACAATCATCCAGCGACTCCCGCAGTCATCACCCAGCCCTAGCCACTAACCCGACACAACCGACGCCATCAGCGCCGCTGTTTTCTACGCATGAAAGTCCGAGCTTCCGTCAAACGTCTTTGCGAAACCTGCAAGATCGTCCGCCGCAATAACGTGGTGCGCGTTGTCTGCAAGAACCCCCGTCACAAGCAGCGCCAGGGCTGACACCAGACGCCAAGCAATTAAACACTCCCTGCACCCACCTCAATAGACCAACATCATGCCACGACTACTCGGCGTAGAAATCCCCGGCGACAAGCGCATCGAAGCCTCCCTTGTTTACATTTACGGCATTGGCCCGAAGACCTCCAAGCGCGTTCTCGAGCAGGCCAACATCAACCCTGATACCCGCGCCAAGGAGCTTTCTCCCGAGCAGATCGGTTCGATCATTTCCGCAATTTCTGCCCAGAAGGTCGTCATCGAGGGTGATCTTCGTCGTGAACTTCAGGGCAACCTCAAGCGTCTCCAAGCAATCAATTGCTACCGTGGCCTTCGCCACCGTCGCGGGCTTCCCGTCCGGGGACAGCGCACCCAGACCAATGCCCGCACCCGCAAGGGGCCCCGCAAGACCGTCGGCGTCGTCCGCGCGAAGGATTAATCCGATCCATCTCCTAGCAACGAATAGCACGTACCAAGTTCATGTCCGAAGAAACGCCCGTAACACCTGAAATCCCGGCAGCAGCCGAGGTTCCTGCACAAGTTCCCGCCACTCCAGCAGCCTCCACGGAGGCTTCCGCTCCTGCCAAGGCTGAGAAGCCCAAGGCCAAGAAGAGCAAGGAGAAGAAAGTTGAGGAGGCTGCTCCCGCCGCTCCGATCAGCTTCAATCTCGATGATCCGATCGAGCCACCCAAGATCGTCAAGGCCAAGGGTAGCAAGAACATCACCCACGGAATTGCCCATGTTCAGGCTACCTTCAACAACACTATCGTCAGTGTCACCGACATGCGTGGTGCCGTTCTCGGCTGGTCCAGCGCCGGCAAGATGGGTTTCAAGGGCTCCCGTAAGAGCACTGCCTATGCCGCCCAGATGGTGGCTCAGGATGCCTGCCGTCAGGCCATGGGTCATGGACTCAAGGAAGTCGAGGTTCGCGTCAAGGGTCCTGGATCGGGTCGTGAATCCGCTGTCCGCGCCATGCAGGCCATTGGCCTTGAGATCTCCATCATTCAGGACGTCACCCCCGTTCCTCATAATGGATGCCGCCCTCCGAAACAGCGCCGCGTCTGATCCGGTTGCCTTCAACTTACAACTTCAACTTTTAATTACTCACCATGGCCCGTTACACAGGACCCAAAACAAAAGTCAGCCGCCGCTATGGCGTTCTTCTTGCAGGATCAGCACGTGCATTCGAGCACAAGCCCTATCCTCCCGGCATGCACGGCCCGAAGGGCTCACGCCGCAAGGTATCCGAGTATGGCACCGCGCTCGCTGAGAAGCAGAAGCTTCGCTTTCAGTACGGTGTGCTTGAGCGTCAGTTCCGTCGTTACTTCGAGACCGCTCTGAAGACCCGTGGAGTCACCGGCCTCATCCTTCTTCAACTCCTTGAGACCCGCCTCGACAATATCGTCTACCGCATGGGCTTTGCGAAGACCCGTTCGGCTGCGCGTCAGATGGTTTCCCACGGCCACGTCGCCGTGAACGGCCGCAAGTGCGATGTCTCCTCCGCCACCCTCAAGGTCGGTGATGCTGTTTCCGTCCGTGACAAGGATGGTTCCAAGCGCCTCGCCCAGCGTGGTCTCGATCAGACTCAGATCGTCGATGCACCGGATTGGCTTCTTGTGGACAAGGAGACCCTGAGCGGCAAGGTTGTCCGTATTCCTACCCGCGAGGAAATCAACCCCGTGGTGAACGAGCAGCTCGTCGTTGAGTTGTACTCGCGCTAATCACGGCATTCGTTCTTTCAAAAAAGCCGCCCGGAGAGATCCGTGGCGGTTTTTTTATTTCAGAGAATCATCAAAAGGGAGGGGTGTCTTGCGCACTTCTCCATGCGGAGATAGGTTTTTAAGCGAATGATGTGGATCAAGCGAATTACGATCACTGTAACGATGCTGCCTGCGATCGGCATCATGATCATTCCCTCGCTTATCGCGCAGGAGCAGGGCAACGTTCAAAGCAAAGAACAGAGCATGCTCGATCGCATTATGCATCCCGACCGAAGCAGGCAGAGCGCCTACCAGGGCAAGGAGTTCAACTCCAAGGGAAGCCCCTACGACAAGACCTTCGCTAGTAAGGACTACTCAGGCGCACGGGACTTCGGTTCGCACTCGTACGAGACCAAGGGGTTCGCTTCCGGGATGAAAGGATGGCTCGGCGATCACCTCTTTCCCAAAAAGAAGCTCTCCGGAAACCTCGAGAAAGCGAATCCCGACGCTGACAAAAAATTCGACTCCAAGGATTTCAAAACAAAAAACTTCGCGGAGCTTGATAAAACAAGCCCGTATTCCTCCAAGGGGGACTTCCCGACGAAAAGTATTTCCCTCAAGGGCAAGACTCAGGGAGCCATCGATAACAATCCCCAGTTAGAGGCGGCGATCCGCAAAGGTCTCAGTATTGACGACGTCAGGAAACTGCTCAACAAGGGGCCGTGATTCTGTTTTGCTCTTTGCTCCATGAGCAGTTCCTCAACCAGTTCAAGCACCCCGAGTACACTCAAGAGTAGTCCGTTTTCCGACCAACTCGCCGCCCTGACGACCGGATGTGCCCAGGTCCTTAGTGAGAAGGAGCTGGCTGCGAAGTTAGCCCTTGGTCGCCCTCTTAAGGTGAAGCTCGGTGTCGATCCCACCTCTCCCGATATCCACCTCGGCCATACAGTCGGACTTTCCAAGCTCCGACAGTTCCAAGAACTCGGCCACGAGGCGATCCTGATTATCGGAGACTTCACCGCCATGATCGGTGACCCGAGCGGTCGCTCGGCAACGCGTCCCCACCTCTCGCATGATCAGGTGATGGAGCATGCCAAGACTTATCAGGATCAGGCCTTCAGGATTCTGGATCCTGAGAAAACCTCCGTCCGCTTCAACGGCGAGTGGTTCGGGAAGATGATCTTCCAGGATGTCATGAGGCTCAACAGCCGAGTCACGCTGCAGCAGATGCTTCAGCGCGAGGATTTCCGGGAACGGATCGACAAGGGACTCCCTGTGCGCGCCCACGAGATCCAGTACCCGATCATGCAGGGATGGGATTCGGTGGTGATCCAGTCTGACGTGGAACTTGGAGGCACCGATCAACTCTTCAATATCCTTGTCGGCCGTGATCTTCAGCACGAGGAGGGACAGCACCAGCAGGTCGCCATGATGCTCCCGATCCTGACAGGCCTCGACGGCATCCAGAAAATGAGCAAGAGCCTGGGGAATGCCGTGGGCGTCACCGAGGTGCCGGGTGAAATGTTTGGCAAGCTTATGAGTATCTCCGACGAACAGATGGGGGAATACTATCGTCTTTTACTTCATGAGGAGCTTTCTGCCGAGACCCATCCCATGGAGGCCAAGAAGTCTCTGGCCGAGCGACTCACGGCGCGCTTCCATTCCGCAGCTGAGGCCAAGCATGCGCGTGACGAGTTTGAGCTCCGTTTCTCTAAGAAAGATCTTGAGGCCGCCGACCTACCCGCGTACTCACCCATGGACGACCTCCCCCTGGACATTATTTCGATCGGCGTGGATGCCTTTGAACGGGTCTTTGCCATCAAAAAATCCCGTGGTGACGTCCGTCGTCTCGTTGAGGGGGGAAGTGTTTCCTGGAAGGGGGAGAAAATCACCGATCCCAAAGCCGTTCTCACTCTGGATGGCCCGGGTGTCTTGAAGTTGGATCGCAGGAATGCCGTCCGGATAGAGTAGGTGGTAGAAAATGGGGGATGCCCCGGGATCTATTCTCTCCCGATGACCTATCCCCTGGATCCTAGACCCGATCCCCCATCAGGCTTCCCATAGACCGCTGATTTGTTGCAGAATTGACACTCATGACCATTTTCAAAAAGCCGACACTGAAGTTCTCGGGAAAAAATCGGCGCGAGATGCCCGAAGGTCTCTGGACCAAATGCCCGGGATGTTCCGAGATGGTTCATCATCTTGCCGTTGAGGAGAATCTACGTGTCTGCCCCAAGTGTGGTCATCACTTCGCCATGGGGGCCAATGAGCGAATCTCGACACTTGTTGACGAAGGAACCTTCAAAGAGACGGACGCCGCGATGTCGGCGGTGGATCCACTTGGATTCAAAGGTGTCGCCACCTACGAGGATCGCCTCAAGACCTATCGCGAGAAAACGGGACTTATCGACGCCGTGATCACGGGTTCGGGTGACATGGGAGGGCATCCCGTCGGACTGGCGGTGATGGATTTCTCCTTCCTGGCGGCCACCATGGGTTCTGTGGTCGGTGAGAAGATCACCCGGATCATTGAGGCTTCCACCAAGGCCAAGCGGCCGGTCATCATTGTCTGCGCCTCGGGAGGAGCGCGTATGTACGAGGGAATGCTTTCGCTGATGCAGATGGCCAAGACCAGCGGTGCCCTGGCACGTCACAGCGAAGCGGGGCTTCCTTACATCGCCGTCCTGACGAATCCCACAACTGCGGGCGTCATGGCCAGCTTTGCAACGCTCGGGGACATCGCCTTGGCGGAACCGAAGGCCATGATCGGGTTTGCGGGTCCGCGCGTGATCCGGGAGACCACCCATCAGGAACTGCCCGAGGGATTCCAGACTGCGGAGTTTCTGCTTGAGCATGGACTCATCGACGAGATCGTCCCCCGCGCGAAAATGCGCGATACCATCATCACGATCATTGGGAATCTGATGGGCAAGTAAGGGGGTGATTCCCATGAGTGAGACTGAGGGTGCTCCCAGGGATCCTGAATCTCCCCTTGATTGGCTGATGGGCACGCAGTCCCGGGGAGTTCATCCCGGACTTCATCGGATGGAGCGCCTCCTAGCAGCGCTTGGAAATCCCGAGCGGAAACTGCGCTGTCTTCATGTGGCGGGTACGAACGGGAAAGGTTCCGTGTGCGCCCTTGCCGAATCCGTACTCCGGAGCATGGGTCTCCGCACCGGGCTCTACACCTCCCCCCATCTGGTGAATTTCGCCGAACGGATCCGGATCAACGGGGAGAATGCCTCTGTCCCCCCGGTCGATGAAGCGATCGCACGACTACAGGAGATCACGGAGGACTGGAGCGAGAAGGATCAGCCCACGTTTTTCGAGTTGGTGACGGCGCTGGCTTTCGATCTTTTTGATCGGGCTGGATGCGAGGTGGTCGTGTTGGAAACCGGCCTTGGCGGCCGCCTTGATGCCACCAATATGGCCCCAAAGATTGCTTGTGCGATTACTCCCATCGCGCTGGATCACACGGAATGGCTGGGGGAAACGCTTGCCGGGATCGCTCAGGAGAAAGCGGGGATTCTGCGGGCAGGAGTGCCTGTTGTCATTGCTCCCCAGGAGAGCGAGGCGACCGCGGCTTTATCGGTCATGGCTGAGAAGCTTGGAGCGCCTTGCATCTGGGTCACCTCGCCGCTACTCACCGACATTCCTCTACGTCTTGCGGGATCCCATCAGCGCTGGAATGCCGCGGTGGCTCTCGCGCTGATCCGTGCGGCCGGCTTCAATCCCTCTCCCGAGGCTCTTGAGACGGGGCTCCGTGAGGTTTTCTGGCCTGGTCGGTTCCAGCAACTTGTCGTTCACGGCACCGGACTAGTTCTGGATGGAGCTCACAATCTCCACGCAGTCCGCCAACTTGCGACCACCTGGAGGGAGGTGTATGGAGGGCGTTCCTGCAGGCTGATTTTCGGGGCACTTGCGGACAAGGATCCCTCGGCGATGCTTTCCGAGTTGATGCCTTTGGCTTCGGAGGTGTCTCTTGTGCCTGTGGCTTCTCCGCGGTCATTTGATCCCTCGAAAATCGGTTTGGCCGGGGAATTCACCGGTTGTTCACAACCCATCCCCAAGGTCTATGGGTCGCTCCGGGGGGGCCTCGAGGGCCTTTGGAGGCAGGATTCAGACTCGGAAGCCCCTGTTCTGCTCACCGGATCGCTCTTTCTGGTCGGAGAGGCCCTTTCCTTGCTTTCCGGCGGGGTGTTTCAGCCGCGCAGTCAATAGGGGAGAGTCCCCGAAGTGCGCCTCAGGAGGGGCAATCTTTTTTTAAGGTATAGTTATTCACAACACCTTCTTGTGCTTGCTGAGGTGATTTCGAGGTAGGAAAATCATTGTTTGCACCCTGGTTTTACCCGTTCAATAGAGAAAAAAGAAAAAAGAAGAAATTGTAACAAATCTCGTTGACCCGAAGTCGCTGTCTGACCTACAAATTGCGGCCATCTGATCCTCGAGACACAACATATAGTGTTTTATGGAACTTTTCCCCAAAACCCCAAAGCCTCTCCCCCAATCCCTGAAAAACCCCATGGAACCACTCTCCGGCCAACTCTCCCTAAGCGGAGTCGACCCCCTTCAGGGTCGTGAATTCACCGTCCGCAAGCGCGATGGTCGTAGCGAGTCCTTCAACGAGGAGCGCATCCGATTGGCCGTGGAGAGCGCCTTCAAGGCCGATCGCGACATACCCAGTGACTATTCCCTTTCCCCGGAGGATCAGGCTTCGGTTCTATCGGTGACGTCCGCTGTCGTGCAGCGGCTCTTCAGCCGTGCAGCACGCGGTGAGGAGCTCGAAATCGAGCGGGTCCAGGATGCCGTGGAGGAGGCTCTCATGGTGCAGGGGCATGTCCAGGTAGCCCGTCGCTACATCATCTACCGCGAGGATCGTCGCAAGGCTCGCGCCCTCCGGGGCGACCGTGATGTCACCGGACACGTTCAGGCCGAACTCCATGTCACCCTCCGTGACGGAAGCAAGGAAGTGCTCGAACCCCAGCGCATCCGCCGCACCCTGATCCGCGCCTGCCGCGGGTTCGAGGACCGCTGCGAGGCCCGCGAAATGGCCGACGAGACGATGAGGAGTCTCTACGACGGCGTCCGCATCGACGAGATCGAGAAGGCGATGATCTTCGCCGCCAAGTCCCGCATCGAGCAGGATCCTGCCTACGGCTACGTCACTGCCCGCCTTCTTCTGGATGTGATCTACGGGGAGACGCTTCCCGGCTTCGAGCATTACCACGATGGCACGGTTGCCCACGCGACCCGGTTCAAGGCCTACCTCGAGGAGGGGATTGCCGCCGGGCGTCTTGCCCCGGGGCTTCTGGAGTTTGATCTTGGAAAAATCGCCGCCGCCCTCAAGCCCGAGCGCGACCTGCTCTTCAACTACATGGGACTTCAGACCATTTACGACCGCTACCTGATTCACATCGGAGGCCGTCGGATCGAGTCACCCCAGTTCTTCTGGATGCGTGTCTGCCTCGGTCTCGCCATGAATGAGGGGGCACAGAAAAACGAGCGCGCCATCGAGTTCTACGAACTCCTCTCCAGCTTCCTCTTCACCTCCTCCACCCCGACCCTCTTCAACAGCGGCACCCTGCACCCGCAGCTCAGTTCCTGCTACCTGACGACGGTCATGGACGACCTCGACCACATCTTCAAGTGCATCAGCGACGACGCGAAGCTCTCCAAGTGGGCCGGCGGTCTTGGGAATGACTGGACCAACGTCCGCGCCACAGGCTCCCTCATTAAGGGAACCAACGGAGAGAGTCAGGGTGTCATTCCCTTCCTCAAGGTGGCTAACGACACCGCGGTTGCGGTCAACCAGGGAGGCAAGCGCAAGGGGGCGATGTGCGCCTACCTCGAGACATGGCACCTCGATATCGAGGACTTCCTGGAGCTTCGCAAGAACGTGGGCGACGAGCGCCGCCGCACCCACGACATGAACACCGCCAACTGGATCCCCGATCTCTTCATGAAGCGAGTCAAGGAGAACGGCCAGTGGACCCTTTTCAGCCCGAGTGACGTCTCCGACCTGCACGATCTCTACGGCCGCGCCTTCGAAGAGCGCTACTGCGAGTACGAGGCGATGGCCGACCGGGGCGAGATCGCGCTATTCAAGCGAGTCGAGTCAGCCGTTGTCTGGCGCAAGATCCTCTCCATGGTCTTCGAGACCGGCCATCCCTGGATCACCTTCAAGGATCCCTCCAACCTCCGCTCCCCGCAGGATCACCAGGGTGTCGTCCACAGCTCCAACCTCTGCACCGAGATCCTGCTGAACACCTCCGCCGAGGAGACGGCCGTCTGCAACCTTGGCTCCATCGGACTTCCCCTGCATGTGACCGAGAACGGACTCGATCTGGCCCTCCTCGAAAAGACGATCCGCACCGCCATGCGGATGCTCGATAACGTCATCGACATCAATTACTATCCGACCCCCGAGGCAAAAAACGCCAATCTCCGCCACCGCCCCGTCGGTCTTGGACTCATGGGATTCCAGGATGCCCTGTACAAGCTCAAGATCAGCTACGCAAGCAACGAGGCCGTCACCTTCGCCGATACCAGCATGGAGGCGATCTCCTACTTCGCCATCCTGGCCTCCACGGAGCTTGCCGCCGAGCGTGGTGCCTATGAGAGCTACAAGGGGTCGAAGTGGGATCGCGGTCTCCTGCCGATCGACACCATTGATCTCCTTGAGCAGGAGCGCGGGATGCCCGTCAGCATGGACCGCTCCTCCACGCTCGATTGGAACGTCATCCGAGCCGCCGTCAGGAAGCACGGTATGCGCAACAGCAACACCATGGCGATCGCCCCGACCGCCACGATCTCCAACATCACCGGTGTTTCGCAGTCGATTGAACCGACCTTCAAGAACCTCTTCGCCAAGGGTAACCTGAGCGGTGACTTCACCGTCATCAACAGCTACCTCGTCGAGGATCTCAAGGCGCTCGGCATTTGGGATCGCAAGATGCTCGAGGAACTCAAGTACAAGGATGGCTCCATCCTCGGCATCGATCGTATCCCGGAGAATATCCGCGAGATCTACCGCACGGCTTTCGAAGTCGAGCCGGGCTGGTACATCGAGTGCGCCAGCCGTCGCCAGAAGTGGATCGACATGGGCCAGTCCCTGAATCTCTACATCGCCGCACCTAGCGGAAAGAGGCTCAACGACATGTATCTCCATGCATGGGAGACCGGTCTCAAGACCACCTACTACCTGCGTGCCACGGCGGCCTCCACGGTCGAGCAGAGCACCAGTCAGGCCCGCCCAAACTGGGTCAACCAGCCGAAGGCAAAGGAAAAGGAATTTACTCCCGAGGAGGCAGCCGCATGCAGCATCGAGGCGATGCGCAACGGCGGCGAGTGCGAAGCCTGCCAATAAGCATCACTCCAAGATTCCCCACCCCACCCGTCGTATCAACCCAACAACACCAACGCTGGATAAATCGACAGTCCTCCCGTAACCTTAACCTACTAAAACACCATGTCCTGCTGCTCCTCATCCGATAGACCCGCCACATTCCACGACCTCACCAAGCGGATCGATCCCGATCAGAAACGCTTGGTCAACTGCAAACAGGTTGATGTCAACCAGCTCATGCCCCTGAAGTACACCTGGGCCTGGGATTACTACTCCAAGGGTTGCGCCAACCACTGGATGCCGAACGAGATCCCGATGCAGCGCGATATCGAGCTCTGGAAGTCCAATAAGCTCACGGCAGACGAGCGCCAGGTCATCATGCGGAATCTCGGCTTCTTCAGCACCGCTGAGAGCCTTGTCGGGAACAACATCGTGCTTGCGATCTTCAAGCATGTCACCAATCCCGAGGCCCGTCAGTACATGCTCCGCCAAGCCTTCGAGGAGGCGATCCATACCCACACCTTCCAGTATATCGTCGAGAGTCTCGCCCTTGATCAGCGTGAGATCTTCAACATGTATCACGAGGTGAACTCCATCAACGATAAGGATGCCTTCGAGATGACCCTCACCGCCTCGATCATGGAGGAGGGCTTCTCCACCGACACCACCGAGGGTCTTCAGAAGTTCATCAAGAATCTCGTCGGCTTCTACGTCATCATGGAGGGGATCTTCTTCTACAGCGGCTTCGTCATGCTCCTCTCCTTCAAGCGCCAGAACAAGATGGTCGGCATTGGCCAGCAGTTCGAGTACATCATGCGCGATGAGTCGATCCATCTGAACTTCGGCATCGACCTCATCAACGGCATCCGCGAGGAGAATCCTGAGGCCTGGACCCCGGAACTTGAGTCTGAGGTTCGCGCCATGATCCTCAAGGCCGTCGAACTCGAGATCGCCTATGCTCAGGATTGCATGCCCCGCGGTATTCTTGGACTCAATGCCGGTCTCTTCCGAGAGTATGTCCAGTACATCGCCGACCGCCGTTTTGACCGACTGCATATGACCCAAGAGTTCGGTAGCCAGAACCCCTTCCCCTGGATGAGCGAAGTGGCCGATCTCTCCAAGGAGGCAAACTTCTTCGAGACCAAGGTGACGGCCTACCAAAATGCCGGCCAACTCGAGTGGTAAGTCCACACTAAACGAATCAAGGATTTCCTCCCCGAGGTCCCCGTGGTTTTACCATGGGGAAATCCACCCAGACGCAGCCCGCAATCGTAGGATTGTGGGCTGTTCCTTTTTAAGGGGTTTAGCCTGTAGCCTTTGAGGCTGTTAGGTCAAAGTCACGGACTCATGAACCATCGGCAGATTTTATTTCCTCTGATGCTACTGGCGTCCCTGTCACATGCTGAGAGCATACCCCGTGAGGTTCATGTCGAAATCGGGAATCATCCGACGGGGAGCTTTGATCCCCGTCACGCCTTTGGAGCGGGAATCGATGGGCATGAGCAGGGGGATTGCCTGAGGATGCTTTCCTCGGGGAATGTGAAGCAGATGCTGGGGGCTGGTTTGGGGCCGATTTCTTACCGGTTGCGGACTGAGTTGGGTGTCGAGGCGTGGCATTGGAATCCGAGGGGATGCTGGAGTGATCCGAGTCATCGGCAGGGGTACTGGACTTCCGATTCCAAGCCCGATTTGAATCATCCCATCCTTCTCTCCTACGGATACAGGTTACCACGGCGTGGCAACACGCTGGATGAGGCGAATGATGATGGTTACTCTCGACTTGATGATGGGGATCTCAAGACCTTTTGGAAGAGCAATCCCTATCTGTGCAAGCCATACACAGGCGAGACCGATCATTGCCATCCCCAATGGGTAGTCCTCGATTTCGGGAGGCCGGTTCCGATCAATGCGGTCGATATCCTTTGGGGAGAACCTTATGCGAGACGATTCCAAGTCGAGTACGCCAATAAAGGGAGGATCTATTACGGCGGCCATCCTTGGAATCGTTTTTCCAGTGTTTGGCATCGATTTTCCGGGGGGTCCGTTAGTAGGGGAAGGGGTGGGGAGCAGTTCCTGAAGTTCGGACGACTGGTTCACGCTCGTTATCTCCGGATTTGGATGACGGAGAGTTCTGGGACTGCCCCCGCGGGATCCAAGGATCCCCGCGATGCGATGGGTTATGCGATTCGGGAGATCAGGGCTGGAGAGGCCGGAAGGTTTGATTTCGATGATCATGTTCTTCACCGTGCCGACAAGACACAGACCCTCTGCTATGTCTCCTCGACCGATCCATGGCATCGGTCGTGCGATCGTGATCCGAAGACCGAACAACCCGGGGTCGATCTGCTGGCCCGATGCGGAATCACCCGAGGTTTACCCCTCATGATGGCGCTCCCGGTGCTTTACGATACTCCGGAAAATGCGGTGCAACTGGCTGCCTATCTTCAGTACTCGGGTATTGCGGTGAGTCGTTACGAACTCGGCGAGGAGCCCGACGGGCAACGCGTCGATCCGAAGGACTTCGGGGTGCTCTATGCCCAAGTCAGCCGAGGTGTCAGGAAGGCCGTGCCCGATGTTGTAATGGGAGGGCCAAGTTTTGTCACGCTCGATGTGGAGCCCGGTGACGACCAGACCTACCGCTTTGACAAGCGTTGGTGGCTCCGGGATTTCCTGGGTGAACTGCACCGTCGGAAGCAGTCACGGGACTTTCGCTTCCTCTCCTTTGAGTGGTATCCCTTCGATGATGTGGATGGAAAGGATTCCGAGCAACTTCCCAGAGCCTTCGGGATGCTTGCCAGGACCATGCGTTCCTTGTGCAGCTTTCATCTCCCGCTCGTGATCGGTGAGTACAACTACTCCGTCTTTCCCTGCCGTCAGGAGGTCGATCTGGCCGGCGCTCTCCTTAATGCCGAGACGGCCGCGCAGTTTCTCTGCGGGGGAGGGGATGCGGCTTTTTACTACGGCTACGAGCCAAACAAGCTCGACGGCAGCAGCGGCTCGTGGGGGAATCAGCTCATGCTCTTGGCGCGCAAGGGTGGAACGGTGCCTGTTGCCACCTACCAGGCGCTGCGAATGCTTTCTTATGATTGGATGGAGCCCCGTGGGGGTCTGCACTTCATTCTTCCAGTAAGGATCCATGACAACGATAAGACGATGATCAACGCCTTTGCCGTGAAGCGTCCCGATGGAGTCATCTCTCTCCTCGTGATCAATAAGGATGCCAACACACCGCTAAAACTCTCAGTCAAGGGATTGGGCAAGGCATCAGTGATGCTCACCACCTATTCCTCCGCATACTATTCGTGGCGTGCCGATGGCGACAATGGACATCCCTCTCTCAATCTCCCCCCTTTATCCACTAAGATCCCTGCGGGTCAACCGATCACCATTCCCCCTTGGTCACTGTCCGTCTTAAGGTGAGTTGAGACGATGCTCGAGGTGCTCCTTGGTCTTTGGCTTACCTAACCCTGCCTCTTTTTGTCTCAGCGTAAAAACACCCAGCTAATCGCCGCCGCTGCGACGATCATGATCACCGGGTTGAGCTTGGTGAAGAGCATCAGGCAGAGAGCGATAAGCCCCATGATGGCCGTCGGGATCGTATGGATCGAGTGTCTTGCGATAATAAAAGCAGCGGCAAGAATCATGCCTGTGGAGATCGGCATCATGGCGCGCTGGATCGATTCGTGCCAAGGGGAGGTTTTCCAACTGTCCCAGTAGCGACCTACGATAAGCACGAGGATCGAGCTGGGGAGGAACATCGCGATCGTCGCGATCAGGGCACCAAGAATAGCGATCACATAACCGTACTGAAGGCATGCTTTCAGACCCACGAGGGTGACCACCATCATCGAGGGGCCGTCGATAATGCTGATGCCGAAGAGATCGACAAACTGCTGATTGGACATCCAGTGGAAGTTCTCCACCGCC
>Ga0007854_10001470_pt1 | contig 14947 bp, 10 predicted proteins | sample CryBogCBH12Aug08_FD_60382 | JGI IMG/M metagenome (GOLD analysis project Ga0007854, IMG submission 60382) | Freshwater microbial communities from Crystal Bog, Wisconsin, USA - CBH12Aug08 | ecosystem: Environmental > Aquatic > Freshwater > Lake | place: Crystal Bog, Wisconsin, USA | collected...
ATCCGTTCTTCATACCTCGACCGGACTGATGTCACAAGATTGAAATCGCGTCCGGGTGAAATGGGAATTGTTATGCAGTAACAAAATTGCTAAGCATGCTGGCATGCCACTGTTTCTGGACACTTTGCCGTATGAGCCGGTTGAATTAACGGCCTGTCCATCCATCGAGCAACAAGCCCGAGCACAACAGGCGTATGCGACGATGGTACTGACCAGCCTGCAAGCCTTACTCACCCGTGCCGAGCGCCAGCCGGATTATAGTTTTGTGGATACAAAATTCAGCTTGTCCGATGGCAAGGATTTTGATTCTGCCGATCCTATTCGAGGCAAATCAACAATTTACGGCTGGATTCAAGGCCGGGCACTCGAAGCGTTAGCCGGACATCGCACATGGTTGCAACAAACCACCGGTATCTCTCCGGCGCTTCGCCAAGAACTGGATATGCGCCTTCAAGTTCTTTTGGTCCGGCTGATAAATAATTTCGAAAGCCTCCGGCAACACAATGATGGGCGACTTTCATTTGTCATGACGCCCACCGGACAGCCGTTACGAATCGTTGCCTGCCGGAATGTTATCCGGTGTAATTCACAACCGGATGCACCGGCGAATTTCACCGATTTGTTTTATGCAAAAGGTTTAGCGGCGGCAGCGGCGAGCATTGGTGATCAAACTGCCTTTCAATCTGCTAAAAAAATATTTGAGCGGGTGGTGCGCGATATTGAAAGCGACCAGTTCGCCTCTGACCAACAACAACTAGACCCCGGTAATCCCGGTGTCAATCCCGTACCGGGCCGTCACCTCTATGCACCTCGGATGATTGCGCTGGGAGCGACCGCTTTGTTTTTTAGGCTGACGCAGAACGATGAATATCGCCAGATGGGCGTTCGATTTATTGAACATGTGTTACAGCGGCACGCGAATACGAACCGACAGGTACCGGAGGCATCGGCATTCAGTTTGTGGGAATATACCGATGATCATGGGCGACCCTACATCGAAGCTGATGGAGTCTTGCGCTCGCTGCCGGGGCATGCAACGGAGTTTGTTGGATTAGCACTCAAACATTTACGCGTCAGTGGCATTGGCGATCTGCCACTTCAGCAATTGCTAGCGCAAGTTTTACAGGCCAATTTTCAAAATGGCTTGGCGACGAATGGTTACGGAATCGTTCACAGTGTGGACTTGCGCTCCGGCCGGATTCTGAACGCCAATATGCCGTGGTGGTCGCTCCCGGAAACCATCCGTGCCGCAATGGAATGCCGCAATTTTCAATCAGCGGAGACATGGAAGCCGCTCGCAAAAATTGCAGTGACTTGTTCCAACGCTTTTCTCCGGTACTATGTGCGCCCAGCCGTTCACTGCATGGCGATTCAGACACTAGACCAGAATGGCCAGGTCGCGCCGGTGATTCCAGCGGTGCCGGATGCCGATCCGTGTTATCATACCGGTCTCAGCATCATTGATGCACTGGAAACTTTAGAACAGACTCAACCTCGCTGATGACAGCGGAATCAACCTCAAGCCTCCGGCTTCGAATCTCGCAGAAAGTGGAGACGATTCTGCGCGGTGGTCATCCATGGCTTTTTTCGGATAGCATTCGCGAGCAAAACCGCACCGGCACCATCGGCGAATTAGCCATCATTTATGACCGGAAGAATCGGTTCCTTGGAATGGGACTCTTTGATCCCGATGGGCCGATTCGTGTTCGCATGCTGCACACCGGTAAACCGCAAAAAGTTGATCGCGCTTGGTGGCAGCAGCACCTGACAGCAACTCTCAACCGTCGCCGGAGTTTGTTTGATTCGCGAACCAATGGCTACCGGCTCTGCAATGGTGAAAGCGATGGCTGGCCGGGACTTGTTTTGGACCGGTACGACTCAACCTTGGTTCTTAAAATTTACACGACGGTTTGGCTGTCACGGTTAAATGAAATCGTCGAACTCATCGCCGAGCAAGTTTCCCACGAACGGCTGATTCTCCGGTTGAGCCGAAATATTCAGGACAAAGCGTTGCCGTTCACCGAAGGTCAAATTTTGCGCGGGCTGGCACCGGTCGAATCGGTTGTTTTTTTAGAGTCCGGAATCCGGTTTGAAGTCGATCCAGTCCGAGGACAGAAAACAGGTTTTTACCTCGACCAACGCGAGAATCGGCGCATCGTCGAATCACTTTCCGCCGGCCGCCGGGTCTTGAATGCTTTTAGTTTCTCCGGTGGCTTTTCGCTGTATGCGGCTCGCGGTGGTGCGGTTTCTGTGACCGACCTCGACATTAGTCCCCACGCCTTGGCGTCGTCCGACCGGAACTTTGCCTTGAATCTGGACGATCCTACCATCCATCGCTGTCGCCATGAGAGCGTGAAAACTGACGTCTTCGATTGGCTTGCCTCACCGGTGGTATCACCGCAATCCTTTGATCTGATTATTTTGGACCCGCCATCGCTGGCGCGCCGTGAATCCGAACGCGAACAAGCAATCCGTGCTTATGGCCGGTTGGCAAGCAGCGCGATTAAACTCTTAGCACCCAAAGGCATTCTTGTCGCGTGTTCCTGTTCGGCACATGTCTCGACACCGGAGTTTTTGGAAGCCATTCGAAACGCCGGTGCTCAGTCTGGTCGTACTTTTACGGAATTGCAAATCACCGGTCATGCGGCTGACCATCCGGCCACCTTTCCGGAGGCGAATTACCTCAAAGCCATTTATCTTGGTTTGTCGGCAACGTAGATGGTGCACCCACAACGCTTCGCCTTCGCATAGAGTTTGGTGGAAACGGTCTCCACCCGAAAGCCAGCGTCAATCAGCCGATTTTCAAAAGCTGAATCTGGAGCTGCCGACCAGATGGCCGCACGACCACCGGGTTTGAGAGCGGCCAACATCAGTTGAATCCCCGATGGTTTATAGAGGCGCGCGTTCGGTTGCTGAACCATCGCCGTCGGGCCATTATCAATGTCGAGCAAAAGCGCATTGTACCGGTGAGGCGCGGTCTGCAGAAGAACGTTCCAAATGTCGTCGGCGAAAATGATGACACGCGAATCATTCACGAGCTTTCCATTCACCATGGTTAAAAATTCACGATTCCACTCCACTACTTGCGGAATCAACTCCGCGACATGCACCGTCGCCGCGGCACCGGTCTTGGCTAGGACACTTTGTAGGCTGAATCCCAAACCTAAGCCGCCGATGAGCACACTCGGATTTTCTGAATTCTTTAATCCGGCGACGGCCAATTCTCCGAGGAGAAGTTCCGATGCAGCCAGCGCGGAATTCATCAGCGTTTGACCGTTGATGCGAATGGCGTAATTCCCGTCGTGCTCGTGGAGTGTCAGCCGGGCACCGCTGGCAAGCGTTGTCTCGGCTAGTTTTCGTTCTGGTTTCATCGCTTACCGGTGGACGTGATTAGTTCGATACCGGGTTTGAGAAACCGGATTCGTCGTTTTTTGTAGAGCGCGCCAAGCGCTTGCTTGAATGCATTTTTGCTGACGCCGAATTTGTCCCGGATTTCTTGCGGAGCGCTCGAATCGTCGAAGGCGAGGCGACCAGCGTTGGCTTGGAGCGCGGTGAGAATTTGATCTGTCAGCGGTGCCACACGTTTGTAACCGCCGATGTCCAGACTCAAATCAATTTTGCCGTCGGTGCGAACTTTGCGAACGAACCCCTGCACTTTCTGACCGACGGTGAGCGCGGTGCCGAGATTGCTGTGGTAAAGCAGACCGCGGTGTGCATTCTCGACAATGGCGTTGTAACCGAGTGGCGTTTGCGAGGTAACAAGCAGATTGACCGGCTGGCCTTCGGTGTAAGTCGGCGGTTGAAGATTTAGGTGCCGGCCAAGTCGCGTGGTAGCGAAAATGCGGTGGCTGTGTGGATCAAGAACCAAGCCGACGACCACGCGTTGTCCGACGCGGAGCGGTTTTTCCTGTTCGCGAAATGGCAACAGCAAATCCTTAGCGAGTCCCCACTCAAGGAATGCGCCGATTTGTGGGTTCACACTGATGACTTGCAAATAGGCAAATTCACCGACCATCGCAAGTGGAGTCTCGGTGGTCGCTACGAGCCGGTCTTCGGAATCAAGATAGACAAAAACATCGAGCAGGTCTCCCGGAGTCGTACCGGGTGGGATATACCGTCCGGGCAGGAGAATCGCCAATTCATTGCCACCGTCGAGATACAATCCCGGTGGTGTATCGCGTAAAACGCGGAGCGTATTTCGTTTGCCAATGTTTACCATCGGAGAGGAGTATACACGGAAGCGCTGATTTTGCCTTTACGATTCATTTGCACCCAGGCGTTTGGCTTCGCGTGCTAACCAGACGAGATTTTTCAGTGGCGCATCCAACGGGACGGCGCATTCGGGACCGATGATGTCGATACCGGTGGCGATTTTTTCCTGCACGTCCTGCGTAATCAATTCCGGAGAGCCATTCCGAATTAGGTTGATGTTACTCGTGCCGCCCATCAGCGCTAACCGGTCGCCAGCTAATTGGCGTGCTACCGGCGTGAGAACTTTGGAATCGTAATGGAAACAATCGATACCAGTTTTTTGAATGAACGGAATCCGGTCGGCCGTATCGCCACAAATATGGAGAATCTTGGGACACGGAATGCGTTCGTGCAATTCTTGGTGGATTTCTTGTAGGAATTGCAAATACGTCTCCGGCGAACAAAGATCCCGTGTGCAATGGTCTGCCAACGTCAGCGCATCCGCACCGGCATCGATTTGCGCCTTTGCAAACGCCACCGTAACCTCCAACAAAGTGCGCAGCACGCGTTTCACTGCATCGGGATTGGTGATTGTAGAAATGAGAAATTCTTCGACGCTAAACAAATCGTAACCGAGCGTCCAAGGGCCAAAAACTTTACCGACCACCGCAATCTCATCACCATATTCCTTTTTCAAAAGTCGAATGGCCTCCAGCGGCACCGCACATGATGGGCGTTGCAGCCAGTCCTGCGGAATACTGATTTCATGCTCGATGCTTTGGTAACAAGCCCGGCCATCCGGCATACGAGACCGGTCGCCCCAATTCACTTCGCAACCCAGCGCCGCCGACTCGTGCCAGACGCTAAATAGCGGCATCACATTGTCGAATCCCAATTCCGTATAACCAACAGCTGCGAGCCGCGCCATCTGCTCCGGTACCTGATGCGCTTCCGGAAAGAATGCGCCAACCTTTTCCATCAAATCCGTAGTCACGATAGAAGTCGCGCTACCGGCGGCAATTCGAGGCGTAGATCCGCGCTTGAGTTTTGTCAGAAAAATATCCCGCGGCTTCATCGATTTCAGTTTGCACAAGTTAGCGGAGTGGGTGGCAATTTTTCGAGCGGAATCTTCGGGTTGATTTCGCTGAAGTAATTCACCGACCATTCGTTGGCGAACAACACCACCGGATTATCATCGCTATCGAATGCCAAACGCGCGCCGGTGGGTAAGCCTCGCCCCCAATCGGCATCGGTAAGATTTTTCGGCACCCATCGGATTGTCATCCAGGGTGTCGGCTCCAGTTGCGATTCCGCGCCGTATTCGCTTTGCAGCCGGTATTGCACGACTTCAAATTGCAACGGACCGACAGCCGCGAGCAACGGAACGCCACCGGTGGCATCTTTGAGGCGTAGAAGCTGAATGACACCTTCTTGTAAAAGTTGGCCGAGGCCCTTGCGGAATTGTTTATATTTCGCTGTGCTCGGATTGCGGAGATAAGAAAAACTCTCCGGCGGAAACCGAGGAATCTCCCGGTACACAATCGCCGGGTCGGTGCTCAATGTGTCGCCGATGCCAAACTCGTCGTGGCCGACCAGTCCGATAATGTCGCCGGCAAACGCTTCGTTCACCGTCTCGCGTTCGTTGGCGAAAAGTTTGTGCGAACTACTGAGCCGGACTTTTTTGCCGGTGCGCGAATGGGTCGCAATCATGTCGCGCTCAAACTTACCGGAGACCACGCGCAGGAATGCGATTCGGTCCCGGTGACGCGGATCCATGTTCGCCTGAATCTTAAAAATGAAACCGGAAAAATCCGGCTGCTCCGGTGTGATTACGCGGTCGCCGACTTTGCGAGCCTGTGGCGCCGCGGAATTTTTGAGGAATCCGTCGAGCAAAAGTTGCACGCCGAAATTATTCATCGCGCTGCCGAAGAAAACCGGCGTGGTGTAACCGGCCAGCACGGAGGCGGAGTCAAATGTCTCGCCGGCGTGTTCGAGCATTTCGAGTTCTTCGGTGATCCGGTGGAATGTCGCGTCATCAATTCGGTCACGGATAACCGGATCCGACAAGTCGCCAATCTCCACCGGCGCACGGTAAACGCCACCATCAGTTCGCTCGAACAAATGAACCTGCCGCGTGAGCCGGTCGAAAATACCTTTGAATTCCACACCGGTACCAATCGGCCAGTTGACCGGGAATGCGCCGAGCTGGAGGACATTTTCTAATTCGTCAATCAACGCCAGCGGGTCGCGCGTCGGCCGGTCGCACTTGTTCATGAAAGTGAAAATCGGGACGCCGCGCTGGTGGCAGACTTCGAAAAGTTTGCGTGTCTGGCTTTCAATCCCTTTCGCTGCGTCAATAACCATGATGACGGCATCGACGGCGGTCAGCACCCGGTAAGTATCTTCGGAAAAATCTTTATGACCCGGCGTGTCGAGGAGATTAATTTTGAAACCGTCATACTCGAATTGCAGCGCCGTCGAGCTAATCGAGATGCCGCGTTGACGTTCCAGTTCCATCCAGTCGGAAGTGGAAGCGCGTTGGTTTTTTCGGGCGGTGACCGAACCGGCGAGTTGGACGGCGCCGCCGTACAGCAAAAGTTTCTCCGTCATCGTCGTTTTCCCGGCGTCGGGATGCGAGATGATGGCGAAGGTGCGGCGTTTAGCGATTTCGTCGGTGATGCTCACGAGAGTGGCGACTGTAACAGGATTCCGGTAACGCGCAACGGCAGACTCCTTGAATCCGGTCGCGGAACCAGCCATGATGCCGGCATGTCCGTCGAACCTAATCGTCCCGTCATCACCAAGGAATTGCTCCGTGAGCTTGGTGATTGGCGCACGGAGAAAGAAGGCCGGGCGCTGGCGGCCGCCGGTGCGGTTGTCAATTGGATTTGGGAACCGCCGTTTCTTTCCGGCACCGTTCGCACCGGCGGCTCCACCATCAACGCTCGTCTCAAACTTGGCGAACGCGCAACCGAAGTTGAAAATCTCTGCGCCTGTCGGCCGGCGCGCGCTGACGGCACGATTTGCGCCCATGTCTTGGCGCTGGTGTTCGCAACGATGGCTCCCGCTAAAGTCAAATGGGTACCCGCACCGCCCACGCCGGAACCAACCTTGAAACGCGTACCGGTGGAAGATGCCAGCGATGAAAATCCACGACTCGAACTAATGATTCTTCTGCCGCTGAATCTACCGGAGGCTTGGCGCAAAGGTGAACTCCGAATCATCCTTGAAGCGAGCGTCGCCGGCGCACCGTTTCAACCATTCGATGCGATTTCCAAAGAGCCGACATATGCCGTCACCGATGTCGATGAGTGTGTGCTTGCGGCCGGTCAGCAGACCGGTGTCTGGTTTTTAGCGGCGAAAGATTTCGATACTTTCTTCGATGCGTTAACGGATCATCCGCGTGTTTGGCTCGGTAAGAAAACGCAAATTCAAGTTCGAGGCGCGGAATCAAAACCGCAACTTTCGCTCGAATTGGAGCCAACCGGTGAACTACGTCTCCGATTGACGGCGACCGAAGTTCCGGTGGGCGATTCACTGGGGAGTTGGAGTTTCGACGGCAAAACTCTGACGCGGACAACTCCTTTACCGGCGGCGTACCAAGTCGGTGAACACCGGTTATCGCGAACGGAGTTTGTGCGATTTTATCAGTCCGAGTTACCGGCGTTAGAACAACAGTTGACCGTGCAATTCGGCAACGGTTTTGACCGGCTGGAATTTGTCGAGAAACCGGTGCCGGTCCGAATCATTCTCGACGGCGGACTGACCGGATTGAATTTGGAATTGAAAGCACTGGAGCAAAACGACTGGACGCCCGATCCTGACCAGCCGTTCCGGTATTGGCGGTACCGGTCGATGAACCTCGCCGAAATTACAGCGGCAGGATTTGAACCGGTGACGACAGGTTACCGGCTGACATCGGAAAATCGCGTCGGACATTTTCTTGCGAACATCTTGCCGGTGTGGGAACGACAATGGCAGGTCGAATATGGCGCACAGTTCGCCCACTTCCTTCGCAAGTGTGACCACATCGAACCGGAAGTCGCTATCACCAGCTCCGGCGAAAACTGGCTCGCAGTTGACTTGGCCTACAAAAACGCTACCGGCGCGTTGACGCTCAGTCCGGTAGAAGTCCAGCGGATGCTTCAAAAAGGTGCGGCGCATCACCGGCAGGTCGATGGCCGGATTGCGTTGGTGCCGAGCGAAGCGATTACGCAATTTCAGGGTGTCATCTTTGATTGTCACGCAACCCAATCGGCCACCGGTCTCCAAGTGGACCGGCGGTTTGCGCCGTATTTGGCCGAGGCGTTGCGTGAGACGCCGCTCCGTGCCAAGTGGCAAGTACCGGCGGAAATCCGCGCAGTGTCACCGGTGGCGGTGCCGGAGTTTTTGCGACCCTATCAACGCGATGGCGTGAACTGGTTACGCCAACTTGCTGGTAATAATCTGGCCGGAATTCTGGCCGACGAAATGGGGTTGGGGAAAACGTTGCAGGCGCTAGTCTGGTTGGCATCGTTGAAAACTAGGCCGTCGCTGGTGATCTGCCCGACGAGTTTGCTCGCGAACTGGCAGGCCGAAGTCGAGCGGTTTACGCCGGAGCTGAAAACGCTGGTACTTCACGGCAGCGACCGGCAATTCAATGATTTGGCAAAATATGATTTGGTCATCACCTCGTACGCGTTGCTCCGGCGCGATGTGGCCGAACATCAGAAAATTGAATGGCAAGCAGTCGTGCTCGATGAGGCACAGCACATCAAGAACCGGTTCAGTCAAATTGCGCAGGCGGTGAAAGTTTTGCGCGCCAAACACCGGCTGGTGTTGACCGGTACGCCGATGGAAAATTCACTGGGCGATTTGTGGTCGATTTTTGATTTTCTGATGCCGGGTTATCTCGGACCGGCGACGGAGTTCCGCGACCGGTACGAAAAACAAACCGACCCGGCCTCGATGCAGCGGCTCCGGCAACGACTGCGCCCGTTTGTTTTGCGCCGGATGAAAAGCGAAGTCGCGCGCGATTTACCGGAGAAGATTGAGCAGATTACTTGGTGTGATCTGACTGATGAACAACAGTCCGTTTATCAATCCATTCTCACGCAAGGTCGCCGGGAAGTTTTCGAGAACACAAAGGAATCGCAGCGGCGGCTGGCGGTGTTGACGACGTTGCTGCGGCTCCGGCAAGCGTGTTGTCATCTTGATTTGTTGCCGGGTGAGCACGAATGGAAAGAACCATCGGCAAAACTTGCGACGTGTCTGGAATTGATTGACGAAGCGGTCAGCAGCGGCCACCGGGTGTTGGTGTTCAGTCAATTCGTAAAATTACTCAAGCTTGTCGAGGCTGCATTGTCGATACCATTCTGTTATCTCGATGGCAGCACGGTGGACCGCGCCGGAGAAATTCGCCGGTTTCAGGAATCCGATGTTCCGGTATTTCTCATCAGCTTGAAGGCCGGCGGAACTGGGTTGAACTTAACCGGTGCCGATACTGTTATTCATCTTGATCCGTGGTGGAACCCGGCGGTCGAAGAGCAAGCGACCGCCCGCGCCCACCGGATTGGCCAGCGCAATGTGGTGAATTCCTACAAGCTGATTGCGCGTGGTTCGGTGGAAGAAAAAATCGTGCGTTTGCAGGAGCGTAAACGGGAATTAATCAGCCAGATGGTCACCGGTGATGAAGGATTTGTCTCAGAATTAACTTTGGAAGAGTTGCAAGGGCTCTTTCACGATTGACACTCCGGAGCTTAGCTGAGTATACAACGATTGTATCTGGTAAACCAATCTGGCGGCAGGTAACTAACGCAAGAAGCTGGTGATCCTGTTGCCGTAACCTACAAAAAGGAAGAACGTATGAATAAGCATATGTGTCGGTATGGTATGGCGGTATTCTTGGGTCTCGCGGCTGTATTCGCTGCACAAGACTGTCGCGCACAGGCAGCGGCAGCTCCGGCAGCTCCGGCGGCTCCCGCCGTGCGAAAGGCAAAGCTGTTGGCAATCTCTACTGGGAAATTGCCGAGCGATGTGAACGCTGCCGATATCTCACTGGAAGACAGCACGGAACTGAAACAAGCGGCGCTTAAGGTCATCTTCCAAAAAGATGGCTATATTGGCGAATACGCCTTGAAGATTCGCGACTGGCGTCCATTCACCAAGTTGCGGTTTCAAGTCTTGAACCCAGATAAGGCAATTCAAACGCTGAATATGACAATTAAGCATAGCGGAACACAAGGCTATCCCACCCGGGTCGATCAGAACTTTATGCTTCGCCCTGGTATCAGCAGTCAGGAAGTCGACCTTGTTGGCTTGTCAAATAACGACGGGACTGCAGCCGATTTGTCTGCGGTAAAACAGATTACAATCGCGCTAATCAAAGGCGGCACACTCTTGTTCGGCGACTTCACGCTGGAAACGGGAGACTAAAATGAAAAAAAACCTCTGGCGCAATCGTGGTTTAGTGTGTTCCCGTGCGGTAGTCGGCATCGCGCTGTTCTTAGCTGTAGTCGGCAGGTCGCCGGGAGCTACGCCAGAGGCGGAGCAGTTGCTGGATGAGCAACTGACCGAAACAGGAAGTCCAACTATCAAAAGCACTGTTCGTGTGCTTCGGCGGCTAAACAAGTTTTTCTTGATTGATCACGAGGAAAACTTGAAGCCGCCGACGCCCACGGCGGCGCAAATCAAGGCTGGCTATCTGTGGTTCAGCCGGAACTACCTCGAAGAGGTTTACTACAACAGCGTACCGCGCCCGTTTGAAATCGGTGCGGAGCTAAAACTTTTTGCAACTCCCGGCGAATATGAACCGGCGACGTTTGCGGTCTTGCCGTTGGCTGATCTGACCGGTGCGACGGTTACCATCAGCAATCTTCGCGGCAGTGGTGGCGCGGTAATTCCCGGTAGTTCGATTGAAGTACGAATGACCCGCCAGTTGGCGCGCGGAATAGAGCCGTTCACGTATATGGTCGGCCCGGAAGCGCTGACGTTACTGGATAAGGGCGTCGACATTCCGAAAAATCGCACCACGCAGTTCTGGTTGACGCTGCATGTGCCAGACGCACAAGCCGCCGGAGAATATCGCGGGACGGTGACGTTCAAACCCGCAAATCACCCAGCTGCTGAAATTCCAATACAGGTGGTGGTACTACCGTTTCAACTACTGGAAGATCCCGGCACAGCTTTTGGTTGGTGGTACACCGGTGATACACCGGCCACGCGAGAACGCGAACTGAAAGATTTACGCGCCCACGGCTGCAACACCTTCACACTACCGGAACCAAAGATTCGTTCACTTTCTGCCACCCATGCAGATATTGATTTTTCTGTCTGGGAAGAATATCGCACGCTGTGCGCGAAAACTGGAATGACGGGAATCAAGCAATCGGGAGTTGGCTTCGTTACGGAGTACTTAAAATCTCATGGCGTTCAGGAGTTGGGAGCAGGTTTTGATGCGCCGTTTGTTACCGCGATGCGGGCGCGCCAGCAATGGCTGAATGAACGACCAGACTTCCAAGTGGTTACTTGCATCTATGACGAGCCACGTGAAAGCATGCTGAACCCATGGAACCGCACGTTTGACCAAACCATGGCCTATATTCGCCTTTGTCGCCAAGTGCCGGGATTGCGCCTCACAGTCAACCCCATCAGCGATAAAGATGGAAAAAAAGATTACACTCTATTTGCGGCAGCGGTGGATATCTTAAATACCCATGCTTGGGAAAATTCAAAAAAACTGATGACGCAGGCACTCAAATCCAACCAACCGCTCTGGATTTATAATAATGGTCAATCGCGCTTAGCTTGGGGTTTCGGTGTTTGGCGCACCGGTGCGGTTGGTGAATGGCAGTACTGGTATCCCTGTGGTTCCGGAGGCGCAGACGTCTTCTCGCCGATTCCGCTCCGTGGCTACGAAAACGAAGGCTCAAGTGCAACCGGTCACCAACCTGTCTATCCATTCCCAGACCACATTGTGCCGGCACCGCGTTTCGAGTGGTGTCGCGAAGGTGTCGACGATTACAAATATCTGCACACCTTGCGCGAAACTCTCAAAAAAGGCGCCTGTCCAATTGCGACCTCCGAAGCCGAAAAACTGTTTCAAGAAATGCGGAAGATTGTGCCGGAATATCCAGCGATGGGATTGAAGACCGGCGCGGAAGCAGGAAGCTCCGGTGACTCGACTCATCTACTCGCCTACTTTGATCATTTCCGCTGGCGGATCGCGCTCCTCATTTTGCAGGCGCAAGATGAAATTGCGAAACGCTCGCTGGCCGATTCACAATTGGCGCGTTTTAAAGTTTATCCCTTCGGTAGCCTATCGGCTCCAGTGGCGACTCGTAACACTGTTGTACCTGTCGAATCCCACACGCCATTATTATCCGTGGCACCGACGACATTACCGGACGGCGCGAAGGTAATTTTTGACTTCGAGACCGATGCCTGTTTACAACAGATCGAAACAGATTCGTTTGACGAGAAAGATCCCTTTGACGCAAAAATCATGCCAGCCCGTTGTGTTCCGGAAGCTGCTACCTATGGCAAAAAGGCGCTTTTCTACGAACCGATCGCGAAAGGCGGCAGTCTGCACCTGATTCGCTTTGATGGCAACTGGACAGGGTTTAGCGTCCTACGAATTGACTTCATTAACCCCCTCGACCATCCAGTCAACGGTTACCTTTGCATTGCCGATGGCAAAACACAGCAGCCAGAAAACAATCCCGGTGGCCGCGCAATGGGAATGTATGATGACCGCTACGATGCTTCATCGTTTGTAGTTCCGCCAGGGAAATATACCTATGAATTACCGCTCACCGGTCTGAGCGTTAATAGCGGAGAACGTCAACTCGACCTCAGCAATATCCGTAAGATTGCAATCGGCTGTACAACCGGCTCTGCAAAAGTGCCGTACTACCTAGACTGTATTCGCGTCGAAAAATAGACGCTTTTCACCATCTGATAAAGTTGGAGCGGGCGAAGGGAATCGAACCCTCCTCACCAGCTTGGAAGGCTGGCGCATTACCACTATGCTACGCCCGCTTTACTGATTGCATTTCAATCACTTAACTAGCATATACTCCAGCATTTAAATCTTAGTTGTAACCTATACTTGTCACCCAATATATTTTGTGCTAGTTCTCACCAATGAGAACAATCAGGACCTTGCTCCAGACTGAGATTCATCGTTACAAATAGATTATTGAAGACAACTCTCTATGCTCAAAGAACAAACCCAACCCACTAACGATTGGCAAACGCTAACCAATATCGGCGACAATCTTTATCGCTCTAGTAAGTCAGGAAAATACTATGCCATTTTTAAGCGAAACGGCAAGCAAATCCGTCGGAGCCTCAAGACCACAGATAAGCAATTAGCGCAACGAAAGCTGGCCGAGTTGCGGTCAAAGATTGGTCAACTCGATACTGGCGATGCTGCCAAAATTGCCTTTAGCATCTTGGATGCTAAAGGCAAGGTGGTGGGGGGATTGTTGCTTCAATACATCGACCACAAACTTGGCAATATGCAGGCAAAGACCAAGGATTTGAATATCGATGACACCAAGACATTTGCCACAGCATTCAATGGGCAGCCCGTTCGCAATATCAATCTCAAAGACCTTGAAGCATGGGCAGCAAAAAGGAAACAAGCGATCGGCGGTGCGACATTTAATCGTCAACTTGGTTTGTTAAAACGGATATTTTCCTATGCTGTCACACACGGTATCCGTATGGATAACCCCGTCGAGAGAATTGATCGAGCAAAGCCCAAAAAGGTGGAAGCAGTAATTCCAACCCGCCAGGAGTTCTCGGAACTGGTCGCCGAAATCCGCAAGACTTCCATCGATGCGGCCGAGTTTGTGGAGGCAATGGGATATAGCGGCTGCCGAGTTAGTGAAATAGGGGGGGATAAAAAATGGGGGTATCCACCGCTATATTGGAATGGTGAAGAAACGGCCGTTAACTTCGAGGCAGGCACATTTACCGTTGTTGGAAAAGGGCGCAAGACGCGAACTGTCCCCTTGTTTCCGCCGTTGAGGGAGTTGCTGTTGCGCCGTAAGAGACGGCTGACGGAACCGCCCAAACCATCTGACCCAATTTTTGGGATCGAAGACCCACGAACGTCAATCAAGACCGCTTGCGAGAATCTAGGGTGGGCTCCGTCACGGTTTACAAACCATGATTGCCGTCACTTTTTTTGTAGCAACTGCATTGAGTCAGGAATTGACTTCAAAGTTATTGCGGCCTGGCTTGGACATATGGACGGTGGGATTTTAGTTGCTAGGACTTACGGGCATTTGCGTCAAGAGCACAGTATGCAAATGGCCGCGAAGATGACATTCTCCGCCACACCACCCAACATAACCACTACCTCCGATTAATCGCGTTGAGGTTCGTAGTCAGACCCGGATTCGCCGTCCCCGTCACCAATATGGAAATGGGGGTAGTTCTCTCATTTACCTGTATAGGATTCTGAATGTCCCTCGTGCAAATGCCAATTCTCCGTGTACCGCTTCGCCAGCTCAACATCATGAATCACTAGCAGGTTCTCGGCATTATGTTCCTCCGCCGCTTTGGTGAAATTAAAACTTCCCGTAATCACCACTTGGCTGTCGATGACCATAATCTTGTTGTGGGCAATCGCGTGTTTTGCATCAATCAGTGTGCGGATGCCAGCATGGGCAGTGAAATCGGCTTCACTGTAGTTCGCAGTCCGCTGCGATTTATCCAAGATGACCTGAACCTGCACCCCACGTTTATGTGCCGCCACAAGGGCCTT
>Ga0007854_10001475_pt1 | contig 14907 bp, 13 predicted proteins | sample CryBogCBH12Aug08_FD_60382 | JGI IMG/M metagenome (GOLD analysis project Ga0007854, IMG submission 60382) | Freshwater microbial communities from Crystal Bog, Wisconsin, USA - CBH12Aug08 | ecosystem: Environmental > Aquatic > Freshwater > Lake | place: Crystal Bog, Wisconsin, USA | collected...
CGCCTTTGAATTAATTGGATCCGGATAGACACCATCTGCAATTGTGTAGTGGTTATATGTCTTTCCGTCGGCGGCAACGATTGTGCCCACCTTGGTTGCGTAGAGTTTTGGCTGAGGGTCTGCTGAAATTTTGTGAAGTGTGAGACCAACGCCTGCAACTGCAACGATACCGAGCACGACTGCGATGAGTGCTCCTACCGCGGTCTTCGACTTTGAAGGTGTTGCTGTTTCCACGGACATCCTTTCTTTAAGGTAAGTGTGGGGTGTCTGAGAATGAATAGATGGAGAGTACGCTGGAAATGTGATTTACGGAACAAAGTTATGCGTGAGGATTGCAACAACTTCTTTATAGTGAGGTCATTGCGTAAATAAAAGCTTCTATGTTGAGTGATAGCACTCATCAGAATTCAATTTAAAGGTGAGAGTTAGTTGAGAGGTTGTTGAGTATGGGTCTAAACCCACTATGGGATAGCTTCTTTGGAACTCTCTTGCTCTTTGCGGCAATTTGGTACCTCAGCGAAGCATCCGCAAGAAAGCAGATCTCAATCTTCCGCCAGATCTCATTTTTGAGCGGCATCACTCTGGCATTTGCACTCCTCGTAGGACCAGTTCCGCATTATGCGATTCGGATTTTTTGGGTGCATATGATTCAACACATCGGTTTGATGATGCTTATCAGCCCGCTTCTAGTTTTGGGAGCCCCCGTCACGGTAGCGCTCGATTCAAAGCGCGCGGGACTCCAATCTCTTCTTAGAGCCTTCGGCCGAAATCTCTTGATCCGCCAACTCTTCAAACCACAAGTTGGCTTTCTCATATTTCTAGTGGTCCTTATCGGCACCCACTTTTCACCTCTGGCTAACCTGGGTATGACCAATCCCAATGTTCACTGCTTAGAGCTGATTCTCTTTCTCCTCGGTGGTTTTATTTATTACTACCCCGTGATGGAGGGCAATCCACACCCTTTCTTCGTCCCATACTCCCTTCGAGTCATATCCCTCTTTGCCATGATGCTGCCGGAAACGATGGTCGGATTCTTTCTTTATTCGGGAAACCGGGTCCTTCACTCGCTTCCATCCTTTACCTCTATGAAGATGGGCCTAGCCGACCAGCACCAAGGTGGCGCCATCATGTGGGCAATGGGCATGTTGATAGATACGATCTGGATCGTGTTAGCAGCCAGAGACTGGTTTGCCAACGAACAACTGCTAGCGGAAGAAGAAGATGAGTAACCAAGAGAGCCCGGAAGTTAATCCAGAGCCAAAGCGTCGCTGGGTGCTTTGGGGACTTCCCCTCTGTGGATTGATGGGGGTCTGGGAGTTCAATCGCGCTCTAGGCGGAAATCACCTCAGCTGGGTTTATGTCATTGAATGGCCATTTTTTGGAGTCTTTATCTACTACATGTACTGGAAACTCTCTATGCCTCAGGAGCCATACGATGATTCAAATGATCCTAAGCGAGAAGTTGAGTAAATAACTCTCAGTAAACTGGGGTAACCATGTTGCCGCTGCTCTCGCTATCGACCGAAGTATTCTTTTGGTTTGCAACCATAGCGCTGCTCGCTCTTACCGTTATTTTTTGGCACAAGCTTGCCGCAATAAATTGGAAGACAATCACTACTCGAGTATCAGTTGTGATATTGATTCAGGTCCTTGCGCTCGCTTCTATGGGAATCACAATTAATCGCTCTGGGGAGTTCTATTCTTCGTGGTCTGATCTATTTGGCGCACAAGGTCAATATCAAAAGATTGCTGTCAGCCCGGCGGATCTTGCGCAGATAAGTGTCAAAGACATTCTCTCCGGTGAGAAAACTAAAGGTGGAAGTTTAATTTTCCGAAGAGTCATAAAAGGGGCAAGCTCTGGAATTGCCAATGTGGTTTATGTAGTTGCATCACCAAAGATTGCTGCCTCGCTTGAAGGCCCAACGCACTCCATAGGAAATACATATCAAATTATTGAATTATTTCCTGGAACACCTGGTGTGCCACAAACTTGGATAGGAACTCTTGATGGCATTACAACCATGGAGGAGTTAGAAAACAGTGGAAAGATCCCGCCGACTATCGCAGTTATTCCAGCGATCAATGTGCAACCAGGTCACGATACCGAGTGCATGGATTTCACATTTGGCGTGCATGTTGAAACTTGGATCACTAAAGACATGAAGACTTTCATGCAGACCTTCATGGGTATTGATAATCGCCTTTGGTCTTCATTTGGATACTCAACAGGTGGCTGGTGCGCCGCCGAAGTTGCTGTCCTGCATCAAGATCAATATTCACAAGGCGTATCCCTGGCTGGCTATTTCAAACCGTTGCTATCAATCGGACTTACTGCCCGTGAAAAGAATTATCTGACTTCAAAATACGATCTAATAAAGCATCTCACACATGGTCCGCGTAACACCAAGATCATGATCATCTCATCGGTTAAAGATCGCTTTGCAAATAGCGCGGCTCAGAAATTTATGCAGCGCGCCAACTCATTGATTCCGATCAAGTACATTCCAATTCCTGCGGGTGGTCACAACATCAAAGTTTGGAAACCATTTATTGCATCAGGTTTTCTCTGGATCAGCGGCGCAAATGATCTACAAGCACCGGTGATTCAACCTGTGACAACTCCGACTCCAGCTTTAACTAGCGCGAACGGAAGCCAGAAATAAATTTCTCTGCGCGGAGTGCGGCCCAACCTACGCGCGGAAGATCTGATGCGCGTGGGTAGAGCACATAGCGCGTCTCCCAACCCGGCTGAAATTTGGCATTGAATCGATACAGGGATTCGACTTGAAAAAAGTTAGAGGTAAAGCGAATTAAGTTTCGCATTCCACGCGTTATTGGACCGGCGCTGATCTTGTCCGCGCGCTCAAAGAGCGAGCGAAATGCCGCAAAGTTCAAGGAAACATAGGCTTTCTCATGGGTTCTGGCCCACTCAACAGTCTCGGTAATCATGAGTTCATTAACGCCTGCATCGGTTCCGCGCTCACGCTGCATACGATCAAGTGATAGTGCGTTGGTTGTCCAAGGAACATAATAGAGAAGTCCTTTTATCTCACCTTCAAGCCAAGCAATCGTGATGTAAGTGTCAGGGTCTTCATCCTGGCCAAATCGATCCATAGACATAGAGAAGCCGCGTTCAGCAACGCCATATCGCCACTCGTGAGCCAACTTACGAAGTTGAACCTTTACTGGCTCTTCGAGCTCTTCCCAGCGATGGGTCGTGCATGAATAACCTTTACGCTTAATTCTGTTGACCATCTGGCGGACATTGGCCATTGGTCGACCTTCGAGAGTGAAATCTTTAACTGAAATAATTGCCTCATCGCCAATATCGATAGCGATCATTCCAGCATGCTCAACCCAAACTTCACCGCCTCGGTCACTGCAGCCCATCACAGCAGGTGTCCAGGCATGTTCATCAGCAATTCTGATGAACTCAGCGATGGCATCAGGCCACAAGCTGTACTCACCAAAAGGATCGCCACTTGCCAGCATCACACCACCTTGTACTCGGTAGGCGATTCCAGCCTTCTTGTTGCCAGCCCAGATAACGCTCTTATCTCGTCTGGTAGCGAAGTAGCCGAGTGAATCCTGTTCTAAATCGTGACGAATTAGTTTGCGCACGATCTGCATATCCTCATCGCTCATCTTTGGAATTGGCTTTACGCGACGGAAATACAACCAGAGTGGAACAATCACAATAAAGACGCCAAATGTTCCAAGCGTAAATCCAATGACATCATTTGCGCGTTCTGAAGTAAATTTAATTGGACCAGTTATGCCAACAAAACCCTCAATAATAAAGAGGAAAATATTCTTGAATGAAGGCGAACCAATAATTTCGTCATGACTGCGAAACTTAAGTAGCGCAATGCTGGCAAAGAAGAAGACAACAACAGCAAGTCCAAAACCAATGAGAGGTTGCATCTTGGTGCTCGGATCAGATTTTGCATAGAACGATTTGTTGAAAATAGCGAGCACGATGATGCTAAGAACGGAGAGAACAATTTGAATTGGGTGATGATTGGTTCTAAATAGTTCGGTCGCAAGGTTCACAACGAGAATTACAAGCGCGAGTACCCACGCTCTTCTCTTTCGGCGCGAGAGTCCGCGGGCCAAGATCATCAAAATCAATCCAGTGAAGATGGCGGTGGCAAGAGCAGTTCCATTGAGAAAAACCGGAATGATGTTATTGAGTTTGTGAACAGGAGCTCTGAATCTTCGCGAAACGTTTGCAAGAATGTCGAAAAGTCCTACGAGAAAGGTAGCCCGGCCAATCCATTTTGGCACCCAACGCTGGGATTTCATCCGCTAACTGCTCCAATCTACTCATAACGGACCTTTTCAAGGTCGGCGCCCGAAGAAATTCACTCTGCGTTGCGCTGCAAGGTTATGCGCTCAGTTGCTAGTGTAAGGCAAGCACTACAGCGAACCCTCCTCCGACGTAGGGGGTTGGGGGGAACAAGTGTCCTTAAGCACACAGGGGGCAAACCTTGAGCGACGACGATGACAACGGCTTAGAAGATATTGTTACCGAAGAGATGTTGTGGGAGAGAATCCCGGAGACAACTGGTCTAGAGCGCGCAAACACTTACTATGAATTAAGTGCTCGTATCTATGCTCGCGGTCAATATGACGAAGCCTTAGCACTAGCTGAAACCGCTCGCGATATTTATACCGAACTTGGAGCTGTTGCTCCCGCTGATGGATTGGCACAGGCCTACTCTGCGATCGGTTACAACCTCAATCAGCTCAAGCGCAATTCAGAAGCTGCATCAGCGATGAGTAAGGCAGTGGACCTCTTACGCGAATCAAAGTCACCTTTAGCAATTGATCTTGCCTGCACGCTAGGTGAATGGTGCTTTGGCGCAAAGGATTATGAGAAGACGATTGAGTGCATGCGCGAATGCGTGCAAGAACATCTCGTTGATGGAAATGAATCTGGCGCTGCAAATGATCTACACCTCATCGGATGTGCCCATCGTGAGCTCGGTCAGCATGAGCAATCACTCGCTGCTTTCCGCGAAGCCCGCGCTCTTTTTAAGAGCCTGAAAGAGGTAATCAATGTTGCTAGGTGCGATCAAAAAATCGCCCATGCACTGATTGAACTCGGACTTGGCGAAGAGGCTTTGATCGCTGCCCAAAAATCACTTGATGTCTTTGTAACCGCTCATGATCATCGTCGCGAAACCTACTCGCTACTAGAGGTAGGTAAGGCGCAGATCATCACCGGTTTAGAGCAAGAGGGTTTAGATACTTTGGAGCGAGTCCTTGAAATCGCAACTGAGAGCGAGTGGAAGGATTTTGACTTTATCGTTGAAATCGAACGCCATATCGCTGGAGTTCTACGAGACCTCGGCCGCATAGATGAAGCAGATGAGATCGAACGTCGAATATCGGCTGTCACAGAGGTAATCGAAGATTAATTAAAGCTTTGGGTTGAGGTGTTGCATTGCCCAGGCGTACATGGCGATTGCACCTGCAGCTGAAGCGTTCATTGATCTAGTTGATCCGTATTGCTGGATTGCTAGGACGACCTTGCATATTGCAACGGCCTCATCAGACATGCCAGCGCCTTCTTGACCGAAGAAGAGCACGCATTTTTCAGGCAATGGGTAATTTTCCATCTGCTCCGAAACCGGAAGATTATCTATCCCAATAATTGGAACTGAATTTTCAGCGCACCACGCTGCAAAATCCGCGACAGTGGGATGGTGCAGAACATGTAGATATTTATCTGTGACCATTGCACCCCGACGATTCCAATCACGCTTCCCAACGATATGAACGAAAGCGACATTGAATGCATTTGCGGTGCGCACAACCGAACCAATGTTCAGATCATGTTGCCAATTCTCAATCGCGATCTGCAAGGGATGGCGTTTGGTATCAAGGTCAGCAACTATCGCTTCAACTTTCCAATATCGATAGTGATCTAGGACATTGCGCCGATCCCCGTTTTCCAGAAGTTCTGGATCTAAGCGATCATCTTCTGGCCAGGGTTTAGCGTGTGGTCCAACGCCTACAACCGGGAAAAATTCCCCAGGACCAATCTCTGCACTCATGGCGCCACCTTAAACCATTCTCATATTGAGCAGGCATAATCTCCCCATGCGCAGCCCTCATCGAGTTCAGCAGCCGCGAAAGGTGCTTGTAACCGCGCTCATTACTTTTTCATTTCTCTTCTCGTATGCAAACTCAGCAGAAGCTTTGGCAGTTCCTGAACAATTCATCAGGTTGGCATCATCACCTACATTGGCTGCTCCTGGGGTGTTGCTCTTTGACCCAACAAATCAGCAAACACTCTTCTCGCTTGATCCAGATGTGGAGCGAGCGCCCGCTTCAGTTTTGAAACTCTTATCGATGGCGACAGTACTCAACGTTCTTAGCCCAGATTTACAATTCCAAACAACGATAAGTGCAACCGATAAGAGCGATACCTTTTTCTTAGCTGGCAGCTATGACCCTTGGCTCACCCAAAATGGATTTGAGGAGCAGCAGTACGGTCGCGCATTTTCTCCTACCCTGATTGATTCTGTTTTGAATATGCATCCAGAACTCAAGAGCATCACACTTGAATATAAAGATGTATATGAGATGGATATTCAGGCACTTCAAAAATACTTTGCTGGGCGAGTGAACATCACCCCTGTCAGAGTAAATACAACCAGTGATGCAACCACAGAAATTGCTTCAATTCACTCACCGCCTCTATCCAAGATTATTGAATTCACACTTCTCTACAGCGACAACTCATTGGCCGATCGGCTAGCCCATACCGCCGCTAAGGCGATGGGTTTTACTTCTGACCCAGCTGGATTATTGAGCGCATTTACTAAGACTTTGACGGATCTAGGGATATCAGCCACCGGTATTCGAATCTTCGATGGAAATGGTCTTTCTCATCATGATCGGGTTTCAGCGCATCAGATACTTCAGCTGCTGCTGGCGATTAAAGCAGATCCAAAATTTCAACCTATCCTTGAAGGGCTGCCAACTTCGGGTAAGACCGGGACTCTCAAATATAGATTTGTAAACGATGCTCCAAATGCTGTGGGCCTAGTTCATGCAAAGACCGGGTGGATTAACACAACTATTAGCTTGGCTGGGTTTGTCACGGTTGGCGCTAATGAGTATGTATTTGCGATTATCGCTAACCACATTCATAACCTAGAGAGCGCTCGCCAGGCCGCCCGAGTCACCATTGACCAGATGCTCGGCACCATCGCCAAGCCACAGAAGTAAACATTGATGGTTAGAATCTAGATATGAGCCATGTGGGCGCCTATGTGGCACTGATGAAATTGCGGGTGGTAGAACTTCTTCTCGTTACCACTTTGCCTGCACTTTTTATGGCCACCTATGCCCAGAACCACGGACACAAGTTTCCGCCGCTGGGAGTCACCATCGCAACTTTGATCGGTGGAACTTTGGCTGCTGGTGCATCCAATGCCTTTAATATGGTGATTGAAGTTGAATCAGACCGACTCATGAAGCGGACTAGCAAGCGTCCTTTGGTGAGCGGAGAGATCAACGAGCAACAGGCGGTCGCGTTCTCTTTAGTAATCACCATAATCTCACTCTTGATCTTCCTCATTTTTACGACCGTTTTAGCAACGCTGCTAACTCTCCTTGCAATTCTCTTCTATGTTGTTGGCTATACCCTTTGGCTTAAGCGCCGCACCTCTCAGAATATTGTCTGGGGCGGAATAGCTGGATGTATGCCGGTACTCATCGGATGGGCTGCAATTACAAACTCACTCTCACTTACTGCGTGGCTCTTCTTCTTCCTGATCTTCTTCTGGACGCCACCGCATTTCTGGGCCTTAGCAATTAAATACAAAGAGGATTACGCAGCGGCAGGTATCCCGATGTTGCCGGTTGTTGCATCGATCAAATCAGTACAGAAGCAGATGTGGTTCCACTCAATCTGCATGGTGATTACATCGGTTCTCGTTCTGGTGAGCGCGCACCTGCCTTGGTGGAGCTATGTTGTTACAGCGCTGATCACAATCGGCTTTGCAGCTCAACTCTTTAAGATTTCAGGGTTAGGTTCAGAGGCCGCTGCTCTCAAGCTATTTCATTGGTCTATCACTTATTTGAGCGTCTATTCGCTGGTGCTGGTCATTGCAACACTCTTGGCTAAGCACACTGTTGCTTAGATCGGATTTCATAATCTAATTGTCTAACAGATCCACATTTACTCCTCGTTCACTCATTTCTCAGCAGATCGCCGTATGGTTAGCAAATGACGACTGCGATTTCAGTAACTGATCTCACCAAGGTTTATGGGGAGCGAAGCGCTCTCTCACATGCCACCTTTGAAGTTCCACTCGGCACTGTCTGTGGCTTCGTTGGTCCAAATGGTTCAGGAAAGACCACCACTATCCGCATGCTTCTTGGATTGATTGCTCCAACAGGTGGAACCGGAACTGTTTTGGGTCAGAGCATCTTGCATCCAGAAAAATATCTCCCACAAGTTGGCGCAATGATTGAAGGGCCAGCTTTCTATCCAGCGTTGAGCGGTGCGGAAAATTTGAAAGTCTTAGCCTCTCTTGGAGGATTCCCGCAGAGTCGAGTTTCAGAACTTCTAGAAAAAGTAGGGCTAGCAGATCGCGGTGGCTCAAAGTACAAGACTTACTCACTAGGAATGAAACAACGACTAGGAATTGCAGCTGCGCTCCTACCAAATCCAAAATTACTAGTTCTAGATGAACCAACTAACGGATTAGATCCATCAGGTATTCAAGAGGTGCGAAATCTCATTAAAGATTTAGCTAATGAGGGAACTAGCGTCTTTGTTTCATCGCATCTACTTTCAGAACTCGAAATGATTTCAGAATCACTGGTGATGTTGCGCGAAGGGAAGGTGCTCTTTGCGGGTCGCACTCAAGATCTCTTAGCGGCTCAAATTGCAACGCTAGTTGTAGAGCCAGAGTTCACAGTTGATCTCAACAAATTAGTAGAGATCGCCACCCGCCATGGCAAAGAGGCAACTGTTGATGCTGGCTCAGTTCACATTGTTGCCGATGCAACTTGGGGTGCAACTTTTAATCGCCTGGCGTTTAATGCTGGAATTACCCTTGCATCACTGAGTGCAACTCAACCAACGCTAGAAGAAACTTTCTTTGAAATGACGGGGGAGTAATTCATGCTTAATGTAACTCGCGCTGAACTTCGCAAACTTCGCAGGCCGACACTATTAATTTCTACTATTTTGGTGGTTGCAGCTCTAACAGCACTATTTACCTCCATTGTTTTTCTCCGCGCTAACTCAGGGCAGGGCAATGGTCAGAGAGGCGAAATAATCTCTCCAGCGGTGTTGAGCCAAGCAACTGGATTGATTTATGGTTTTAAAATTGTCTCCTTCTTCCTAGGAATAACTGCGCTCTGTGTCTTTGCCTCGCAGACCGCGCAGGAGTACACACTTGGAACTTTGCGAAATCTCTTAGTGCGCCAACCGTCTCGTATGAAGATTCTCTTCGGTAAATATCTTTCGATGATTATCTTTGCGATCGCACTGGTTTTCTTAGATGCGGTGGTTGCGATCGGTGTTTCATATGCCCTAGCTCCCCACGCCAAAGTAACAACGACCGCTTGGTTCACCTCAACTGCGCTCTCGCTTTTAGGTCGTACCTTTGTAAATGTGCTCCTTACTACCTTGGCCTTTGGCACACTGGGAATGATCTTGGGCTTACTTTTCCGCTCACCTATAAGCGCAATTGCAACCGGAGTGATCTGGTCTCTGATTCTGGAGACAATCTTGGGTGGAGTAGTTTCCAGCACACAGAAATGGCTCCCTGGCCAAAACTTCGACAATATCGCTCAGGGCGGTTCTGACACAGTTAGTTACAAGTGGTCACTTGGCATATCAGCGATCTATCTCATTGTTGGTTTTGGAATTGTGGCTCTGCTTTTTAAGCGTAGAGATGTAGCAAACTAAATACTCAGCAAACTCACACCGCGTCAATGTCCGATTCATCCCGATTAATAACTTATCCTTAACTGTTACTTCCTCACGAACGGTTGGCTATATGAATATTGATCGGCGCTTTCGCATTGTTGCGTTTACAGCAGCCATCTTCATGGCCATCCCCACAACTTCTTTTGCTGCAACCCCAAGTGCAAAACCAAAACCTAAAGTTTCTGCACCCACCAAAGCTCAAATCGCTGCTGCTCAAGCTGCAGAGAATGCTAAGGCCGCTGCTGCTGCAGCCGCGACTAGCCAACTGAACTCTGCACAAAATTTATTGCAACAACTGACTGCGGTTACAAATCACCGCCAAGCGCAATTGCTTTCAGCACAAGCGGCACTTGCTGTAGCTACCAAACAATCGAATCTAGCGACAGCACATGCGGCGCTCACACAGGTTGCAGTTGCAGAAGCCAATCGCACGATTGGGCGTATGGCATCGAACGCTTACATCATGGGTGGCGGATTTACGACCCTTAATAGCGTTCTAGAATCAAATGGTCCACAAGATTTAGTTGATCGCCTCAGTATTTTGAATCAAGTAGGAGCAACTGATTCAGTTGCACTTGCCCACTATAAGCGCGCCTTTCAAATTGCCAAGGTAGCGCAGGCGGCAGCCACTGCTGCAAAGTTGGCACAGGCCGCTGCAACGGCCAAGGTAGCGGCAGCAAAAGCGGCGGCTGCAGCAGCACAATCTGCTCAAGCATCTGAAGTTGCCAAACTCCGTGCTGTACAAGCGCAGTTAATGGCTGAGTTAACTAAGGCCCGCAACTTCCGAATCACTTTGCAACAACAGTTGGCCCTTTCGCAACTAGAACAATCGAGTGCAAATACCGCGGCGCATACAAAGGGACAGGCGAAGATCTGGCCAGATCGTGGTTTCAAGGGACGCTCTACAACTCGAGGAACTGATGCCATTCGCACTAAAGCGCTGGCATATGCCAGAGCTCAGGTACTTGCCCGCAAACCATATGTCTGGGGCGCACAAGGTCCTAATAGTTTCGATTGTTCAGGTTTGGTTTACGCCGCCTATAAGGCCGCAGGACTTGGCTGGCCCAATTGGTCTCGCCTTAATGCAGCTCTCTATTTCGTTGATACCCAACGCGTTCCACTGGACTCTTTAATCCCAGGAGACTTGCTCTTCTATTCATACGATGGATCGGTACAAAATATTCACCACATTACGATCTATGCCGGCAATGGAATGATGTGGGAGGCGAACTCAACTCGAACCGGCCTGATCTTCTCCAGCATGTATAGCGTTCCAGGATTGATGCCTTCAGGTGGTCGGGTTTAACAATTAGGCTTAAGGCATGAAGTCGACCCTAGCTATTAGGCAAGCGGTGCGACCATGGGTTCAAAATGCACAACTTCGAATTTTAATTGGAGTTTCAGGTGGAGCAGATTCTCTAGCTTTAGCAATTGGAACCCTTGCAGAATGCAAAAGTGCTGATCTCGATCTAGTTGCAATCGTTATTGATCACCAACTTCAAGAAGGGTCAGCAAAAGTTGCAGAGCACACTTCGCAACAGTTACTAGATCTAGGTTTTACAAATGTAGAAGTGATGAAGGTTAATGTAGAAGTAATTGATGGCATGGAGAGCTCTGCGCGCCGGGCTCGTTACTCGGCCTTTGATGAAGCCATTGCCAAATATCAACCAGATTATTTTTTTCTAGCTCACACTAAGAACGATCAAGCTGAATCAGTTCTTCTAGGTTTAGCTCGGGGATCTGGGACTAGATCACTCTCTGGAATTGCAGAGGTCAACGGCATCTTTATCCGCCCATTGCTCGGAGTTGATAGAGCGATGACTGAAGAGGTTTGCGTAGAAAACGGGATCACTCCTTGGATTGATCCTCATAACTCAGATTCTTCCTACGCCCGAGTCAGAGTCAGGCGAGAGATTCTGCCTCTGATGGAGCGAGAGATTGGCCCTGGAATTGTTGATGCCCTGGCTAGAAGCGCCGGAATCTTGCGTGAGGATGCTGACGCTTTAGATGAGCTCGCGACGGAGTATCTGGCTGGCCAGGACCCCCAGGATTTAGCGGTTGAACCCCTGAGAAAGATCCCTAAGGCGCTGCGAATTCGGGTTTTGAGACAGGCGATTTACCTAGCTGGAGCCCCGATGGGCTCGCTTTCCGCGGATCACCTGCTGCCAATTGAGGCGTTAATCACGAATTGGCACGGCCAAGGGGAGATTTCCCTGCCTGGTGGTGTGAAGGTCCTTCGAATTTCGGGCAGACTTTCGCTCTCGCAACAGATCTCATAAAAGGAGCATCGTGGATTTAACTACCGCAGGCGCAGATATTGAACGCGTCATTGTTACGGCCCCGCAAATCCAAGCCCGTTTAAAGGAGATAGCTCAGCAAGTTGAGGCTGACTATGCAGGCAAGAACCTCCTAGTCATCGGCATTCTTAAAGGCGCCGTTATGACCATGGCAGATTTCGTCCGCTCCCTCAATTGTCATGTTGAGATGGATTGGATGGCAGTCACCTCTTATGGCTCAGGAACCAAATCAAGTGGAGTTGTCCGCATCCTTAAGGATCTAGACCGTGACATTTCTGGACGCGATGTTCTTATTATCGAAGATATTGTCGATACTGGATTAACTCTCGCTTGGCTTAAATCGAATCTCCAATCTCGTGGAACTAAGAACGTGGAAATTCTCACCATGCTGCGCAAACCTGACGCCGCTAAAGTAGAGGTCGATGTGAAATATGTCGGTTTCGATATCCCCAACGAGTTTGTAGTCGGCTACGGCTTGGATTACGACGAGAAATATCGCAATCTAGATTTCATTGGCATTTTGGCTAAAGAGGTTTACTCCTGATTTGCAGTAGATAGTGCAAGGAATAATTTTTTGCCCTAATCCGTTCCCCACAAGTACATCAGTACCAGAGTAGATAATAGAGAAGAGCAATGGCAGATAAGAAGATAAATATCCCTCGCAAGCGAGTGCGCAAGATGATGCGCGGTCCTCTCTTTTGGATTGTGCTTGCTCTGATACTTGTCGTTGCGCTTGGTCGAATCTCTGGAAGCGGAGCTACCTACACTCAAGTAGATACCTCAACAGTTCTCGCAGAGATCTCGCAGAACAAGGTCGAATCTGCTCTATTGATCGATAAAGATCAGAAGATTCAGGTAATCCTCAAAAAAGGTGAGACGGTAAATGGTTCAGATCATTTAGTCGCTTCCTATGTTGCCAACGAAGAGGCTCAAATAACCGAACTTCTTACAAGTAACCCACCTGTTAAAGCGTGGAATGTAAAGGTACCTACAACCTCATTTTTGGAATCTCTATTCTTTAGTTTCGCTCCTTTCTTAGTTATCGGTTTCATTCTGCTGCTCTTCATGTCTAACTCTCAGGGCGGAAATCGGATCTTCTCCTTTGGTCGCTCTAAAGCAAAGTTGCAATCTAAGGAGGCACCAAAGAGCACATTTGCAGATGTAGCTGGTGCTGATGAGGCAGTTGCAGAACTTCGTGAGATCAAAGATTTTCTCTCTGATCCAAAGAAGTACCAAGATATCGGAGCAAAGATTCCTAAGGGAGTACTTCTCTATGGCCCTCCAGGTACTGGAAAGACCTTACTTGCGCGCGCTGTTGCAGGTGAAGCTAATGTTCCATTTTTCTCTATCTCTGGCTCTGAGTTTGTAGAGATGTTTGTGGGTGTGGGTGCCTCACGCGTTCGCGACCTATTCAATCAAGCAAAAGAGGCTGCGCCAGCGATCATCTTTGTCGATGAAATTGATGCAGTAGGTAGACAGCGTGGTGCAGGTCTTGGTGGCGGCAACGATGAGCGCGAGCAGACACTTAACCAACTCTTAGTTGAGATGGATGGCTTTGAAGCAAACACCCAAGTGATCTTGATCGCTGCTACTAACCGCCCCGATGTTCTAGATCCTGCGATTTTGCGACCAGGACGCTTTGATCGTCAGATTCCAGTTGATCGCCCTGACTTATTGGGTCGAAAGGCGATCCTGGAAGTACATGCAAAGGGCAAGCCAATTGCTAAGAGCGTTGATCTGATGGCTATTGCAAAACGCACTCCTGGATTTACAGGTGCAGATCTTGCAAATGTATTAAATGAAGCTGCTCTCTTAACTGCACGCGAGAATGCCAAAGTGATCACCACAATGGCACTCGATGAGTCAATTGATCGCGTAATGGCTGGACCACAACGCACAAGTAGATTGATGACAGAGGAAGAGCGTCGTATCACCGCTTATCACGAAGGTGGACATGCATTAGTTGCTCACGCGCTTCCAAATACCGATCCAGTTCATAAGATCACCATCATGCCGCGTGGCCGCGCACTTGGTTACACCATGGTCTTGCCTGATGAGGATCGCTATGCAACAACTCGCAATCAAATGCTCGACCAACTTTCATATTCCCTTGGTGGCCGAGCAGCCGAGGAATTAATCTTCCACGACCCAACAACTGGTGCTTCAAACGATATCGAAAAAGCTACAAACTTAGCTCGTGCGATGGTCACTCAATATGGAATGACCGAGCGCATCGGTGCTATCAAACTTGGAACTGGTGATAGCGATCCATTCCTAGGACGCGATTATGGTCATCAACGTGATTACTCAGAAGAGATTGCTGGCGTGATTGATGAAGAGATTCACACTCTGATTGAGAACGCGCACCAAGAGGCATTTAATATTTTGGTGAAGAATCGTGAGACTCTTGATGCTCTCGTTGTTGAATTGCTTGAGCGTGAGACCTTGCTCAAAGAGGATATTGAGCGAATCTTTGCGAATGTATCTTTGGTTGAGCCACGTCCTGCCTGGACAGGCTCGCCCAACCGCACCCCATCAACAATTCCACCTGTTGGCTTGGTTTCAGCAAAACCTCAAGTAGATCCTGAAGCCGAAGTTAAGCCGGTACGTAAGCCCCGCAAGAAAGCTGCAACGCCGCCTGCTGCGGAG
>Ga0007854_10001478_pt1 | contig 14901 bp, 11 predicted proteins | sample CryBogCBH12Aug08_FD_60382 | JGI IMG/M metagenome (GOLD analysis project Ga0007854, IMG submission 60382) | Freshwater microbial communities from Crystal Bog, Wisconsin, USA - CBH12Aug08 | ecosystem: Environmental > Aquatic > Freshwater > Lake | place: Crystal Bog, Wisconsin, USA | collected...
ATCTCCTCGACATATTCATCCGCCGGAATGTCCTTGATGGGCGTGGCGCACCGGAAGTCGCCCAACTCCTGACACAGCTCGCGTTGCAGCGCCGCCGACAGCGCCAGCAGGCGCGAGGTGGAGACTTGAGTGAGGTCGCGTTTTTTCAGCTCCGCCTCGACGAGGGCCAGGCGGCTGGACAAGGCGGCGGCGCGGGACTGACGGGTGCCGAGCAGTCGTTCGGCCAACGCCTCCAGCTCGACGGCGCGGCGGTTCTGGATCTCGAACCGGAGCTGGCGACTCCATTCGATGAGGGTGCTGCGGGCGACGCCCAGCTCGGTGACGAGGCGGGCCAGCGGCCAGCCCTGGGCGCGGCGCTCGATGAATTTTTCACGGGTTTCCGGTGTATGCATAGGCCGGAGTTATAGCACAGGTTTTGGGCGCGGAAACGTGGGGCCAAATCCAAGCCATGCAAACAGACGCCAAGCGATGCCAGCAGATGCCAGCAGATGCCAGTTGACGATAAAAAATAGTTGAAAATAAATTTGACAGATTTATCGGCGGAAGCGGAAACCCACTACGGAAACAAAATCTTTGGGCCGCGAAAAGGCATAGAAGGCACAAGACAAACGAGCATGGAAGATTGAGGATGGCGGATGGCAAAGCGAAATTCGGAAAGCGGAAACAAAACATCGCTGCCACAAAAAGGCAAAAAGCACAAAATGGGAAACTGATTTTTAACCACGAAATACACGAAACACACGAACGGCGGAAAAATAAAAGCGAAAGGCGAAAAACGGAAACTGAAATACGGGATCTAAACCAAAACCTTGGCCGCAAAAAACGCAATTAACTGGAAAATAAACCGGCCCGTCAGCGGTTTTTTTTGGTTCGGCCTTGAGGAATTCCTCCGGCCCTATAGGATAACCGCTCAATCATTGCCAACATGAGCCGCCTCGTCATCGAAGCTGAACACGCCGAAAGCGCCTATTGGGCGGATCTCTGGCGCTATCGGGAATTATTTTTCTTCCTGTCGTGGCGCGACATCCTCGTCCGTTACAAGCAAACCGTCATCGGAATTTTGTGGGCGGTCATCCGACCGCTGCTGACCACGGTGGTTTTTACGGTCATCGGCGGCCGGCTGGCCAAGCTGCCCTCCGACGGACTGCCCTACCCGGTGTTGGTCTTCGCCGCCATGCTGCCGTGGCAATTCTTTTCATCTTCGTTGTCCGAAGCCAGCAACAGTCTCATCAACAACGCCAATATGCTGAGCAAAATTTATTTTCCACGCCTGATTGTCCCGGCCAGTGCGGTGATTGTCAGCCTGATTGATTTCCTGATTTCCGTAGTCATCCTCGTGGCGCTGATGGCTTGGTATCACGTCGCCCCCACCTGGCGGCTGGCGGCGTTGCCGGCGCTTACGCTGCTGGCGTTTTTGACCGCGTTTGGCCCCAGCCTCTGGCTGGCCGCATTGAATGTGAAATACCGCGATTTCCGCTATGTTATTCCCTTCATCGTTCAGTTTGGGCTTTATATTTCGCCGGTCATGTTCAGCAGCAGTGTCATCCGGGACAAGCTGGGCGCGACGGTGGCCCAATTATATTGTTTGAACCCCATGGTCGGGGTGATTGACGGTTTCCGCTGGGCGATTGGCGGTCAGGCCGATGCCTTTCTCGGAACCAACCTGCTCGTCTCCGGATTGATGGCGGGGCTGCTCCTCCTGACCGGGTTGAATTATTTCCGGGCGACCGAGGAAAATTTCGCGGACATCATCTGAAACATGAGCGACGCTGTTATCAAAGTCGAAGGCTTGAGCAAGAAATATCTGCTCCAGCACCAGCGCGCCGGGCGGTCACGCTATGTGTCGTTGCGCGATGTCCTCGCTGAAAAAGCCAAAGCATTTTTTCAAAATCGGAAATCGGAAATCGGAAATCAGAACTCCACCGAGGAGTTTTGGGCGCTCAAGGACGTTTCATTTGAAATCAAGCGGGGTGAGGCTGTGGGCATCATCGGGCGGAACGGCGCGGGCAAATCTACCCTGCTCAAAATCTTGAGCCGCATCACCAAGCCGACCAAGGGCCGCATTGAAATTGAAGGCCGGCTGGCCAGCCTGCTGGAAGTGGGCACCGGCTTTCACCCGGAACTGACCGGTCGGGAAAACATCTACCTCAACGGGGCCGTGCTCGGCATGCACCGCGCCGAAATCCGGGACAAGTTTGACGAGATAGTGGCCTTTGCCGAGGTGGAGAAATTCCTAGATACACCCGTGAAACGCTATTCCAGCGGCATGTATATGCGGCTGGCCTTTGCCGTGGCGGCGCATCTGGATCAGGAAATTTTGATTGTGGACGAAGTGCTGGCGGTGGGCGACGCCCAATTTCAAAAAAAATGTCTGGGCAAAATGCAGGAGGTTTCCAAAGGCGGACGCACCTTGCTTTTTGTCAGTCATAATATGTCATCTGTTTTGCAATTAACCAAAGTGGGGATTCTATTGGATAAAGGTCGGGTTAGTTACAATGGGCCAACCCAAGAGGCGGTAGAACGATATACGGCTGGATATGCCGGAGGCACGGCGGTTGAGTTTGATGTCGAATCAAAGCCGCGAAAATACGAGGGAACGGGCGAGGCCCGCTTGCTTTCTCTCAAGTTTAACCGCCCAGTCCCAATTTTTAATCACAATGAAGATTTTCAGTTTATTGCCAAAGTTCGGGCCTTGGTGAACATCTCCCACTTGAGGTTTAGCATGACGGTATTCACCAGTGACGGCATCCCGGTCGGCAGTTGTTTTGGGCCGGATCTTATCACTATTTTCGCCGGGGATGTTGCTGAAGTTCTGGTAGACCTACCATGTCCGCATCTTTCACCAGGACATTATTATTGTGGGCTGGCAATAGGAAGAGGAGACCATAAAACTGGGCATACAGATTATGATGTTGTGATGGACACTTTGCATTTTGAGATAAGCCCCGCAGAGGGAGATGGCGGAACTGTTTCGACTTGGACCAGAGGATGGGGATCTATTGTTTTCCCGCATTTAAATCAAACTATTCTCCCCAAACAGGTAACATTATGAGCAGTTTCGACTACTCAATCTATTACGCGCGTTTCCATAACGATTCCGAAACCCATGCCGAATCATGTGCGGATAATTGCGTGGGAGTCTTGAAACCATATTTGCCAGACAATCATGCAGCAAATATTTTGGATGTCGGCTGTGGTTATGGCTTTGCTTTACGAGCTCTTCGCAGACTTGGTTTTTACAATTTAACCGGGTTGGAGGTTTCTCCTCAACAAGCGGAAAATTGCCGTAAGGCAGGCTTTAAGGTCGAATTAACAAATAATTCAATTGAATGGATTTCTGCCCACCCGAAGGCATTTGATTGTGTGGTTCTTTTTGACGTCATTGAACATGTGCCGGTCAGTGACCAGATTGAATTTTTGCGGGCAATTTACCGATGCCTGCGCCCGGGAGGGCGGATTATTCTTACGACACCAAACGCGAACGCCATCTTATCTAGTCGTTGGCGCTACAACGACTACACGCACCATTCGAGTTTCACAGAGCATTCTCTTTATTTCATTCTAAAAAACGCAGGATTTGGTGCCATTCATATTGAGGCTTCAAAGGGTCTTGGGCGGTTTTCTCTAAAACTATGGAAACGCAGCGCATGGCTTGGAATTCGCAAATGGATAATTCGTTGGTGCTGGCTCCAGGTCTTCAAAGCTGAAATATCTTGGGAGCATCTTGAAGACATCAGTTTTGAACTAAACCATACGGCTGTTGCCATAAAGTCATGACGCGAGTTCAGTCATTCGATGTCTTCGACACCTGCTTGACCCGCCGGACAGCCGTGCCTTCAGGGGTGTTTTACAAAACCGCACAGAAGGTTTTTGCCCGGCTTGGCATCCCATCAAGCGTTTCATTAGTGGAAGATTTTATTGCCGCCAGAGTTGAAGCCGAACGGCTGGTCCGTTCGCAAACGAGTCAGGAGGATGTCAAACTGGAGGAAGTTTGGCGTGATCTAATTCGCGCAATGGGTTGGAATGATGCAACGCTTGCTGATTGTGAATTGGAAGCGGAGGCAGAGTTGATTGTCCCGATTGCTGCAATCCGCAAACAGGTGCAGGCCGCACGTCAGCAAGGATGCCGGATTGTCTTCGTGTCAGATATGTATCTGCCGACGAAATTTATTGAGGGGCAATTGCGAAAGCATGGCTTTGCTGAACCGGGCGACGGCGTTTATGTGTCTGGCGACATCGGCAAGACCAAGGCCAGCGGAAATCTTTTCAAACATTTGCTGGCGCAGGAAAAAGTGGCTGCCTCAGAAATCCTGCATACTGGCGATAATCAGCGGAGTGATTACAACATTCCACGCAAGCTCGGCATCCGTGCCGAGTTGTTCGTAAAAGGTCAATTGACTGGCGCGGAACTGCGTTTGTTGCTAACCGGGGGTGAGCCTCATGCCGCCGCCGGAATTGCCGGTGCCATGCGGGCGTTCCGGTTGGAGCGGGAGGCAGGTGATGAAAACGTCAATGCATTGGCAGCTCAATTTGTCGCTCCATTTGTAATGGGGTTCGCGGCGTGGGTTTTACAGCGCGCACAGGAGAATGGGGTCAAGCGACTTTACTTTTTATCCCGCGATTGCCAGTTGATCTGGAAGGTGGCGCGTGAATTGGCTCCGCAATTTGGTGGAATTGATTGCCGGTATTTATATGTATCACGCCAGGCTCTTTATCTGCCGTCAGCCACAGCTATTTCCCCAGAAGGAATGCCATGGATGCGCAGACCATTTGAAGAGCCTGTCTTGAAAAACTTACTGGCAAAGATCGAACTGAAATTTGAGGATGTGCAGCCGTCATTGAGTGAACTGGCCGGCAATCAAGGAGAGTTATACAGCTTGAAGTCCAAAAATGATTGGCAGCAGTTTTGGGATGCTCTTAACAAAGATCCCGTCAAAGACTATATCAACCGGCTGATTGCTTCGCGGCGCGAAGCGGCAAAAAGATATTTTGAATCCGCCGGTCTTTTCGATGCAGAATCATGGTCGATCGTGGATTTAGGTTGGTATTTGACGGGGCAACAATCGCTGTGGAAACTGCTTGGAACCTGGGGTTGTCAGCGACGGATTAATGGATACTACCTTGCATTAAAGCGCGGACGGATCGGATATGCACTTGCCGGTGACTCTGAAGCGCTTGTTTATGAAAAACCACCACAAGTTCCTAGGGAGCTTGCATCGTCTAATATTTTTTCATACCAGACACTATTGGAACATATTGTCGGCTGCGCAGATCACCCGACGGTTCACCACTATGAAATGGCTGGCGAAGTTAAAGCAAAGCCGGTTTTTGCCAGTGCGATCAGCCAAGCCTCATTGAATCTTTGCCAAGATTTGCATGAAGGGGTTTTGGATTTTGTTGCCAAAAATCAAGCATTGGTAGAAGATTTTAAGGCTGCGGGATTCTGCCGGGAAGTTTTGGCGTCACTTACCACCAGTTTCTTCAAGTTTCCCACCGAACATTCAGCGCGCGCGCTAGGAGGACTATCAATTGCAGTTGATCAAAATGGATTGGATGCTCAACCCGTCGTGAAATCACTAACCATGGGAACGGCATTGCTGCCGTTGTTACCAAACCGGCCGCCATTTGCCAAATTTAGGAAAAGCCGGAGTTGCGTCTGGTTTGAAGGGTCTATTGCGATTACGCCTAGCGGAATAAGAATACTGTCAGCCTTGGCTCAATATTCGGCCAATTTACGGGGAAGAGTTCGCCGCAGTTTTTTTAAGCGCTAAGTCCTTGCGTGCGGCGGGCAGATGCAAGGGTTGTTTCCCGGCGGTGCATCGCCGCACCTTTTTGATACACGGCCGCGTCACCGCGAACCATCGTTGCGTCGTTTTGACGGAAGCTTGCCTCGTTTCGACGCAAGGCCGGATCAAAACGGCGGATGATATCATCAAAACGATGCAATGGCGGATGAATTTGGCGGGTAACCAAGGGCCAGCAGTTGGTAAATGGTGGATTCATCGCGGCGGCGGTGAAAAGCCCGAACGGGTCGCGCGAAGGGCGCGAAAGCGGCGAAGGCGCAAAAGCAAAAAGCGGAAATTTGAAACCTGAAACCGGAAAGGCGCAGAAACTCTGGCCTCAAAAAGGCGCAAAAGACGTAAAACCCAAGCGGGAGAACAACCAAGGCACGAAGGCGCAAAGGGAAAGTGGAAACCAACGCGAATTTTTTCGGGCCAATGGTTCAGATCTTTAAGTTTTGCGGCTTCGGTGGTTTTTTGCGGCCAAGGTTTTGAGTCCGGTTTTCAGTTTCCACTTTCCGAATTTCAATTTTGTTTTTTAATGTAGGAGTGACAAGCCGGCGGGACTTGTCCAAAATTTCAGAACCGGTTTTTATCCGCGCCATGAAAATTTCCGTCATCATCTGCACCCACAATCCGCGCGCGGATTATTTGCCACGCGTGCTGGAGGCGTTGCGCGCGCAGACGTTGCCGCTGGCGGATTGGGAACTGCTGCTGGTGGACAATGCCTCCAAGGAACCGCTGGCCGGACGGATTGATTTATCCTGGCAGCCGCACGCGCGGCATTTGCGCGAGGAAAAAACCGGCCTCACCCACGCCCGACTCTGCGGCATCGCCGCCGCACAGGGCAAACTGCTGGTGTTCGTGGACGATGACAACGTGCTGCGCGCGGATTATTTGGAAGCGACCTTGAAAATCGGCGTAGAACATCCGTGGCTGGGCGCGTGGAGCGGTAGTTGCCTGCCGGAATTTGAAGTGGAACCAGCGGCGGAACTTCGCCCGTGGCTCGGCGGGCTGGTCATCGAAAAAATCACGGTGGCTGTCTGGGCCAAGCTGCGCACATCTTCCGCCGCCACACCGATGGGTGCGGGCATGGTGGTGCGTCAGACGCAAGCCCGGCATTATCGCGAACTGGTGCTGAAAGATCTGCTGCGGCAGTCCCTGGGTCGCAGCGGTCAGGCGCTGGGCGGCGGCGAAGATACGGACATGGCCTTGTGCGGTTTTGATCTGGGCTTGGGTGCGGGGCGTTTTCCCGAATTGGAATTGACGCATCTCATCCCGGCGCGGCGCGTCACGTTGGAATATCTCGAAGGGATTCATGCCGGATTTGGTTATAGCGGCGTGGTGATGCAGGCAATCCAGCAACCAGACGTTTCGCCCCGGCTACCGCGTTTTGCCGCCGCGCGGATTTTTCTGAAAAATTTCCTGTGGCTCGCCGCCGGCAAAAACCGCGTCCAGCGGCGTCTCCAACTGGCCGAGGAAAAAGGCAAGCTGCGCGCGCAACGGGAGTTGGCCCCAAAATAAAAGCTAAAAAGCGGAAAGCGGAAACAAAACATCTCTGCCACAAAAAGGCAAAAAGCACAAAATGGGAAACTGATTATTAACCGCGAAATACACGAAACACACGAACGGCGAAAAAATAAAAGCGAAAGTCGAAAAGCGGAAAGTGGAAACGTGACACGAATTTCACGAAGGAACACGGATTAAGCGGTCGCAGAAAAGCGTAGAAGGCACAGACAAATCAAATTGCCCGTCTCCGGACGGCATGGCAAGCTTCCCGCGTGAAATCACCTGCCTACCGCATTGACCAGACAAGCCCCCCGCGCTTAATTTTTAACCCTGATGGCAAACACGAATCGCGCCTTTGAAAGATAAATTTTATGACAGCTAAAATGGATGGTTTAGAGCGCATCAAAGAAAGATTGAAAGGCCGCCTTTCGGCCCAGCGGCGCGCCTCGATAAGAAAATATCTAAAAGAGCCGGCGGGATTTTTCTTCAGCAGAGACCTTATCCGACTGGCCACGATTTATGGCACGGATAAATTGGGGGAACACCGATATGTGCAGCACTATGCGCATCACTTTCAACATTTGCGCAATAAAAAGATTACGCTGCTGGAAATTGGCATCGGCGGGCGAGAAGTCCCCGAGGCTGGCGGCGGTTCATTGCGGATGTGGCGGCGGTATTTTTCCAAGGGGAAAATCGCCGGCGTGGATTTTTACGACAAAAGCCCACACAACGAACGCCGCATCCGCACCTTTCGCGGCGACCAATCCGATGAAAAATTTCTCGGCCAACTCATTCAGGAAATTGGCCACCCTGAAATTATCATTGATGACGGCAGCCACATCAACGGCCATGTTTTAAAAACATTTCAGGTGCTTTTCCCGCTCCTGGCGGACAACGGGATTTATGTGGTGGAAGATACGCAGACCTCATATTGGCCTGATTTCGGCGGCAGCAGCGATAATCTGCTGCAAGCGCCCACCAGCATGTGCCTGTTCAAAAATCTGGTGGATGGATTGAACCACGAGGAATTTATACGGCCGGGCTATGCCCCGTCTTATTACGACAAACACATTGTTTCCATGCATTTCTATCACAACATGGTTTTCATCCAAAAAGGGATGAATAATGAAGGAAGCAATTACGTTCGCAATAACACGACATTCGGTTGATACCGGATAATTGAAAACAAATAACCGGTCGGTTCCATTGCTGAGTCCCAAAATCAACTGAATGACGCAAGAATTTCCACGCCTGCTGGTCGCGACTGAATTTCCGCCGAACGCCTCGGGCGGCGGCGGCGCCATTGTCCGCCAGATGCTGAAGGGCTGGCCGGTGGATAAATTATTCTGGTGGAGCTGCACGCCGGATGGCGACAAGCGTTTCGGCCAGCAAGTATCTGCGCACGCAGTGGCGCGCATTCCGCGCAAACTTTATCCGCAACGGCGCTATCGCCGGCAAAAATCCTGGCTGCTGGAAAATGTCTGGACGCCGTGGGCAGCACGGCATTTTCGCCAGACGGTGGCCACGCTCAAACCGGAAGCGATCTGGGTGATTCCACATGGCTGGGCGATTTCGCCGCTGGCGCGCGCGCTGGCGCATACGCCGGTCGGCTATCACGTTTCCGTCCATGATTACATGGACAACCAAGGCTCCGTCGCCGGTTACGGCGCGGCGCGCGCGCATCGGCTGGCGCATCAGGCGGAGCAGTTATACGCGGGCGCAACCACGCGGGACGCGATTTGTCAGCTCATGGCCGACGACTTGCAGGCGCGCACCGGTCGCGCCGCCACACAGATTTTACACGCGGGCTTGGAGGCGGAAGATTTCAATTATCTGACCACCAAAACCAATAATTCCGGCGAACAAATCCGCATCGCCTATGCCGGCACCATCAGCACGGAAGAAACTTTTGTGCTGTTCGTCAAGGCGCTGGACGCGGTGCGCATGAAATTTTCCAAACCGGTGTCGCTGGAAATTTTCAGCTCCCATTCCTATCGCGACCGCGCTTGGTTTGACGCCGCGTGGATGCACGAGCGCGGCAACCTGGCCGAACCGCATTTCACCCACGCGCTGCGGGAATGCACCTGGGGATTTGCCCCGATGTCATTGGCCGAGGACGATCCGCGCCATCGGTTCAGCCTGCCCACAAAATTCATGAGCTACCTCGCCGCCGGGCTGCCGATCTTCACGTTGGGCCATCCCGAATGCGGCGTGGTCAAATTGGCGCAAACTTTTCAAGTGGGCGAATGTGTGGCGTCCGCCGATTTGGAAAATTTGAAGCAGCGGGTGCTTGCGGCGCTGGCTTTGGAAAATCCTTGGCAACAATTCGGAGCGGAAATTTTGCGCTGCGCCCGGACAGAATGCGACGCGGTTCGTTCGCGCGAAAAACTTTACGACGGTTTACGCCTTTGCGCGAAAAAAACTCGCGCCGCATTTTTATGAAAGCCTTGATGGGCAACTTGAGAAGCTTGGCCTCGCGGATTTTTCTGCGCGGCTGGCTGTTTCGTTTTTGGGTGAACCGAAAAGTTGCCAAGGTCGCCACGCTTTATTCGCAACGGCTTTTGGTGGCCAGCCAATCGGCGGTGCCGGTGGATGCTCCGCGCGTCATCAGCACCGGCGAACGGCTGGAGAAAATTTTATTCATCACCGACGGGATGTGGGAAAAGCGCGAGCTGCTGCCGGAATTGTCCCGCGTTTGCGAGGTCACGTTCGTGGATGTTCACCCGCACATTTTGGCGGACGGCGGCGGCGAGCGGCTGCCGGCGGAAAGCGTGCTGGCGGAACTGGCTCCGTTCAAAAAAATCCGGTTCGACGCCGTGCTGGTTTATCTGCGGAGCACGCTGCAATCGGCAGAGCTGATTGAATTCATCAAGACAAACTGGTCGTGTCCGAAAATCGGTTTGAACTTGGATTGCAAAACCACCTTCGACCATTTCGGCGTGTTCCGCCGAGAAGCGGGCGGCTATTGCGACTGGGCGGGCAACTTCGATTGCAACCTGACCAACGCGAAGGCGATGGTGGACGGGTATGCCGCCGCCGGTTTCAACTGCCTGTATCTGCCGACGGGTTATCATTATGATCCGGTTATTCATCGCTTGCCGACCAAGGCGGATTTTGAAATCCCCATTTCCTTCATCGGCAGTTGGAAACCGGACCGGCAGTTGGTCGTTGACCAGTTACGGCGGACGGGCATTGACGTCAGCGTTTTTGGCGGGGGCTGGGGCGGACAAGCCTTTGTCGCGGATGGCTGGAAAATTTATCAGCAGTCGCAACTGAATTTGGGTATCGGCTACAACACGCCGGGCGGGCGCATCACCAATCTCAAAAACCGCGACTTCGAATGTCCGGGTGCCGGCGGCTGTTACCTGACCACCTACGATTGGGAATTGGCCGGTCAATTTGACATTGGCCGAGAAATTTTATGCTATCGCGATCTGGACGAAGTGGTGGAACTGTATGCCCATTATCGCCGGCGACCGGAAGCCTGTTTGAAAATCGGGCAAGCCGGCTTCGAACGCTGCCGCCGCGACCACACTTGGGAACAACGATTCCGCCAGGTGTTCGGGCAAATGGGATTCAAGCCCGGCAAAGATTTTGCACCGCGTTGATTTAAAGGGGCACAGCTTGACACAGTTCGTGGTAGGGATGTCTTGATACTCTACAGCAGCGCTCCGTCCCTACCGATTAAATTGAGGGTGATTTATTTCAGTTGCGAGGGGAGGCGGGTTTGCGCAAGAGCAGCTTAAAGGTCGTCACGTCCCCGGTCCAAGCCAAGATGCGGCGGGTGAGTTTGAACCGCGCCTCGGCATAACGATGATGCCACACGACTTCATAGCCAGTCTGCTGCAGGCGGGTGACCAGGGCCAGATCATCAATTCCGGTGCCCACATGATATTCCGCCAGCATCCCGATGGTGTCATTGTTGAGGGTCGTGGAGAGTTTGTTGTTCGGCGAGACACGGGTCAGCATACGCCGGATGCGCCGCCGGATGGCTTTGGGGAAATCAGCGGTCTGGCAGAAGAATTTGAAGAGATAATATTCCACCCGCAGCGTCACCCGGGTCAACCGGCTGAACGATTTTTGCAGCGTCGGATCAAAGACGGTATAAAGCAGGCCTCCTGGCGCCAGCCGGTCATGAGCAAGGGTCAGCACGGCCTCAATGTTTTCCAGGTGATGCAGTGCCGAGGAAAAGGTGATTAGGTGGAAGGTCTGGCTTTCATTCGCCAGATAATTCCCGATTTCAGAACAGATGATTTGCGGGTGGAAACCGGACGCCTGGCATTTCTGGCGGAAGATTTGTTGAAGTTCGGGGGAGATGTCGGTCTGGGTGACCGCGACCCCCCGCTGTAATAGTTTGAGCGAAATATTACCCGACCCCCCGCAGGCATCCAACGCGCGAATGGACTGCGGCGCGGTGCCAAGCAGGGCGAGAATGCGGTCCAAATCAGCCTCCAAGCCGGTCTGAAGGCTTTGATCGTGAATGCAATTTTCCGTGGCTTCATAGAGGCCGGCCGTCTGGGCATAGAACTGCCGGTTGGCTTCCGCTATTTTTTGGTAGCCAGCGGTCATCTTCCATTTGGTCTCATCAGGCATAAATTTGCATCTAGGCTTCACCGCGGCCGGCTTTGCCTCAATCTTGACAATAATCCGACCGCGACTGAAATCAGTGGCGGTATCAATCTGGCCACCCGATTTTGATCAAGGAGTAAACAACCTGTTACCCGTGTTTTTTTCTAATGGGAACGATAATTCGCGGATGTCCGCAAAGATAGTTTTTTCTGCACGCCGCGTTTTACTCCCCGCCCTGCCAGGCTGACGTGTAAATGACTTGACCGGATGAGGCCAATCCGCATCATGCCCTTTCCGCATCGTTGTCAGTCGGGTGCGGCCATAACCGCCAACCATGACCACCCCGCTCGTCAGCATTCTGGTGCCGTGCTACAACGGAGCGCGCTACCTGCCCCAGTTGTGCGAATCCATCTTGGCGCAGACCTTCGGCGATTTTGAGGTGCTGCTGGGCAACGACAGTTCCACAGACAACACGGTCGAATTGCTCCAGCCGTTCCTGCGCGACGCGCGGTTCAAATTGCTCGACTGGAAACCCAATCGCGGTCTGCACGCCAACATTTATTTTTTGCTGAACCAGGCGCGCGGCCAATTTTGGTGTCCACCGGGACAGGACGACTTGATGCAACCGCGCTTCCTCGAAAAACGCGTCGCCCAACTCGCCGCGCATCCCGAAGCCGTTTTGATCCACGGCGCAACGGATTGGATTGACGCGAACGGCCAGCCTTTCAAGGATGATTTCACGCAATGCGCGCTGGTGGAATTAAACCGTCGTCTGCCTGAAGCCCTGCCGGCAGAACGGATGCTGCGCGTGCTGCTCCAGCACGACATCCTCAACTGGCCGTCCACTTTGGTGCGGCTGGACATCACGCGTCAGGTGCTACCGTTTTTCAGTCCGCGCTGGGTTTGGGCGCTGGACTGGACGCTCTGGATTTTGCTGGCCGCCACCGGCCACGATTTTCTATGGGATCCGGAACCGCTGTTCCAATACCGCTGGCACAGCGAATCCATCAGCGTGTCGCCACACCGGCAGGACATCCGGCGCGTGGAGCGCAAACTCGCGCCGCTGCACGCACTGCACAGCGCCAGCTTTTTTTCGCCACTGGCCAAAACCGTCTGGCTGGAACGGCGCACGCAATTTTACCGATGGTGGCTGATGACCGCCGCCGTGCAGCGCCGCAAAGGAATTCTCAAAGCTGGCGATCAACAAATGGCGACGGAAGCCTTTCGCGGCGCGCCCAGTTCGGCCAGCCTCTGGCGCGAATTGGCGATTCATGGTTTGCCCGCGTGGCGGCAATATCGCCGTGAAAAAGCCGCGAACAAAAACCAGTTGTTTCAAGTTTCCGGTTTGTCCCTGATGGACGATCCGCTGTTTCGTTCGCCGTGAAACTTGCTTTGATTTCTTCCGATGGCCGCGAGCCGCTGAAACGCTACGATTTCGGCGAGACCATTCCGCCGCCGCCGCAAGCTGCGCTGCTGGCGGGGCTGGCCGGATTGCCCGGATTGGAAGTGCACCACATTTCCTGCCTGCAACAGCCCGTGCAAGAACCGGAACGCTGGGTGGACAATGTCTGCTATCACTCCCTGCACGTCCCGAAACTCGGCTGGATGCGGACGCTTTACCAAGGCTGCGTTCGCGCCGTCCGAAATAAGTTAAACGAAATCCAGCCGGACATCGTCCACGGCCAAGGCACGGAACGCGAATGTGCGCTGGCCGCCGCGCGTTCCGGTTTTCCCAACGTCATCACTATCCACGGCATCATGGCGGAACAGGCGCGGCTGTTCCGGTCGCGGTCGGGAAGTTTTTTCTGGCTCGCCGCACGGCTGGAAAATTTTGCACTGCGGCGCACGGACGGCGTGCTGTGCAATTCCGCCTACACGGAAAATTCCATCCGCCCGCGCACGGCCAATACCTGGCGCGTGCCGAATCCGTTGCGCGCGGATTTTTTTGAGCCGCCCGCCGTCGCAGCCAAACCCAGTCGGCCAGTGCTGCTCAATGTCGGCCATGTCTGCTCGCGCAAACGACAGGTTGAACTAATCCGTTCAGCCATGGGGTTAAAAAATCGCGGACTGGATTTTGAGTTGCATTTCATCGGCACCGCCGACGTGACGGAGGCCTACGGCGCGGAATTTTTGCAACTCGTCAACGCGAACCGTGATTGGATAAAATATCTGGGCACCAAAAACACGACGGAATTGATTGCGGCCTTTGATCAAGTCGCGGCGCTGGTGCATGTGCCGACGGAAGAATCGTTCGGGCTGGTCGCGGCGGAAGCGCTGGCGCGCAACCTGAAATTTTTTGGCTCCGCCACCGGCGGCGTCGTGGACATTGCCACCGGCGTAGACGGCGCGGAATTATTTCCCCCGCAAGATTGGACCGGCTTGGAAAACGCCATCGCCCGCTGGCTCGCCGCGAACTGTCCGCGCCCAACATCCGCTGCCGACACGATGCGCGAACGCTATCATCCGCGCGTCGTCGCCCAACGCCATCTGGAAATTTATCGCGAAGTGCTGGCTGGCCGCACCGCTCCATGAATAATTTCGCCACGCCTGAACGAAAGCTCCAGGTGGTCACCACCTGCCGGACTTATGATTTGCCGATGCTGGAACTCGCGCTGCCCCGGCTGCGACAGCATCTGCCTTTTAAAAATTTGACGGTGATCGCGCCGGACGCAGATTGCGAAATCATCCGCCGCCGGCTGGGCGCGGCGGTGGAAGTCATTCCCGAAGACGGTTTTCTGCCCGGCATGAATCTCCGCGAGTTGCAAGCGTTGCCGCGTTTTGACTTTCCCAAAAATGCCGGCTGGTATTTTCAGCAGTTCCTAAAATTGCAATTCGCCTTCACCGCGCCGGAAGACGATTACTACCTGATTTGGGATGCGGACACGATTCCACTGCGGCCATTAAATTTTTTTGATGCCGATGGCCGGATGCTGCTCACGCAGGCGGAAGAATTTCACGCGCCTTATTTTGAAACCTACCGGCGACTGTTTCACGCCGAGCCGCACCGGGAATTTTCCTGCATCGCCCAGCATATGCTCGTGCA
>Ga0007854_10001479_pt1 | contig 14900 bp, 6 predicted proteins | sample CryBogCBH12Aug08_FD_60382 | JGI IMG/M metagenome (GOLD analysis project Ga0007854, IMG submission 60382) | Freshwater microbial communities from Crystal Bog, Wisconsin, USA - CBH12Aug08 | ecosystem: Environmental > Aquatic > Freshwater > Lake | place: Crystal Bog, Wisconsin, USA | collected...
TGTAGGTGTTCGCACCGGAAAGTGTCACCGGGGCGTTCGTGGCACAGAGATTCTGGATGCCACCGGCACCGCTGATGGGGCCGGTGAAGTTCATCTGGCCGGCCACACCGCTTTGATAAATGTTGGCGGTAACATTCAGATTACCGTTGAGCGTAAAGGCACCGGAGAAAGTGTTCCAGCAGGGACGGCTGAAATAAGTGCCGTGGTCATTGATGAACCGGGCACCACCCACGCCAATGGTGAAGTTGTTGACCAACGAAATGCCGGTGTTCTGGTAGTTGTCCCAGGCATCAATAAACGCATTATTGGAGATGACCACCGAGCAGGTGGTGCCGAGCGGATTTTTGGATGTATTGGCCCAGTCAATGCCGCCCGCCGTGATCACGAATTGAGAAAGCGCCGTCCGGTTGGTGGCTTCCAAAACGAGCGTGTTGTTGCCAATCTTGGTCAGGATGAAACCTTGGCCGTCAATACAGCCGACACCCGCTGAATTCCCGTTGGCATTGCTATCAATACCCAACTGAAAATCCCCGCTGCTGTCGCCGATGGAGGCGTTAGCGGCGAGACTGAGGTATTTGGGACCGACCGGCGTGCAACCAATGCGGCAACCCATGCCCGCAGAGGTCTGCAAAGCCCCGGCCGTGGAACTCACGCCATTGCCGGCAATTGAAACGAAGCCCACGGAAACCTGATGGCCGCCGCCGCCGAAATCCAGTGACGCGCCGCTGGCAACTGTGGCGGCCAGACCAGACGGCACGCCGAGCGACGTGTTGTTGCCCAGCTTCAACACCCCTTGATTAATCAGTGTGCCGCCAGTGTAAGTGTTGGCCACCGACAACGTCGTGGTGTTGGTGTTATTCTGAATGACCTGACCCGCGCCGCTGATGGAGTTGGCCACCGTCAGCGCATTGGAGCGGTTGAAGGTCAGCGAGGCTTCGTCGTCCACCGGGCTGGAGCCGAGGTCGCCGTTGCCGTCATTGTTACCGATCTGCAAGGTGCCGCCGCCGATGGTGGTGGAACTGTATCCATTGCCATTGACCTGCATAATCAAGGTGCCGGAACCGTTCTTGGTCAGCGTGCCGCCGTTCAGCGGGCCAGTGCCATTGAAGGTGTAGGTATTGGTGGAGTTCATCAGCACCGATCCCGGTGAAAGCGCCGTCGTCAGATTGACTTTGTTCGTCAACGCTGTGTCGTCAAAGAAAACTGCGTCGCCATCGGAATACAAAGTAGGGGAACCGGAATAGGTCCAGTTCAACGTCGAGGCGTCCCACAGGTTGTTGGTCAGGCTGCCCTTCCAAGTGGTGATGGGCGCGCTGGTAATTTGAAGATCAATGGATTTGTTCACGTTGTTGGTGACAATCTGCGCGGTGATGCCACCGCCAATGGCGGTAAGCACAAAGCTGCCCGTGCCGGTGCGCGAACCATATTTGATGATGGGGAATTGGCCGACGGACAAATTGGCCGTGTTGTTAAAGGTAATCGTCAGGGTGCCATTGGCGGACAGCACACCGGTGCCGTTGGTGGCGTTGATGATGGGCGCCGAGGAATTGCCATAATTGGCCAGATCAATATTCAAAGTGGTCGCCCCGGAAGTTCCAAACGTCGCATTCGTGGTTCTCAAGGAAGAACCCGGCGAGGTCTTGTGCAGCGTCAGCGTGGCATTGTCCGCCACCGACAAAAGGCCGCCGGTGCCGGTGGGAATGTTGATTTCCAAAGTGCCGGCTTGCACGATATTGGAACCGGTGTAGCTGTTCACCCCGAGCAACTGCGCCGTGCCAGAAACATTGACGATGCTCAATCCAGCACCGGTGTTCTTAACCTGACTGACAAGGTTGGCTCCATTCAAATTCAATGTGGCCGGCGTGGCGGAACTGTTATTGATGAAGCCGTGCGCGCTGCCGTCGTCATAAAGTGAGGCACCCACCGTGGTCACACTGCCATTGATATCCAGAGTGGAAGTGCCGAATACCGTCACGGTGCTGGTAGCCGGCAGGGCGTTCGAGGAACCCAACTGCAAGGTGCCAGCCATGATGAGAGTCGAACCCGTATAACTGTTGCTGCCGCTCAATAACAGCGGGCTGGCACCAATCTTGGTCAGGGTGCCGGAGCCGGTGATATTCCCGGAAACGATCATCGTGTTGAAATAAGAACCCAGCGTGCTGTCCGACGTCAGCGTGATGGTGTTGGTGAAGATGTTGAAGTTTGTTGTGCTGCTGCCGTTGTTGCGGGAGGAACTAATCAGCGCGCCATAATGAGCATAGCTGCCCACGGAAACGCCATCACCGCCGTTCAGCGTGATCGCATTCGGGCAAACACCGCCGTCATCCGCCCGCAGCATGGCACCATTTTCAACGGTGATGGGAGCCGTGCCCCATTTGGTGAGCGGTTCCACGCCGACACCGCCACCCAATCCACCACCAAGACTGCCAAGCTCGCCAGCGGCCACGTCAATCGAACTGGCGTTGATGGAGCCAACAATCCGCAGAATGCCTTCCCCGATTTTCGTGAGGCTGTAGCTGGACGAACCAACCGTGCCATAGGCATCCACACCGCGCGGCTCGGTGCTGTCCGGCAGATCCACGCCCACGGATGAATTCGCCGTGAAAGAAATATTCGCACCCGAGTAATAAGTGCGGAAGTTCAGCAGCAATGAACCGCCGTTCATCGTGTAATTGCCGTTGTTGTTGCTGACCACGAGCAAGCCGCCATTGACGGTGGTGCCGCCACTGTAGCTGATGTTGTCAAGGGTCAGCGTGCCGTTGCCGTTCTTGGTCAGCGAACCCGAACCACTGACCAAGGCCGCCACTTCCAGATTGGCCGACGTGCTGGTCACAGCATCCGTGGTGGTGTTGAAGACGGTCGAGTTGGTCAACACCATTGGCAGGGCAATGGTCTGCAAAGTATTGGTGGCATCATTCTCCACCGTGCCCGCAAACCAGATGGCGTTGCCCGTCAAGGTGAACGTCGCTGCCGTCGGTGCGAATTGGATTCCGCCAAAACCGGTGTTGATTGTGAAATCATTGATCGGCCCCGTCTGGGTCGCGCCATCAAAAATCAGGCTGTCGCCGGGATTTGGCGCGCCAGGCGTCCAGTTGCCAGCCGTGCTCCAGTTGGCGTCTGAGCCAAGGCCATTCCAAGTGTCGGTTTGCGCACTGGCCGGCAGAGCAGCGGCTAACAGAACGGCACAAGACCATTTCAAGGGACGAATCGGGGATTTCATGTATTTGCGGATTTGGTTTCGGGTTAGGTTCAAACTGGTTCGATGCGTTCACTCCAGAACTATACAGACAAAGATGCCTGACTCGCTTTGATGTGCTGGCGTTGAAACATGGAACAATAGAGAAGATGCCAGACCCGCGCCAGCAATGCCATACGACGAACGTCGTAATTTTCAACCAGCCCCGGAAAACCCCGGTAAAATCAGCCGCGCGCGGCCCGGTGCTTGAGATATTTCGCCGCCGCCTCGGTGCGGCAATGGACGTGCAGTTTCTTGAAGATGTTCATCAGGTGCGAGCGCACCGTCGCCGCGCTGATGTTCAGCCGCGAGCCAATCTCCTTATTCGACAAGCCTTCCGACAGCAGCGCCAGGATTTCCGACTCGCGCCCCGACAGGCCTTCCGCCGCAGAATTTTTTTTCTCCGCCTCCTCCGCCTTGAATGACCGCACCACCATCCGCGCAATCTCACCCGTCATCGGCGCGCCGCCCGACCGGACTTCCGCGACGGCATCCATGATTTCCTCCGGCTTCGAACGCTTGAGCACATAGCCGCACGCGCCGGCCTTGAGCGCCTGGAAAATCAATTTTGTATCCTTGTAAACCGTCAGCATGATGACCTGCAATTTTTCCATCTGCGCCGTCAGCCGCGCCGTGCAGACGATGCCCGATTCGCCGGGCAGGTGAATATCCATCAGCACCACATCCGGCTTGTGCTTCGGAATGTCCACCAGCGCGTCCTCGGCGGAAGCAGACGCGCAGACGCAACTGAATCCCGGCGTGGCGTTGACCAGCGCCGTGAGCGTCTTGCGCAGCGAACTGTTGTCCTCGACAATCGCGATTTTGGTGGCGGATGGGAAACTCATTTATTAACGGGCAGTATCATTTTTATTCTCGTGCCGGCGCCGGGCTGTGACTCAATCTGGCATTTTCCGCCGAGCGCCTCCAGCCGTTTCTGCAAATTCTCCACGCCGTGCCCGCCATCGGTTTTATTCAAGTCAAAGCCGACGCCGTTGTCCGCGATCTCAACCCTCAACTTCGCGTCGTCAAAGGAAACACCAAACTCCACCACCGTCGCCCGCGAATGGCGCACGATGTTGTTCAACGCCTCCTTCACCGCCAGAAACAAACCGTGCCGCGTGTGACCATCCATCGTCACCGCTGGAAATTGCATCGGGATTTTGAACCGTCGATCCATGCCCGACGCCGACAAAAATTCCTCCGCGTAACCGCCGAGATATTCCGCCGTGGCGTGCAGCGTGTTCTCCTCCGGATCCACCGCCCACACGATTGCGTCCAGCGCCGAGACCATGGTCCGCGTCTTGTCCGCGATAACGCCAAAATATTCCGTCGCCTGCGCTGCCGCCAGCGGCGTGCGCTGCGCGACATCCGCCTGCAAGCCGATTTCCGTCAGGCTCGCGCCGAGGTCGTCGTGCAGGTCGCGCGCGATGCGAGATTTTTCCTCCGCCACCATGCGCTGCTGCTCCGCGCGCTCGCGCCCGGAAATTTCCTGCCGCAACTGCACCGTGCGTTCCTCCACGCGCCGCCGCAACTGCGTGATCCACAGTGCCGCCAAAATCAGCACCGCAAACAGCGCGCCGGTCACCGCCACCAACCGGCGCAACGTCCACCACGGCGGCCGCGCCAACACGCGCACATCGTTTGGCGACGACAGCAAAATTTCAAATGCGCCGAGCGGATGCCCGGCTCCGCGCACCGCGTTCAACGAAACATAGACGCCGGTCAATTCCACGCGGCTGCCCGGCTCCAGGTCCGGCAGCGTCCCGACCGGCAGCCGCAGCCGCGCGGAAAAATAATTGCCGCCGGCCAGCAGATCCAGAAGCGTTTCGCCGCCAGCATCGCGGGTGCCGCCAAACACCGCGTCCAGCCGCACGCGCAGCGCATCGTTCTGCGCAAGCGAAATCTGTTCGGGCCGCAGCCGCGCCGGTGCGGGCAGCGGCGCGGTGCCGGTGCGCCGCACGACGGCCTCGCGCAAGATGGGCGACGGGCCGTCGAGTTCCGGGATGCCCGCGACCTCGACCAGTTCACCGGCCTTCAGCCCCACCGGTTCCCGCAGCACAAAACGCAGACCGCGACCGCCGTTGAACATGAAAAATTCCTCGCCGCGTTTTTCCAGCACCTGCCCGGAAATCTTCACGCGCTGAAACGAGCCGGCGGACAAGTCAAAGAGTAGCAGGTCGTCCACGTTTTTGGACGGCGCGTCAAACGGGTCGGCGGTGCCAAGGGAATCCGGCGTCACCGTGGCGCTGAGCAGGCGGACTTCCCCCAGCTTCACCCGGTGGGTGTCCGCGTCCCACAGCGCGAGCAGACAACCGCACAGGCGCACGAGAGAATTTTTCCGGACGATCAGTTTTTGGGCGATCTCCGGCGATGGCTTGATGCGGATTTTTCCGCCATGCGTCAGAAACGTCACGCTATTGGTGTCGGCTTCGGTGATGACCCCCAGCAACTCGACAAATTGATCGTCGAGCACGCCGCGCAGCAACTGGTTCCACGTCGGCACCACCGACGCGGGCAACTGGCCTTCGCCGAGCCGGGTCATGTGCCGGGCCTGGATGACAGGGGCAAATTGTCCGGGCATGGTAATGCCGTCAATTTCCCAAAATTCGCCGAGGCGCGGCCGGTGGCCGTCCGGCGCGTTGGTTCCCGGCCAATAAACATAGATGCCGCGCGTCTGATCCTGAATGACGCTGCCGCTGTAAAGTTCCGGTGCGTCGCAGGTGATGACGCCGCGAATCTTCGCCGGATAACCCCGCTCCGCTTCCTTGCGCGACAGCCGCTCGATCTGCGCCGCCGAGGTCAGGATGGGCGGCGTGGAACTTTTCAGGGCCGGCGGCAGCGGTTCGATGTGGACGTCGGCAACGGATACCACCGTCAAAAAACCAAAGCCGCGCGAACCATCGCGCCGGAAAGTTTCGCGGCCCACGCCCCGGACGACGACCCGGCTTTCCGGCACCAATTCCGGCGGCAGCGCGGAATGCCCGGCCACGCACGCACGCAACTGGCCGTCGGCGGAATTTAGTTCCAGTTCAACGCCATCTTCGCGCTCCAAAATCTGCCGCACCTCGCCCGCCGATTCCGTCCAGCGCCGTTCCTCGCCGGCGGCCAGCGCCGCGCCCGGCTTCAAATGCAACGGCTCCGGCGGCGGGCCTTCGGCTTCGACGGTGATTTTGAGCGACGGCTCGCCGACGAATAATTTCGCGCCGTCGTCCGATTCCAGAAAAAATTGATAGTCACCCGCGCGGTCAATCTGCAAAAAACCGTCGAACACCAGACCGACGTAATCGTGCCGCGCCGTGACCTCCAGCGTGACGTTGGTGGTCGTTCCGCCGGCCACCGGCACTAGGTTTTCAAACTCCGGCAGCAGCGTCCACGAGCCTTCAAAATAGCGGTAGGCGATGCCATTGGTCCAGCCACCGGCGGCGGTGCGGGATAAAAAAGCCTGGTTGGGAACTTTTTGTCTGGTTCCGCCGGGAGGCAACCAGGTCAGGTTCAACGCGCGGCCCTGCGCTGCGTTGAACCATTCCACGCGCACCGGGACGCGGCCGGCGACCAAAGAAATTTTTCCGTTTTTTTCCACCGGGCCATGCAGCCCGTCGTCATCCACGAGCGGCGGCGGCATGATGCTCACCCCCCAGCTTTCCCGAATAAGTTTGCAACGGGTGCCTGCGAGCAGGATTTTCTGGCCAGGCCGGACATCCGGTTCCGTCTTCAGCCGCACCACTTCCGCACCGGAGTCATCCTGAATGACCAGTTCCCGCCCAGAGGCGCTGGCGGAACAGACCACCGCTTCAATCCGCAGGTCGTGGCGATTGGTTTGCCCCACCAGCGACGCCAGCCGCAGTCCGGCCACATTGGTAAGGCAACCATCCCCGGAAAAATCCGCCGCCAGCGCGCCCGCCGCACTGGCAAAAACAGCCGCGACGCCGATGCGGATGCCGCGCAGCAGAAATGATTTTGGGATCGCGTTCACGCTGATTCTGGAAAATGCCTGACCGCATCATGGACAACAACCGCCGCCGCTCAAATAATTATTTGACCGGCATCCGGATCACCGTGAGCGAATGCGCCGCGAATGAATGTTTCCAGCCGCCGGCGCGAAAAGTTTCCGCACCGGTCTGCGGCGCCACTTGCAGCGGCCAGCCGGCGGGATTTTCGGCGGACAGATTTTGGGCCGCCAGCACGGTGACGGCAGCAGTGCCGGATGTCTGGCCACCGCCGATGGCAATTATAATTTCGCATGGCTGCGCGCCGGCATTCACCACTTTCAAAATCGTTTCGCCCGCTACCTCGTCTTGCACGGCGCTGGCGTAAATGGAATTCGTGTCCGCCGCGCCGGAAATTTCCAGCGGCAATACGACGTCGCCCCGGTTGCGGCTGAACATCTGCTGCACGAAATAACTCGGCGTCGGCGTCACGCGCAGGCTGTCCACCCAGATCAAATCCGGCGTCCACTGCCACGCCTCGGTATTTGCGAACAGCGGCGCGTAGGACGCCATGCGCACCACGTCGGCGTTGCGTTCGAGGCCGGTGAGATACGCCGCCTCGGCCAGTGCGCACTCCAGATTGTTTCGGTTTTTCGTGCTGACGACGCCGACGCTTTGCGCGGCATATTCGCCCATGAAAACTTTCGGGCCGGTGCGGTCGTAGCGGTCGTAGCGGTGCGTGTTGTTGAAAAACCATTCCGGTTTCGCGTAGCAATGCTCGTCAATGATGTCCGCGTGCAGCTCGCGCAGTTTCGTCCACGCCAGCTTGAAACGATCCCCGGCCGGATCGGGGCCGGCGGCGGAAATGAGCTGGACGTCGGGATATTTTTCCTTGATGGCGGCAGCGAACTTCGCGTAGCGCTCAAAATATTGTTCACCCCATTGCTCGTTGCCGACGCCGAGCATTTTCAAATTGAACGGTGCGGGATGCCCCAGTGCCGCGCGTTTTGCGCCCCAGACTGTGTTGGTATCGCCATTCGCAAACTCAATCAAATCCAGCGCATCCTGAATGTAAGGCTGCAACTGGTCGAGCGGGCAAAGCTCGCCACTGTTGAACTGACACGCCATGCCGCAGCTCAAAATCGGTAGTGGCGACGCGCCGATGTCTTCGCACAACTGAAAAAATTCCAGAAAGCCCAGACCGAACGACTGGTAATAATCCGGCGTCGGGCGGTGGACGAACTCCGTGTTCCAGCGGTTAAACAACAACGCGCGTTCCTCGACCGGGCCGAGCGTTTTCTTCCATTGATAACGTCCGTCCAGATGAGGGCCTTCCACGATGCAGCCGCCGGGAAAGCGCAGGAAACCCGGATGCAAATCCGCCAGCGCCTGCACCATGTCCGCGCGCAGTCCGCCGGGGCGGTGCTGCCAGGTGTTTTCGGGAAACAGCGAGACAAAATCCAAATCCACCGTGCCTTTGCCTTCGAGCAGCAGCGCCAGCCGCGCCTTCGTGGAAGTTTCCTTCGGATGGAGCGTCGCGGAGATTTTCTGCCAGTCGCCGGCAAAAATTTTCAGGTCAACAGAATCGAGCAGCGTGCCGTCGCCGCCGTAAAGCTGCACCTTCAAAACCGGTGTGCCATCGACGCCGCGAATCTGCGCGGAAAATTCATAGGCCGCGCCCGCCTGCACGCCCAAGCCGCGAAAGCCCTCGTTCGACAGGCCGAACAACGCCGCGCCCTCGGAACGCACGCGGACGTAATGCGGATTTTTCGCGTTGAATGGCGCGTCGTCGCGCACGGTCACTTCGCCCTTGGCGAGTTGCGCGCGGTTGACGCTCCAGCCCATGAGCGAATCGGGAAATTCAAAGCCGCGATTCTTCACCAGCTCCGCGTAAAGGCCGCCGTCCGCGCCGAAGTTGATGTCCTCAAAAAAAATCCCCCACATCGCCGGATTGATTTTTGCGCCCGGCTGGTCAGCGTGGATGGTGATGGTCGCGGCGGCAAAACTTGAAAGGCTGCCGGCAAAAAGCAGGGCGATGGCCGTTGCCAGAAAATTTTTGGATTTTTTCATGCGGTAAACTTTGGTTGCGGGTTCATTCACCGACCAGCGTTACCACGCTGCGCGGCGGGAGGGAAAACATTTTTCCCGCGTCAATTTTTTCCCCGGCGGCCAGATTTTGTTTCGCCGTGGTGAAATAAGCTGTGAAATATTTTTGCGCGGACGGCGCGGCAAATCGGAGTTGAGCCTTCTGTTCCGTCTCCGCGCAGTTCACAAAAACCAAAGCCATGCGCCCGGATTTCTCGTCGAGGAAGGCCGAGGCCATCAGGCCGTTCACATCCTGCAATCCGGACAATTCCACGCGCACCATGCCGGGCCGGATGAAGCGGCTGAAATTGCCGAGCGTCCAGAACAATTTTGATTCGTAAATCGTCTCCGCATCGCCAGGATTTTTGTAGTCGGTGTAGATCAGGCCGCTCTTGTAATCTTCGTTCGCCACGGCCAGCCACCATTGCCAGGCCGAGGCGTTGACCAGTGTGAGGTCGCAATGGATGACCCGCGCCATCCGCAGCGCGGCGTCCATGCCGAGGTCACGGCCCGGTTCCATGATGCAATACTCGCTCTGCCAGATGCGCCAGCCGGGATATTTTGCCAGCGCGCGGCCCAACGCCGCGCGAGGCGGCATCAACTGGGTGGCCACATCATCCGACCAATAGCTGTGATAAGTAATAATGCCGCCGAAGCACGCGGCGAGTTCCGGGTCGCCGCAAATTAATTTCAAATAGTCGCCGTAGTCCGCGTGCCATTTTTCACCCGCCGGCACGTCCGGGGAATACATATCCGGAATCGAGCCGGACTCCGGGCCGAGAATTTTCGTCCGCAAGCCGTCGGCTTCGAGGCGCGCATGGAGCGCGGAAAAAATCCTTTTCAAATCCGCGTTCGCCGCCCGGCAGCCTTCCTGCGAATGCTGCCACTCCCATTGCGGTTCGTTGACGGGAAAAAGGTAATTGAATGCAATCTTCTCCGCCGGGTCGGAGTTGTCGCGAAAGTGGCGGAGAACCTCGCTGAGGTATTGCGCGAACGCATCTTCCGCGCCCGGTTTCAAGTTGGTGGTGGAATTGGTGTCGCGCCCCGAATTGCTCAAGCCGTTGCGTGTGAGCCGCAGCGGTGGACTGTAAACCGTGGCGGCAAATTGGTCCACGCCCCGCGCCTTGGCCGCGCGCAAAAACCAGCGCTGGCCGGCCTGCCGCGTCCAGTCATATTGGCCCGCCGCCGCCGTCTCGAATGACTCGGTTGTGCGCCAGTCGTCGCGGATCGTCCGGTGATTGATGCCCGCGCCCAAATTGAAGCGCCAGCAGGAAAGACCAATGCCATGGTTCGTGGAAAACAACAGCTCGGCAATTTTGTTTTTGTTTGTCTCCGACCACTCCGCGCCGATTTTCTGGATGGACCACGCATCGTTGGCGCCGAAGTTATCCATGACCTGAAAGCGCCTAGCGGTGTCGAGTGTGAAGAAATTTGTGTTTCCAACCGCCGCCGCTGCCCGGCACATCCCAAATCCTTGAAGCAGAAATGCGGAAATGAAAAGTAACTTTGCCACCGGCATCAAACTGCGTGTCGGGTTCATTCCGGTTTTGGATTCAAGGTCTCGCCACGCTCATTTCCGACTTGATCTGCTGGGCGATTGCCGCGGCCTGCTCATTCGCCTGCACCAATGGCAGGCCGGGTTTCGCGCCCGGCGCGCCCGCCACGCCGGGACGTTTGTGACCGATGCTGGTCATCCAGGCGTTGAACAGCACCACCATTCGCGTGTGAACCAGCCCACGGATTTTTGTCCCGTGCGCGGAAAACAAATCTTCAGCCGCCGCCACGCCGTCCAGCTTCGCGCCGAGAAACTGCGTCAAGATTTCGCGCGCCATCAGCCAGTGGCCTTCACGGTTGGGATGAATGCCGTCCTTGGCAAATTGGAACGCCGGATCTTTCGCGCGGCCCGCGTCCAGCGCCGTCCGCATCGGGGTGTGAATGTCCACCACGTCCCAACCGTCGGCGCGTTTCGATAACAGCCATGCGGTGTAACGCGCCAGATTTTCGTCATGAAACTTCAGGGTCGCATTCCCCTTCGCGTCCTGCACCGGCGGTGTGCAAAGCACCACGCGCTTCACGCCGACTTTGAGCGCAGCGTCGCGCAAATGTGTGACCGCATCGGCAAACCGCTGCATGCCCGAATCATCCGGCGGCAGACTGCCGCCATCGTTCATGCCATAGCAGACAAACAGCAAATCCGGCTTCGTCGCCGCCAGCGCACGGTCGAGTCGCTCGGTCACGCAGGGGCGGCCGAAACCGTATTTTTTTAGGTGCGCCGCATTTTCCTGGGGCGTCAATTCCGTCGCCGTTTCGCTGCCCAAGCCGAGGTTGATAACTTCCAGCGGCCAGCCTTGCGCCAGCAGCCAGCATTCGAAGTCGGTGACGTAATCGCCGCCCTGCGTGATGCTGTCGCCGAGAAAAACAATCCGGTGAACACCGCCCAACGCCGCCGGAACTTCCGCCGCCCGCAAAAACAGCGGGCAAAGCGCAAAGCCCAGCGTGGCGATTAAAACGAGTCGGCGAATGACATTCATGGTCAGCGGCTCGATGCCTTGATTTCCACCGTTGCCGGCGTCAGGCCATCAGCGGTGGCGGTGAGCTTGATGGTGCCTGCCGCGCCGGGTTTGGCGCGAACGATGACCAGCGCGAGGCCGTTGTAGGCGTTGCGCTCCGGCGCTTGAAACGATTCAAAGCTCGTCGCGTCGCCATTGTCCGTGGCGACGATTTCACCCGCGCCTTCGACGGCGAACTGGAGGTGGTTCTTCGCGCGCGGCACTTGCAAGCCGTCCTTGTCTGCGACGGTCACGGTGATGAAGGACAAATCTTTTCCATCCGCCGCAATTTCGGTGCGGTCAGCGGCGAGCAATAATTTTTCCGCCGCGCCGGTGGTCTTGACAGAATCCTGCGCCCACTTTTTGCCGTTTTTGTAGGCGACGACTTTCAACTCGCCCGGCTGGTAAACCGCATCATCCCAGCGCAAGCGATATTCGTTTGCGCCTTTCGTTTTTTTGCCGAGCGATTTGCCGTTCAGAAAAAGTTCCGCCGAGTCGCCGCTGGTATAGACGAACACCGGCGTCACTTGCCCGACGCGTTCCGGCCAGTTCCAGTGCGGCAAAATGTGCGCCATCGGAAAATCTGGCCGCCAGTGCGACTGGTAAAGATAGAAACGATCTTTCTTGAAGCCCGCCAAATCCACGATGCCAAAATACGAACTGCGCGAGGGCACCCGGATTTTTCCAATCTCGTCCAATTCCTTTTCCGCTTTCGCCTTGTCCTCGGGATTGGAGTAGTTGAGCAGGTTGCTCACGTCGGCGTTGTAAGGTGTCGGCTCGCCGAGGTAATCAAAGCCGGTCCAGACAAATTCGCCGGCGACAAACGGATTGCGTTCCTCGCCGCGAAACTCCGCGTCCGGCAACGTCGCCCAGCCCGGCACAAAAAAGTCATACGAGCTGACCTGAAAATCCGCGAGCGCAGTCCTGTCGTTCTTGCTGTTGAACGATTCCGGCACGGGGAAAAAGTATTCACCCCGCGAGCTGACCGTCGAGGAGGTCTCGCTGCCGAATAGCGGCACGGCGGAATTCGCCGCGCGGAATCTCGCGTAGTTGTCCGGCTTGTAATTCCAGCCGAACACATCGAAGTGATTTTGGAAACCGCTGAAGCCCGCTTTGTAGGAACTCACCGCCGCCGTGCAGGGCCGCGTCGGGTCTTCCGCGTGGATGATGCCGCGATGCTCCTCGGCGAGCGCCGGCCCGGCGGCGCGATCCTGATCGGGAACCTCGTTGCCGCTGCTCCACAAAACCACGCACGGATGATTCCGGTCGCGGCGCACCAGCGCGCGCAAATCCTGCTCGTGCCAGTCGGAATATAGGACATGGTAATCGTTTTTATTTTTGCCCGCCGCCCAGCAGTCAAACGCCTCGTCCATCACGACAAAGCCCATGCGGTCGCAGCAATCCAGCAATTCGGGCGCGGGCGGATTGTGGCTCGTGCGGATGGCGTTCACGCCGAACTCACGCAGGATTTCCAACTGCCGTTCCAGCGCGCGGGTGTTGATGGCCGCACCGAGCGCGCCCAAATCGTGATGGTCGCAAACACCGTTCAGCTTGACGTGCTGGCCGTTCAGAAAAAACCCCTTGTCCACGGTGAATTCCGCTTTGCGGATGCCGAACGGCGTTTCGTAGGTGTCCACGACATTTCCGTTTTGCTCAACTGTCGTGACAACGACGTAACGCTGTGGTTTTTCGATACTCCACAATTTTGGAGAAGAGACGGAGGCTTCGCTTGCAACCGTAGCACTGCCGCCAGCGGAAATGGTTGCGGCATTCGCTTTCGTAACCGCCACGGATTTGCCCCGGCTGCCGTCGGCGTTGAGCTCAAAGATTTCATTTTTCACCGAAGCGGCGGCGGCGGAAGACGCATTATCCAGCGTTACCTTGATGGCCACCGTCGCGGACAGCCAGCCGATTTTCGGCGTCGTCACCGCCGTGCCCCAATGCGCCACGCGCACCGGCGACGTTTTGACGAGCCAGACGTTGCGATAAATGCCGCCGCCGGGATACCAACGTGACGACTGCTTGGGATTATCGAGGCGAATGGCGATGACGTTGTCCGCGCCAAATTTGACGAACGGCGTCACGTCCACGCGCCACGACGCATAGCCGTAAGGCCAGCCGCCGGCGAACTGGCCGTTCACCCACACGCTGGCGTAGGACATCGCGCCGTCCACTTCGAGAAAAATTTTGCGCCCGGCATCCGTCGCCGGCACGTCGAGATGCTTGCGATACCACGCCACGCCCCACCACGGCAGCTTGCCGGTCTCGCCGGGATACGACTGATTGAACGGTCCCTCAATGCCCCAATCGTGCGGCAGATTCAGCAAGCGCCACTGGCTGTCGTTAAAATCCGGCTGGGCAAACGAAATATTTTCCGCCGGATTTCCCGCCGGCCGCGCTTTCGCGAGCAACGCGGCGTTCGTCGTGAGTTCCGCACTGGTCGGCAGCAGCCAGTCCTTGATTTTGGTGTAGCTCAACGCCTCACCCGCGCCATCAGCATCACCTTTCGTGAAGCGCCAGCCGTCGTTGAAAGAAGTCCGTTCGCGCGGCGGGTTTAATTCCGCAGCCAAGCCGGTCGCGGCCGTCAGCAGAACGACGGCAACTCCCAGCAGGATTTGGCGGAATTGGCAGCTAGTTTTTTCAGCAACACAAGGTGTTGGCGAATTGGTATTGGTATGTGACATATTGCGGTTGCCCAGATTAAAAAATGTAAATTAATTTAACAATGTTCGTTTTGTTATTTATCACGGTCAGCCTCAATATCGCCGCTATTTATTTTCTTTAGATTTCTTAGGAAATGAGGTGGTGCCAACTCATAGCACCGCCACCCACCCCACCGGAGTTTTCATGATGGAACCCATGATTGTCCGAAACTTTTCAAGCCTATGGCGAAGACTGCCAGCGCAGCCGGTAAAATGCCTGCGGATTGTTGGTGTCGGTGATCACCATCACCGGATTGCTGGTCGTCGCCGAGTTCGTGCTCAAATCCTGCCAGTTGCCGCTGTCCAAGGTCAGATTCCGCTGCACCACATAGGTGTTTCCCGGAACACCGAAGAAGGTCAACTGCACGCCGCCATTGGTGCTCACCAACTGCGCGTTTTCCTG
>Ga0007854_10001481_pt1 | contig 14885 bp, 14 predicted proteins | sample CryBogCBH12Aug08_FD_60382 | JGI IMG/M metagenome (GOLD analysis project Ga0007854, IMG submission 60382) | Freshwater microbial communities from Crystal Bog, Wisconsin, USA - CBH12Aug08 | ecosystem: Environmental > Aquatic > Freshwater > Lake | place: Crystal Bog, Wisconsin, USA | collected...
GCTTTGAATGCTCAAAGTGGGAAACTGGCCTGGAAAACCTACCTCATTGATGAAGCTGCCAAACCCAAGGGTCCATCTGCCAACGGAACGCCCAATTACGGCCCCGCAGGAGTGGCCGCATGGAACTCCCCCAGCATTGATCTCAAAAGAGGACTCTTGTACATTGGGACTGGTAACTCCTACACCTCCCCCAATGCGAACCTATCAGACTCCATTGTGGCTTTGAAGCTGGACAGCGGCGCGCTTGCTTGGTCCAGACAACTCACCCCCAATGACATGTGGAATGGCAGTTGCCCCGAGACCTCAAAGGATCACTCCAACTGCGCTCGCATCGATGCCCCTGATTTTGATTTTGCAGCGCCCCCGATCTTGATCAACACCCCCAAGGGTGACTTGCTCATCGCCAGTCAAAAGTCTGGGGTCATCTATGCTTTGGACCCTGATCATGAAGGACATACCGTTTGGGAAACTCGAGTGGGACCCGGTGGCACTTCAGGTGGCATCATGTTTGGATCGGCCTCAGATGGACAAGCCATCTTTGCTGGCTTGTCGGATGCAACCAAACTGGGCAACGCAACCAACCCCAACTCGGGTGGTGGCTTGGTTGCGCTCAGTGCTCAAAGTGGTGAGCTCAAGTGGAAAACGCCCCACCCTGCTTGTGGCGACAAACGCCCATGTGGACAGGTGCAAACCGCGGCCGTGACCACCTCCCCTGGGTTGGTGTTTTCTGGCTCGATTGACGGCACACTCAGGGCCTACTCGTCCACAACGGGTGCCATCGTTTGGAATTATGAAACGGCTCACCCCTTTCTAACGGTCAATGGCGTAAAAGCGAATGGTGGTTCCATGAGCGATGGAGGTGTTGCCATCTCAGGCTCTATGCTCTTTACCAATTCAGGCTATTCCCATCACTCTGGCATCATGCCGGGCAATGTCTTTTTGGCCTTTGACTTGGAGCCATAAAGGCCCTATGGCACAGGGCAGTTGAGTCGCCTTGTGCACTGGGTTTGAGAGGGAAAAGTTAAAATAGATGCACATCACCTAGAGTGACCCCTAGAGAGGGTTCACTCTTATTCTTTGACTACTTGACGCCGTCTTTGTCGACCAACCCCATGTCCAAACCACATCGCCCTCTCTTCAGACTGAGACCCTTGAATGCATTTATTTTGGGTACTTTGCTCACAAGTTCAGAATTGAGTCTTGCTCAGGAGCAAAGCCTGCAATCGGTGGTGGTGACCGCTGGTCGACTTCAATCTCAACAATTTGAAACGCCAGCCTCCACGTACTCCGTTGATCAAAATGTCATCTCCAACTCCGGCACCCAAGTCAATCTCTCTGATGCGCTGTCCTTGGCACCAGGCGTCGTTTCACTGAACCGAAACAACTATGCTCAAGATGTACAGATCTCGATTCGTGGCTTTGGCGCAAGAACTGCCTTTGGCCTACGAGGCATTCGGCTCATTGCTGACGACATCCCTCTCACCACGCCGGATGGTCAGGGCCAAGCCTCCTCGATCAGCCTCCCTTCTGTGGATCACTTGGAAGTTTTAAGTGGCCCATTGGCACAACTTTATGGGAATTCATCGGGAGGAGTGATTCAAACTCAAACCAAACCCGCCAGTGATCATCCCCAAGGTTCAGTTCAAAGTTATTTCGGCTCCTATGGATTGGCTCGCACCGATTGGCAAGCGAGTTCACGCTTGAACCAATTGGGAATCGTCGCCGATCTGAGCACCTTCAAAATCGATGGTTGGAGAGCAAACAGTGCAGCAAAGCGCGAGCAACTCAACCTTGTCACCACCTTTGACCCCCAAGAGGACACACGATTCAAAGTGGTTTTGAACTCGTTTCGAATGCCCAAGGCACAAGACCCACTTGGTCTGACTCAAACCCAGCTCCTTGCCAACCCCATGCAAGCGGGCACCAACGCTTTGATCGATCAGACCCAAAAGAGCGTCGACCAAGATCAAATCGGTTGGGTCATATACCACAGCTTGAATGCGGATTTGAAACTTCAAACTCGCCTGTACCACGGAACAAGGGACAACACCCAAACTCAGGCCTCAGCCAGCGCTGCCACGCCTCAAGTGGGCTCTTGGGTTGGGTTACAGAGGACTTATGATGGCTTGGGAGTGCAACTCAAAGGGCGTGAAAGGGCCCAAGAAGTGTCTTGGGATTGGATCGTTGGCATGGATCTGGACCGCTCCAATGAATACCGACAATCAGGTGCCACCAATTACGGGGTGATCACACCTGCTCCAACCTCAGTGCAAAACGTGTCCTCCAACAGCGATCTCTTCATGCAAACGATCGTGTACTTGAACGACACCTGGACACTCACCGCTGGAGCCAGACACGATCAGGTCAAAATTGAAAACACCAATTTCACCTCTGCAGCCTTGGGTGGTACGTCCAGCTTTTCAACCAACACACCCGTGATCGGACTCACCTGGCATGTTCAAGACCGTTTGAATCTCTACACCAACGCGGGACTTGGTTTTGAAACGCCCACCACCACAGAAACCGCATACTCCTTGGTGGGCTCAAGTGTGGTTGCCGGATTCAACTCTGGCCTTCAAGCCTCGCAGAGTCACAACTTAGAGGTTGGCGCCAAGTGGATACCCAGTGCAAGCCAGTGGGTCAATGCAGCTCTCTTTCACATCACCACCAACAACGACATTGTGGCCACCACCAACATCTCAGGTAAAAGTGTTTACCGCAATGTGGCTCAAACGGCCAGGGATGGTTTTGAGCTCTCGATGATGAATGCATCGAATCGACACGTGCATGAGCAATTGGCTCTGAGTGTCGTCAAAGCTCAATACGATTCAAGTTTCTCCTCGAGCGCTGGCCTCATCCCAGCTGGAAACGCCTTGCCGGCGATTCCACAAAACACATTGAGCACTGCACTGTCTTGGTCGGAAAAGGGTTATGGCAACAAAGGATCACACGCATCTGAAGGCTTGGAAGTGGAGATGGACTTCACGGCCAGGTCCTCAATGTGGGCCAATGATACAAATTCAACAACACCCGCAAACTATGGCTATGCTGCTGGTTACGGCCTTCTTGACCTCAAGATCCACGAGCGCAGTACTTTGGGCCGTTTGAATCTTGAAGGATACTTGGGCATCAACAACATGACCAACCGCAACTATGTAGGCTCTGTCATCGTAAACTCTTCAAATGCTGGGTATTTTGAGCCAGGCCTTCCAAGAAACTGGACGTTGGGACTCAAGTTGAGTACCCCACTTTGAACCCGCTCCACTGCGCTGATGCGCTCCTTGAGATCTCATTCACATCCTACTCATGCACCCTGACGATCTATTGAAATTGGTCAGCACGCCCATGCCCTTTGGCAAACACAAAGGACGATTGTTGGCTGACTTACCTGGAAACTACTTGAATTGGTTTGCCAGAGAGGGATTCCCAGATGGTGAGATCGGTCGATTGTTGGAGCTCATGCAAGAGATCGATCACAATGGCCTGAGCGACCTCTTAACGCCTCTTAGAGCAAAATGACCTACAGCTCTATTGGGCATTTAACTGCCCAAGATGAAGCCATCAATATATCGTTAAAAATTCTTCGAGCGGATCGCGCTCACTCGTGTATTGATTGATAGGCGCATTCCAGTCGGGGTAGCCCATGGACATGCCAAGCAACAATTTTCTGGATGGTGGGATATCCAAGACCTCTCGAACCGCATTGGGGTAATTGGCTAGCGAGGCTTGAAGGCAAGTGCCCAAGCCGTGAGCATGGGCACTGAGCACTACACTTTGCACAAACATGCCAATGTCGGTCAAAGACCAGGTGCTCAAATTTTCATCCATGAAAAAGAACACCACACAAGGCGCATTGAAGAACTTGAAATTCATGAGCCTTTGCTCTGTTCTCGCTTGCACGTCGTCTCTGTTGATGTTGAGGGCTTGAAAACGTTTGGCTCCGTGCGTTTTTGTTCTCGCTTCAACCTTGGCGGGCCAACTCTTGGGATTGGGGTAGTCTGATTGAGCAGGCGCATTGTCCTTGGCCAAAGCGTAGAGCCTGTCACTCAAAGCCTGCCTCTTTTCTCCTGTCACCACCACCGCATCCCAAGGCTGGGAGTTGGTGTAGGAAGGACTTCTGAGGGCTTTGGAGAAAATAGACTCAATGACGTCGCGCTCCACAGGCTTGGATTGATAAGCTCGAACGCTTTTGCGATTGGTCAGTGCTTGAAGTAAATCCATCTCAACCCCTCCATTAAAAATCAACCATTGACCACGTTTTGGGCTTTCCCAGCCGCAAAGGCATTGATGTTGTCAAAGGCCGTTCCGTAATACACCTCGTAGTTGTCTTTTTCAACGAATCCCAAATGGGGAGAACACAAACAATTCGGTAAAGCGATCAAAGGATCCGCGGCACCCAAAACCGGCTCGTGTTCATAAACATCCACCGCGGCGAATCCTGGACGACCTTTTTTCAAACCCTCATAGAGTGCGCCTGGCTCAATGAGTTCGGCCCTGCTGACGTTGACCAAAATGGAATCCGGTTTCATCATGGCCAGATCCTGTGCGGTGACAAAATGCTGAGTTGCTGGTATCAACCTCAGCTGAATGGTCAAGATGTCACACGTTTTGAAAAAGGCCTCTCTTGAACTTGCCACCTCAAAGCCCTGAGCCTTTGCTTTTTCAAGGGTGCTCTCGCGTCCCCACACCAGAGGCTTGGCACCCAAAGCTTTGAGGACGTGACTGAGCTGTGAGCCCAAGCGTCCAAACCCCAGCACTCCCACTGTTTTACCTGACAGTTGGCGACCCAGCGTGCCTTGCCACAGACCGCTTTTTAGGCGCTCGACCTCCGGCACCAAGTTGCGAAGAGCAGCCAGTATCAACAACAAGTTCAGCTCAACCGTACAGGCGCCAGAGCCAGAACCATCACAAACCATAACGCCCTGATCCTTACAGGCTTGAACGTCAACATGGTAGTTGATCTTTCCGGTTTGAGAAATGAGCTTCAAATTGGGCAAACGCTCAAGGAGTTCTTTGGTGATTGAAGTTCTCTCTCGGGTGAGCACAATGGCATCTGCATCCTTGTACCTTTGCACCAAGGAATCCACATCCTTCACGGTGTCGTTGTAAATGGTGACATGGTGATCTTTGAGCTTGGCAAAACACTCTAGCGTTTTGACACAATCTTGGTAATCATCAGAAATTACGATGTTCATCTTGAATTCACTTGTTGGTTGGGAGAATGGACCACACATCCATCATGGGTTGATGCCAAGTCACAGCACGTGTTTGGCAGTGCAAAATGAAAAGCGTGCTTTGAAAAAGCCCGCTTTGGGTCAAGCTTGATTTTCCTCGGCCAACAAACGGTCTAAGACCATGCGGGAATTCACACCACCGGCATCGATGTTGAGTTTCAAGAGTCGACGACCCGCGTGAAGCGAGATGTTGCTTTGCTGGCGCTCAAGCATGTCCATGTCCTCGGCGAAAATTTTGCCTTGGCCTTCTCTAATGCTGTAGGTCAAAGCAGCGTCGTTGGTCTTGAACTTTCGGGCCATACCCCAAAAGTACCAGTGACTGGTTTCGGTCTCTGGCGTGATGAAATCCACCACCACGCTGTAAACCTTGTCTTGGTCGGGTGCATCAAATCCGCCCTTGCCTGCGAGTGCAACACCCACATCAATCATCACGTGGCTGGGAGGGGTGAACTGGCAGATCTGCCAGCGGTCCACCAAAGCATTGTCATCCAATCCATTGGCCCTCATGGCCATTCGCCAAAATGGTGGGGCTTTGATGTTTTCCATGAATCTGGATGTGAAAACCTTGTTGTCTTTGACCTCGGTTTTACAAGGCGTCTCATCGATCTCAGGCTGACCAATGCTCGTGGAATGCACATAAGTCTCATGCGACAAGTCCATCAAGTTGTCGATCATCAATTGGTAATTGGCTTTGACGTGATACATGCCTCCACCATAAGCCCAAGCGGGATTGTCAAAGAACTCATAAACCGGCATCAACTCGGGATCTGCTTTTTCACGCTCACCAGGCCACACCCAGATGAATCCATAGCGTTCAATGACCGGGTAGCTGGCAATGGAGGGAAAGGCTGATACACGCTGGGATGGCATGGCCACAGTTTTTCCATGACAACCCATCTCGAGTCCATGGTATCCACAGACCAAGTTTCCGTCTTTGACGAACCCCAAAGACAGTGGCGCTCCGCGGTGAGGACAAAAATCTTCGAGTGCCACAGCCTGGTTGTCTGAACCTCTGTAGATCACCATCTTCAACCCACAAATTTGACGCCCCAAAGGTTTACCTTCGATTTCTTCGGGACGACAAGCCACGTACCAAGCATTTTTAAGGAACATATTGAATTCTTTAGGTTAACTGGAACAATGAAAAAAATGACACTCTAGCCAAAGCGTTGTAGAAAAGCGTTCAGTATACTGATTATAAGACTTTCGGGTCGGACAAAGGGCAAAGTTCTTGGGTAAAGCCTGGCGGATAAAGGCCATTCAAAGGGCCTTGGACGAGGAAATTTCTAAAGCAACAAAGACACAGCCGTGTTACTCAATTGAACTCAATGCAAAGACTCGGTCTTGCTCACAAAAGACCAAGACGACCGGCCACAACGCCCAAAACGATGGATGCAAAAATGCTCACCAAGGGATTGCTTTTGGTGAGAAAGAAGTAAATTCCGACCCCAATCACAATCACCACTCCAACGGCATCGAACACGGCGGCTCGAGCGGTCACCACACCACTTGAAAAAATCAAACCCACAATCAAAGGTGGCAAGCTTTTTCGAGTGACCGAATACCATTTGGCATGGGTGAGTTGATTCTCCAAGCGAGCAGCAACCAGACAAATGATGCTCGTTGGAATGATGGTGGACAAAGTCGCCACCATCATGCCCGCAAATCCTGCCACTCTCCAGCCCACCAAACTCATCAACAACACGTTAGGGCCCGGTGCGACTTGAGAGATCGCAAAAGAGGAGGCAAATTGTGCATCCGTCATCCAGCCGTAGATCTCCACCGCCTGACGATGAATCTCAGGGATCATGGTTGAGATACCGCCAACGGAGACCAATGCCGTGGTTGCAAAAGTTTGGGCAATCGACCACAAGAGATCAAAGTTCATGACTTGTCCTCTCTGAATCCAACCCAAATGGCCGCTGAGATCAAGACCAAAAGGGTTTGCAATAGGGGCAGCTTTAACAAACCAATGCTGACAAAAGCCAAAACGGTGAAGACCAGGGAAGTTTTGGATTTGATGATGCCCCGGGCCAACTTCAAGCCCGTTCCAAAGGTCAACCCAACCGCAGCGGCCGCCGCTGCATTGGTGGCGTTTTGCACGTCTGGGAGGTAAGCATAATGATCATAAGTAGAGATGAGGCCGAGCAAGATCAAAAGCGGAAAAGTGAACAAACCAACCAAGGCAAGCACCACGCCTTTGATACCTTGAAAACGATCGGCAACGATGGTGGTCATGTTCATCAAGCTTGCCCCAGGCAGCACTTGACCCAAGGCCAAACAAGAAGTGTATTCATCAGATGTGATCCACTTCCTGCGTTCAACCGCCACGTGAAAGAGCGCCGCGGCAATTCCCCCAAAACCAAACAACCCCACCAGCACAAAGCCCGTGAACAAATTCCAAAGCGAGACACCTTGAGGTTGTGGAGAAAGGCTTGGATGGACATCCACCGAGTTTTGATCGTTCATTGTGAAGGCTTTTGAATTGTGGGAATCTGAGCGCTTTAAGGTGTGTGATTGGAAGCGCTCAATGCTCCGCGCTCTGACCCAAGCGCAGGCCATCGTCGAGCAGCATTTCACCATCTTCTTTTTGGAAGGGCTCGATCTTGGGCACAGGCAGCAACTCAAGGACTCTCTCACTGGGACGGCACAAACGAGCACCAAGAGCGGTCAATACGATGGGGCGATTCATTAAGATCGGATGCTCCACCATCTTGTCAATCAAATCTTGCTCGCTCCAATGAGGCAAATCCAATTGAAGTTCAGCATAAGGCGTGCCCTTTTCGCGCAATAGCTCGCGCGCAGTCATGTTCATCTTGCTCAGCAACCCAATCAAAGTCTCTTTAGAGGGTGGCGTTTTGAGGTACTCAATCACTTCGGGCTCTAGGCCAGCATGGCGCAAGAGCTTCAACGTGTTTCTTGACGTTCCACAATTGGGATTGTGATAGATGGTGACTTTGCTCATTGATCTGGCTTTTGTAAGTAAAAAAGCTCCGAGCCAATGCAGACTTAGAGCAAGGCCACATGATAACCCATGCCTGTAAATCGCCAGGATGTATACCACCGAGCCTGCACTTGCAGGGACTCAGTGGTTTAAGCTACAACAAATGAACTCAAGCAGCCAGCGCTGAATGAGCAAGGATGATAGAGGATTCACCTTGAGGCAAGGACTCGCCAATGATTTGAGACACCATGTCTGCGGTGACCGCTGAAAGCGTCCAGCCCAAGTGACCGTGCCCGGTGTTGTAGAACACATTTTTTTTAGCACCTCGACCCACGCGTGGCATCATGTTGGGCATCATGGGCCTGAGACCCGCCCAGGGCACCACTTGACGGGTGCTCACACCAGGGAAACAAGTGTTGACCCAGTCGATGAGAGGCTTGACGCGATCGGCACGAATGTCCTTGTTGAACCCATTGAACTCGGCGGTACCAGCCACCCTGAACCGATCAAGCCCCAAGCGTGAGGTCACGAGCTTGGTTTCATCGTCAAGCAAGCTCACAGTAGGTGCTGCGCTTTGACTTTCTTCGTCAAGCAAATTGACTGTGATTGAATAACCTTTGACGGGGTAGATGTTCACGCGGTCACCAAGCTGAGACGCAAAGGCGCGACTTGCGACTCCGGCGCAGACGAGGATCGCATCAAATTGGTGGAGCTTTGACGCTTGACCCTCTTTTGTGAACACCTGAGCCTTGTTCCCATCTGACTTCAATTGAACCACATCATGGCCGTAAACAATGTTCACGCCCAAGCGCTCACACGCCTTGGCCAGTCCATTGGTGAACAAATGAATGTCTCCAGTTGAATCGCTTTGCGTGAAGAAACCACCGTAATATTGACCCTTGAGAGTCGGCTCGATGGACTTCATCTCAGTGGGCGTGACCGCATGACGCTCTAGGCCGCCACATGCCAGCATTTTGGAAACACGTGCCGCGTGATCAAAACCAGACTTGTCTCTGTAGATGTGCAAAATGCCTTCTTTTTTCAAATCAAAATCAATCCCCTCTTGCTGAGCCCAAGCAAACAAATGCTTCCTCGCTTCAATGGCCATGCGGGTCGTTTCAATGGTGTTTTTTTGGTAGTGCGGCACATTGGAGATGAACTCCGCAAACCAACTGAGCTTGTGCCAACTGGGCTTGGGATTGACCAACAGAGGAGCATCTTTTTTGAGCATCCACTTCAAACCCTTGAGAAGAGTTGATGGGTGTGTCCAAACCTCTGCGTTCGAGGCCGAGAGCTGACCTCCGTTGGCAAAAGAGGTCTCCATGGCGGCGTAACGTTGTTTTTCAAAGAGGGTCACGCTGTAACCTTTTTTGGCAAGCGCGTAAGCTGAGGTGACACCTGTGATGCCACCGCCAATGATTGCAATTGATTTCATGATTGAGCTCCAAACGTCAAAGGGTTAAAGCGCACCCTGCACCATGCACGGTGTGCGCCCCCTCTGTTTGGAACCTGAGAGATTCGTTAAGGTAACCAAACCCTAACTTGCTCCTGCGGTGTGTTGAATGACGAATCCAACAACTCTTCAGAGTTTGAAAAAAGAATCGGTCCTTTTGCCTGAGAGTTTCCGGGGCGGTTGCTCCTTCGGCGTTGCGACTTTGCGCAATCTCTCCCGATCCTTAACCAAAAAAACTATTTCAAGTAAGCTTCTACCAATTTTACCCAGAAAGAGGCCCCTGGGACAATGATTTCATCATTGAAATCGTACCCTGGATTGTGCACCATGCATGAGCCATATTCACCACTTTCGCCGTTGCCGACTAGAAAATAACAACCTGGGACCCGCTCAAGCATGAAGGCAAAATCTTCACTCGCGGTGAGCGCAGGAGGATCGGGTACAACACATTCTGAACCGAATATCTCAAGGGCCAAGTGTTTGGCAAACTGGGTCTCAGCACTTGAATTCACGAGCACTGCATAACCATCTGTCCAATCGATTTGAGCGCTAACGCCAAGACTTTGACTTTGGGCCTCAATGAGCCCCATGATTCTGGTTTTCAGTTGGGTGCGCACCTTGGGGTCCAAAGCTCTCACGCTCAACTGGAGTTCGCAAGTCTGAGCGATCACGTTGTTGGCCGATCCTGCATGAATCGATCCAACGGTGATCACGGCACACTGCATGGGGTCAACATTGCGAGAGACAATGGTTTGAAGCGCCATCACAATGGCAGATGCGGCCACGATAGGATCCTGAGCCGAATGGGGCATTGCTCCATGTCCACCTTTACCCGTGATAAGCACCCTCACGTTGTCGCTCGAGGCCATGGCGGAACCACTTTTGAAAGAGAAGTGTCCAGCTTTGATTCCCGGCATGTTATGAAGCGCAAAGATGCTGTCGCACTCGAAACGCTCGAACAAACCGTCCTCGATCATTTTGAGCGCTCCACCTGCGCCCTCCTCTGCCGGTTGAAAAATCAGGTTCACGGTGCCGCTGAAGTCCAAGTCCTCAGCAATGACTTTGGCTGCCGCCAAAAGAGTTGCCGTGTGACCATCATGTCCACAAGCATGCATGCGACCCGCATGCTTACTCGCCCAGGCAAAGTCGTTGCTCTCTTGGATGGGCAAGGCATCCATGTCCGCTCTTAAACCCAGGCAGGCTGTCCCAGAGCCTTTTTTCAATTGACCCACAACACCTGTACCGCCCACCCCTTGGGTGACCGCGTAGCCAAAGCTCTTGAGTTGAGAGGCCACCGTTTGAGCAGTCATGTGCTCCTCAAATGCCAACTCTGGATGAGCGTGCAATTGCTTGCGAACTTGCTCAAAGGCTTTGAACTTTTCGATCCAATTTGGATGAATGTTTTCGTAGGCTTGCATACTCACTCAGAACCAGCTCTTTATTGCGGCTGCAAGTTGATGGATTTGGCAATGCCTCTGAATTGAGAAATTCCCTCAGCATACGTATTGGCCACTGCGTCCAGCCCCAAGGGAGGAGCCAATAGTTGGCTGTTTGCCTCAAGTCCTGCTTTGACAGCTGGGTCTGAGAGTGTTTCCGTGATGGCTTTGTGCAAAGCGTTGACGATAGGCTCTGGTGTGTCTTTTCTCACAAAGTAGCCCGTCCAAATGCTAAAGACAAATTCTTTCAACTGATGACTCTCGCTGATGGCGGGATAGTCCTTCACGCCTGGCAATCTTTCTTTATTGAGCATGGCCAAAATTTTGATCTTGCCTTGCTTTTGGAGGTCTTCGTACATTTTTCCGTAAGGTGCCAAGAAGATATCGACTTGTCCGCCCATCAAATCTTGATTGGCTGGAGCAGCCCCCTTGTAAGGGATGTGTGTCATCTCGATATTGGTGATCTTGGAGAGGTGTTCTCCCAAGAGGTGGTAAAAGGAGCCAGGTCCGACACTCGCGTAGGTGATGGGCTTGCCTTGTGCAGCCATTTTCTTGGCATATGCCAAAAACTCATCCACATTGTTGACCGGCAGATCCTTTCTGGCCAAAAAAGCAATTTGCGCCACTGCAATCATTTGCACCAAGCGAAAATCTTCGCTTTTGAAATGAACCGCAGAGATGGCCAAAGGGGCCAAGATCAATTCATTGGGAGATCCTTGAAAGATCAACTGACCATCTGCGGGAGCAGAGAGTACCTTTTGCGCGGCAATGGCACCACTCGCGCCCCCTAAGTTGTCAACCAAGACAGGCACACCCAGATTTTTGCTAAGGCTGTTGTTCACCGTTCTGGCGATCACATCTGACAAACCGCCTGCAGGATAAGGCACCAAGAGCATGACGGGCTTGTTGGGGTAAGTTTGAGCCCACGCCCCCAAAGTCACCATCAAGGACAAGAGCATAGTTGCAACACGAGTGATCCAATTTCCCATCAAAAACTCCCAAAGTTGAAGAAAGTGTTGCCATCATAAGAAATGGAATTCATAATGTCTAATGCATTGTTGTACATGATTTGATAATTTTTATGTAATACGTGGGGTGAGATGTGACCTTTCTTCAACTCAGGCATTTCACGGTGCTGGCCCAATCGGCAAGCTTTGCGAAAGCCTCAAAAGTGCTTTTCATCACTCAACCCGCTTTAAGCCGAAGCATCAAAGCCTTGGAGGAAGAACTCGGCCAATTGCTCTTTGACCGTGTGGGTAAAAGGATCGAGCTCACCTCCTTTGGTCAAACCTCATTGAAACGCGCGCAAGAACTCTTGGATGGCCTCAATGATTTGAAAAAATCAGGACAAAAGTTAACCCCGACCACCAAAGGACTCTACCGGCTGGGTTTGAGTTCTGGGCCAGGAGCACTCCTCGCCACCCCACTGCTCAGTCACATTGCACAACATTTTCCCAACGTCAAAATTGAAATTTACCGAGCCAACACCCAAACTTTGGTTGAACTTTTAAAAGACAGGTGGGTTGACGGCCTGGTCATTGATCTGCGTGCGATGCAACCAGACTCTGACTTATACATAGAGGAAACATTCGAATTCAGAGGTGAGTTCATGTGCAGAAAAGGACACCCTCTCTTAAAACTGAAAACACTGCCTTTTGCGAAGCTGCTTGAATACCCCATGGCATCAACTCCTTTGAGTGATGAACTTGCGCGTTTACTCGTTGCACAATATGGAGAAAGTGCTCATCCCAATGAGATGATTCAATTGTCCAGCGATGAAATCCACGACTTGATCGAAGTGGCACAAGTCAGCGACACAGTTGTTTTGGCAGCGCGAGCTGCTGGTAGGCAACTGAGTATTCTCAAGGTGGAGCCAGAAATGAAAGCAAGCGCTAAATATGGCATCGTGTCAGTGAAAAAAAGATCCAATGCCGTTCTTCACGATCCAATGACTAAAGTGATTCGGGAAATCTTCAAGAAATCAATGACAACTGTGCTTTGAGTATTTCATTGACACAATCGCCAAACTCATTGGAGCTGGGCTTGCCGGTTCTCCACGATGGTGAGCACACCACCAGCCAAACCACAAATCGCAATCAAGCCGATGCCCAACATTGAAAAATGATCGGGCAAGTGATCAAAAACCAACCAACCACCGAGCATGGCAAAGCCGATTTGCATGTACATGTAGGGCATGAGCGTCACCGCTGGAGCTCTCTCAAACGCCAAAATAAGCAAAAAATGTCCCAAAGCCCCCGCTGCCCCAATGGCAAAGAGCTCAAACCACAGTTGTGCACCCTCGAGATCTGACCATCCAAAGAACAATAGAAATGTACTCATCGCAGCTCCAACCCAAACAGAGTAGAAATGCGTGGTCATGCTTCGCTCAGATTTGGAGATGACACTGGTCAATATCTGAAAAGCCGTGTTGCTGATCACCAAAAGCACGGGGAACACCATCTCCCACCCCAAACTCCCACTGGCGGGACGAACGATCAAGAGCGTCCCGCAAAAACCTCCAAAAACCAATCCGATCCTGATCCCAGAGGGTTTTTCCTTGAGCAGTCTAGATGACAAAAGTGTCACCAAAAGAGGTGTCGTCATGACAATGGCAGCAAACTCACCCACGGGTAAAAACTTCAAGCTTAACATCGCAAGCAAGGTGGTCATCATCAATAACACCCCTCGCATGACCAACACCCAAGGTCTTGAAGTCAACAAAACGGTGCGTCCAGCTACTGGCAAAATAAAAAGGGTTGTCATGCTCGCTTGAATCAAGTAGCGAACCCAAATGACGGTCACAAAAGGGGCGACTAGCACAACCTTTTTGGTGAATGTATCCATGAAGGCCAGGCAAGCAGTCGCCATGACCAGTAAAAGGACCCCTTTGAGGGTTGAATTTGGAATGTGCAAAGTAGGGCAACAATTATGAGTCGTCAAATGCCTCAAATCTGGCCTGACAACTCCTCAAAAAGAATGAATTCATGCTTAAAATGTAGGCAACCTAGAACAAATGCTTTGATTTACTCTGTCAATTGTTTTTTGGCCAGTTCAGTATACCTTTGTATAGGCACTGTGCTTTCATCATTCGAGTCCAAACGAAAGTCATCGACCCAGGAGAATTTACATGTTCATCTTCAATTACATCGGAATGCTTTTGTTGGCCTACGCTGCTCTTTATTGCGCATTCAGATCAGGTAGTGCCTATCTGAACTACCAACAACTCAACCAATCGAGCAATGCCTCAGGTGGTTCAGTCTATCAAAATTTATCCAATGCCTGGACATCCATGATGATCTGGTTGGGTCTTGGATTTGTGTCCTTTGCGCTGGTGTTCAAGCTCGCACCACTTTGATTGTGCTGACAAAGACATCACTCCTCGTGTTCACGCTGCTCAGCTAAGCCCATCAAAACACAACACGAATGTCTGTCTCAATTCATCAATGGGTGTTGTCGTACTTGATGAAATATTTCTTGGCCATGGCGACAACCTGCCCATCACTGGGGTGATCGCTTTTGAGCGAGTCAACAATGCGCTTGGCCGTTTGGGGCGAATGGATTTTGCACCACTCTTGAAATTCCACTCGGGTTGAGCTCGGCCCAGTTAGTAAAATCTCATGTGTTGACTCCAAGGCATCACTCACCGACTTGAAAAAAGCCACCATGTCTTGTGACTTCCCTTGGTGCTTGTGGTGAGATTTGGATTTGATCAACTCCTTTTCGATGTGCTCCTTGTCGAACATGAGCACATGGCTCTCGGAATGATCCATCCAAACCACCGCATGAAAAGTGCTCATCTAAATCCCCTGGTTATTTAT
>Ga0007854_10001484_pt1 | contig 14867 bp, 14 predicted proteins | sample CryBogCBH12Aug08_FD_60382 | JGI IMG/M metagenome (GOLD analysis project Ga0007854, IMG submission 60382) | Freshwater microbial communities from Crystal Bog, Wisconsin, USA - CBH12Aug08 | ecosystem: Environmental > Aquatic > Freshwater > Lake | place: Crystal Bog, Wisconsin, USA | collected...
ATTTCTGCGCTTCGAGATGGGACGCAGACAGTGCATTTTATGGCCGGATCAGACCTGAAAATCAATGCCGTGAGTGTCAGTGAGAAACCAGTTGCGTTTAATCATGATGGACGAAACCTGCAAGTAACCCTAAATAAACCATTGGCGAAAGGGGAAAAGATTGATGTCAAGATCGAGTACGACGCCAAAGATACGAAGGCTCAACCGTTTGGTGGTGACGGCGGATTTCATTGGATCAAAAAGACTGAATCGAACCCCAATCACGTTGGATTTTGGACCCAAGGGGAAAGCGAATCGAATAGCAACTGGGTTCCCACCTGGGATTATCCGAACGACTTCACGACCAGTGAAACACGGGTTACAGTTCCAGAATCATGGAACGTTGTTGGGAACGGCAACCTGATTTCTAACAAAAAGTCGAGCGATGGCAAGCGGCGCACCTTTGTCTGGAATATGCCAGTACCCCATGCCACCTATTTGTTAACCGTTTGCGGCGGTCCATTCGACATCAAGACTGATTCGTGGGAAGGGGTCAAGCTGATGTACGTGGTGCCCAAAGGCGAGGGTTATCTCATTGATGGGTCCTTCTCAGATACCAAGGATATGCTGTCCTATTACTCCAACCTCACAGGGGTGAAATATCCGTGGCCCAAGTACGCGCAGGATGCTATGTACGATTTCGGAGGAGGCATGGAAAATGCCAGCGCGACAACGCTTGGAGAGAATTCGCTGACCGAACCAAGAGAGGGATTTCATCGCATGGCGAGCCTCAATTCGCACGAATTGGGCCATCAATGGTTCGGAGACTTTGTCACGTGCAAAGACTGGGGAAATATCTGGCTGAATGAGAGCTTCGCGACTTTCATGCAGATGATGTACTTCGAACACAGCCTCGGAAAGAACGGCTATGACAATGAGGTTGAGAACAATACCAATGAGTACTTGGCCGAATCCCGCAGCTACAAGCGCGCCATCGTAACCAAGCGATATCCCAACGCAGATCGCATGTTCGATGCTCACACCTATCCGAAAGGTGGTGTCGTTCTGCACACGCTCCGAAGACAGCTTGGAGATGCGGCATTCTGGGCAGGAATCAAGCTTTACCTGCAGACCAACGCTCATACTCCGGTCGAGTCATGGCAACTTTGCAAAGCCCTGACGGACGCGAGCGGAATCAACTGTGAGCCGTTCTTTGACCAGTGGGTGATGAAGCCCGGTCATCCGGTCTTGGACCCCACTTGGAGTTGGGATGAGTCTTCCAAAACCGCAAAGGTGACCGTGGATCAGACGCAAGACACCAGCGATGGAACGCCGATCTATAAGATTCCTGCGAAGGTTGGATTCGTGGTGAACGGGAAATTGGTTCGAGTGGAATTGCCGATTTCTGAAAAGTCGACCACAGGTTCGTTCAAGTTGGATGCTAAGCCAACTGCTTTCCTTTTAGACCCGGATCACGATTTCTTGCGCGAAATTCCCAAGAACCATTGGGCGAAAGAGGAACTAACCTCCATCTTCCAATTTGCACCGGACTGTGTGGATCGAAACCGAGCGATGCAGTTGCTTATGGAGGACAAACCCTCCGATGAAGTCGTGAAAATGATCGCTAGTGCCGTGGAAAAGGACTTGGACCAAGTACCAGCCATTCGCTCAATTCGGCAATTAGCTGATCTCAAGCGAGAGGATCTGCGACCAGTATTCATGAGCTTACTGAACCACCAAAACTTTGATCGTCGTTCTGATGCGATCCAAGCCTTGGGGCAATTGGCTCCCAACGCCGAGATCACCGCCAAGCTTCGATCATTCATCAACGATAAGGATCCGATTCCAGTTGTTGTGAGTGCAATTCGAGTTCTGGCTGATTGGGATAAGAAGGGAAACAAAGATGTGTTTCAGAAGGCACTTAAGATTCCTTCTCATAACAATCGGATCAAGAATGCAGCTCAGTCAGCACTGGAAGACTGACTCTGGGTTTGCTAAAAGGGGCATAAGGGCAGAACCGTAGGAAGGGCCGAAAAGTCAGAATGTGGCGTCCATGGATGGACGTAAGCAAGAAAATGCAAACGGAGAGGCATGACGCCGAATGGTTTGCCACACAAATTAACGTAGCGAACCTGGATAGTGAGCAGGAGTGCACAGGATGTGCACTCCAAACGAGCCCACTACATTCCCAGAACCCCAATCTCGTCCACCTTCACCGGTGACACCCAAGATCGGTTATTGTTTTGATTGTTTTGATGCCGAGCCTTACACAACACATCGATAAAGCTATGAACCCACTCACTCTAGTCGTAGTAGCCATCACGTCGACACATGCTCAGAAACATGTGGACATTCGCTCGCTCTTGATGGAGATGGGGAACTTAAACTCGGTTTCCGAGCTGGCAAATCCTCCCTTTAAGCAGATTCAGGCTAGCAGTTACGACCGAAAGCAGGTGGACCCCAAGGACCTTTCCACTTGGTTCGCGAATGAGGATTACGGGCAGTTCATTCGAACTGAAGATCACCAAGGTCGTAAAGAGTGGGTCGTCATGGATCAGGCTGGACCCGGTGCGATTACTCGAATCTGGACACCATTACTTGCTGAGAAAGACATGATGATCGTCCGGTTCTACTTCGACGGAAATGACAAACCAACGATCGAAGAGCCATTCAACGATCTGATGCGCGGGCGAAGGCCGATCAAGCCTCCCTTTGCATACATTGCGTGGCCTGATGCTGGAGTAGCTGATGGAGTTGGAGCAGATTGTTACTTCCCGATCCCTTTCGCGAAAGGATGCAAAGTGACGTTCAGTGAAGTTCCGTTCTACTATGCGTTCAGTTCTCGAACTTATGCGTCGGACACTCCAGTAACTTCGTTCACTTGGGATGATTTTGACCGTCAAAAGCCACTTGCTGCCAAGGTCGCGGCATCTCTGGGCAAGTGGAAACCAGAATCCAGTCCCGCTCCAACTGCCCAAGGCGAGTTACAGTCCGGCAAGTCAGTTTTGTTCAACCTACCAGAGGGAAGTCACAGCGTCACAGAAATTCAGCTTCGAGTTCCTGCCAATGTTTCACCTCAGGCTCTGAGGTCGACGGTCATTTCCATCCGTGCTGACGGCGAGCAGACGGTTTGGTGTCCCGTTGGTGAGTTTTTTGGCTGTGGTGTCACGCTAAAACCGCTTTGGGATCGATTCCGAAGAGTCGAGGCCGATGGCACGATGACCGCCCGGTGGCCGATGCCATATCAAAAGCATGCGCGGGTGGAAGTGCTCAATCTGGGTAGTGAGAGCTTGCCGGTGCGGCTTCAGGTGCATACCACTCCCTATAAATGGACTACCAAGTCTCTTCATTTTCACTCAACATGGCGTTTCCAGGACCCGATTCCAACTCAACCCCGATCCGACTGGAATTACGTAGAGGCGTCCGGCCAAGGCCACTATGTTGGCGATACGCTCACCGTGATGAATCCCACTGCGGCATGGTATGGCGAGGGCGATGAGCGGGTTTACGTGGATGGAGAGAAGTTCCCGAGTAGCTTGGGTACAGGTACCGAAGATTACTATGGATACGCCTGGGGCATGGATGAGCATTGGTCATCGGCCTACATGTCTATGCCGTTACGCGGTCGAAAGGGAAGGGAAAACTGGACCGGATTTACGACCACATCCCGTGTTCGCGGATTGGATCTGGTGCCGTTTACTTCAAAACTGAAGTTTGATATGGAGATCTGGCATTGGGCGGATTGCTCGGTGGCTTACTCTGCCGCTTCATTTTGGTATGGAAAGCCAGGAGTGAGTTCCAATATCACTCCAGATGCCGAGGCAGCCTCACGAGAACTGCGAACAGCTTCGACTGGCATCAAGGGTGCGATCGAGTGCGAAACCATGACGGTCGATGAAAAGTCGGCGGATATTGAAATCGGTACCCAGAACGCTGGTCTCACATCAGGAACTTGGAGTGGTGGTGAGCAGCTTTTCGTTCAAGCGAAAAGGGTTGGCGATTATGTTGTCTTAGGCTTTGATGTTCCGAAAGGGGGCACTTATAACCTCAAGCTCTATGGGACTCGAAGCTATGACTACGGAGTGATTCAGCCATCGATTGACAAGCAAAAACTGGAGACGATCGATCTTTGGTCGGAGAAAGCGGTAGCTACCGGTGCGCTCGATCTGGGACGATTCGAGCTTACAGAAGGGCATCATCAATTTAGGGTCGAAGTTGTGAACACAAATCCGAATTCCCGCGGCTCAAAGGTTTACTTCGGCCTCGATTGCCTGGTTCTTGAACCTGGGAAGTAGGGCGCACGGGCTAATAGTGTAGTGAAGATGGTGCGCGGCGTTCACGCCGCACGGGGGCCACGGCCTTTAGGCCGTTTGCGGGTGAAGATCTTGATGCGGGTGGCCTAAAGACCAACCCATTTGTGCGGTGCAAACGCAGCGTAACAGCAATTCCATAGGCCTTTTGCGGGTGAAGATTGTGCAGCGGGTGGTCTGAAGACCACCACACGTATGCGGCGTAAACGCCGTGCACCAGCAGTTCCTTCGCGACAAAGTCGCCATTGGTCCCAACAACTCAACCCTTGGCAGGGAATCAGAGTCTGAACACACATGCGAACCAATCACAAATTCGATGTCTGTTTTGAAGTCGTAGCGGACGTGCTCTATGTGCTTGGCCGCACACTCGTTAAAGGAGATTACATACGGGTGGAAGAGTTGGGAGACTTGGCATTTAGCCTGGAAACGCTGGGAATGGTGCGCAGGGTTGAGTCCGATCGAAGGGCCGCATAAAGGTGCCGGGTTTCCGTCCACGTATTTCCGTGACTACAATTACAAGCAGGTAATCCCTAATCTAATAGATATGAAGCCAAGTCAAAGAAGAATGCGAACAAGTTTCGAGGTGATATCCGAAGTGCTGTACCTCGATGGCTTGGAACTTCATTACGGAGATCTGTTGAATCCAATGGACCTTGGTGGCCGGCTGATTGATCTGATTGCGTTAGGGATGATCCGACCCGTAGATTCTCAGAATCTGGCAATGTTGAGTACACCGATCAGAGCGTAGTGCGGATAGTGTGTTAAAACCTGTTAAGGAACAGGTTTCCTTGACAGGTAAAACTGTCATATACTGAGTTTTGGAGAGAAACCCATGCCTAACTTCGATGAGGGGATCACGCCAAAAGACAAGGCACTAGAGCTTATAGCGACCGAGATTGCGAGATCGGAGTTCGATCGCGTTCCAACCTCACGTCAGAAATTGGGTCAACTGGTAAGCGCCAAGCTACCGATTCCTCCCGCAGAGGCCTATAAGCTTGTCGACGAGTATTGCGACGAGAAGGCTCCGGGTGTACCCCATTACCTGCAATCTGAATTTGCTGGCCCTTACCTTAAAGTTCTTGCGGTTGTGAACTCGTTTTTGGGAATTGGCTGTGCTTGGTGGGCAGCCCACTCATGGAGATTAGGCAAAACTTCTTGGCCATGGTTTTTACTTTGTGCGGCCCTAGTGGGGTCTGCCTGCTATTTCTTCTTCCAGATTATTCAAAAGGAAAGCGAGAAACTCGCTAACGCCTAATCCGGATCAAGCCTCGGCCTAGACGAATGACATGCAGCAAAAGTGTCTGTATCGTCGGCCAATTGTTGCAACCTATCAGGTATGATTAGCGTTTGCTGGATACTATGTCCGGCAAATCACAGCCAGGCCACGAGCCAGGCGCATCTCCCCGGCCATGGGGTGATGTGAACCAACTCGGGAACGGCGGGAGAAACAATGGCAAAACAATCTCTTATTGAGAAGCAAAAGAAGAAGCCGAAGTTCAAAGTTCGTGCTTACAACCGCTGCGCTCTTTGCGGGCGAGATAGCGGTTATTTTCGATTCTTCGGCATCTGCCGCATTTGTTTGCGGGAAAAAGCGCATCGAGGCGAACTGCCTGGCGTAAAGAAGTCGAGCTGGTAAGAACGGGAGGTTCATTTTATGCATAGCGATCCAATCGCGGACCTTCTGACGCGCATTCGAAATGGCGTTCACGCCCACCTCGATGCCGTCAACGTTCCGCACAGCAAAATCAAAGTCGAAATCGTCAAAATTCTGGAAGCAGAAGGTTATGTCACGGGCCACGAAGTCCTGACAGACGGAAAGTTTCCTCTCATCAAGGTCACTCTGCGTTACGATAACAAGCGCAAGCCCTTGATCAACCACATCGCACGCGTTAGCAAACCCGGTCTTCGTGTCTACAAGCCGGTGAGCGATCTGAAACCGATTCGAAGCGGCTTGGCCACTCGAATCATCAGTACGAGTGCCGGACTCATGACAGACCGAGAAGCGCGAAGGCGCAAGATCGGTGGCGAAGTCATCTGCGAGGTCTACTAATGTCACGTATCGGAAGAGCACCCATCACTGTGCCTGCTGGTGTTAACGTTAGCGTCGATTCTGCGACGAACGTGGTCACCGTCAAGGGCCCCAAGGGCGAGCTGGTTCAGCCGATCTCCCGACTCCTTTCATTGGAGCAAGAGGAGGGCAAGCTGCAATTGACCCGTCCCAACAATCTTCGTGAAGCGCGAAGCCAGCATGGTCTAGCGCGAACACTCGTTAGCAACATGGTCGAGGGCGTCACCAAGGGTCATTCAAAGACTCTGGAAATCCTCGGTGTTGGTTATCGTGTAACCCTGGAAGGCAATAACCTGTTGCTGAACATGGGCTACTCGCACCCCGTTCGCATCGATGCTCCCGAAGGGATCAGTTTCGAAGTGAAGGCGGATGAAAAGACCCGTGCCCAACAGATCATCGTTAACGGAATCGACAAAGCTGCAGTCGGACAGATTGCTGCTGACATCCGAAAGGTCCGAAAGCCAGAGCCATATAAGGGCAAGGGTATTCGGTACAAGGGTGAAGTCGTCAAGCTCAAGGCCGGTAAGAGAGCGGCCGCGAAGAAATAAGGAGTAACCAAACGTGGCAACCAAAAACAGAGAAGAGTTGCGTGCTGCGCGGCACAAGAGACTTCGCAAGAAGGTTACCGGTACTCCGGAACGACCTCGACTTGCAGTCCACCGCAGCCTCAAGCACATCAGTGCACAGATTATCGATGACACCACCGGTACTACCATCGTCTCGGCCAGTACGGTTGAGAAGGGTATCGAAGCGACAGGCAATGCAGAAGGCGCAAAACTCGTCGGTGCAAAGCTCGCTGAGCGTGCAAAAGCAAAGGGCGTCAATATCGTCGTTTTCGATCGTGGTGGCTTCAAGTACCACGGCCGTGTCGCATCTCTCGCAGATGGCGCACGCGAAGCAGGGTTGGAGTTCTAAGCGATGAAAATGAACCGCCTAAGTGGCAAGCGCGAGAGTCGATCGACGGAAGGACCGCAGTTCGACGTTCGTGTTGTGCGCACGAATAAAGTTTTCAAAACCCATAAGGGTGGTAAGACCGCCTCTTGGTCGATCCTCGTCGTCGTTGGCGACAATAAGGGTCAGGTCGGAGTTGGTCTAGGCAAGGCGAGAGGCATCCCTGATGCCATTCGAAAGGCCGAAGAAGCTGCCCGAAAGTCCATGTTCACCGTTCCAATGATTGGCACCACGATCCCTCACGAGATTGTGGCGATGTCCGGAACAGCCAAAGTCATCCTTCGCCCAGCAGCTGCTGGTACCGGCGTTAAGGCCGGTGGTGCTGTCCGAGCTTGCTTGGAAGCATGCGGCATTCACGACGTCCTCGCCAAGTCACTTGGTAGCCGCAATGCTATCAACATGGCTTATGCGACGATCGAAGCATTCAAGGGTCTTACGACTCCTGAGAGCGTTGCCGCCAGCCGTGGACTCGAAGCGAAGCAGCTGACCCCTTGGATCACCAAGGCCCGAAAGGAGGAAGCGGATGCTGCGTATTAAGCTGGTCAAGAGCCCGATTGGACACAACACCCGCAACCGAAGAACCATCGCGGCTCTGGGTTTGCGAAAGGTCCATCAAGTCGTTGAGCTGCCGGATAACCCCAGCGTTCGAGGCATGATTTTCCATGTCAAAGAAATGCTGTCGGTCGAAGAAGTAGCCAATACAGAAGCAACTCCCAAGGCTGCTCCGAAAGCAAAGGCGGTCAAAGAGACCCCGGTCGAAACGGTCGCGGCGACCGAAGAAGCTCCAGCAAAGCCGGCGCGAAAGCCCCGAGCCAAGAAGGAGGGTGACGAAAAGTGAGTCTGAACAATTTTCAATCCAATGAGGGAAGTAAATTCCCGAAGCGCAGAGTCGGTCGCGGTATCGGTTCCGGTATGGGCAAAACCGCTACTCGCGGTACCAAGGGACAGAAGGCTCGACGACAGATTCACCCGAACTTTGAAGGTGGCCAGTCGCCAATCCATCGACGACTCCCAGTAAAGAAGGGCTTCCGAAACATCAACCACAAGGAATACGCCATCGTAAACCTGGATGATTTGGAAACACTGTTCGAAGCGGGTCAGGAAGTAACGCCTGAACTGCTGGTAGCAACCGGGATCATCTCTGGTGTTAAAGACGGAGTCAAGGTCTTGGCGTTTGGAGAGCTTTCCAAAAAGCTCACCGTGAAGGCGCACAAGTTCAGTAAGGCGGCCGCTGATGCAATCGCGGCTAAGGGCGGTGAGGCGGTAACGCTGTGAGCTTGCCTGCAGGTTTTGGTGGGGGTGGCGGTAGCTACACGAGCAAGGGAGACAAAGGTCTCTCAATGCCCTTGCTGGAAACGCTGCGCCTCGCTTGGGCTGATCCAGAGCTGAAGGGCCGAATTACGTTCGTGCTCATCATGTTCTCGGTGTTCGCGATGGGAGTCCATATACCGGTTCCGGTACCTGGACTCTCGTCCACCGACGTCATGAAGTCGCTGGAGAACCTACCGGCGCTCCAAATGCTCAATGCTATGAGCGGTGGAGCGCTTCGCCGACTTTCGATCTTTGCCTTGGGCTTAAACCCATACATCACGGCATCGATCATCATGCAGATTCTTTACACTGCGGTTCCGCAGTGGAAAAAGGAGTTGCAGGAGGGCGGTGAGTACGCTCGAAAGCAGCAGAACAAATACACCCGAGGACTAACCATTGCGTTGTGTTTGATTCAGGGCTGGGGCTTGCTCAAGATCATGTCTCAGGCGCCGCAGATCGCAGCGCTGTCAGTTCAACAGGACGCAATGATCGTTCTTTTCTGGACTGCTGGTGCGATGTTCGTTCTCTGGCTAGGTGAGCAGATCTCCGAAAAAGGAATTGGTAACGGAGTCTCTCTGATGATCTTTGCGGGAATTATTCTCGCATTGCCTACTCAGATGGATCTCTTGTGGACGAACTTCAAAAACGGAGCCGTTCACTGGTACAGCTTGGTTATCCTGCTGGCACTCTTCTTGGGTACCACTTGGATCATCGTTTACTTCACCACCGCACAGCGCCGAATTCCTATTCAGCATATGCGACGAATGGTGGGTACTCGAATGCTCGGAGGTCAAACCAGCTACCTGCCGTTGTCCATCAATATGGCTGGCGTTATGCCGATCATCTTTGCGGTGTCGTTGGTTGGATTGCCTTATCAGTTCGGCGTGATGTTCAAAGGAGAAACAACCCCAGCGGGTCGATTCCTCTTTGCCCTCGCAGACCTGATGAATCCCAGCTCGCCAAATGCATGGCATGCCATTTTCGGATCGTTGATCTATACGCTCCTCATCCTGTTCTTCACCTACTTCTGGAACGCTATCCAGTACAACGTGGAGGACATCAGCAATAACTTGAAGCGCGGCGGTTCGTTTATCCCAGGTGTTCGACCTGGTAAGCAAACCAAAGACTTCTTGGATGGTGTGATCTCTCGCATCACCATTGTCGGCGCGGTCTTTATTTCGATCGTTGCTTTGGTTCAATACCTGGCACCTCGCCTTTCGGGAATTCCGTCTGGCGTGAGGCTCAGCGTTATCGGTGGAACGACACTACTCATCATGGTCAGCGTCGCCCTCGATACCATGCGCCAAATCGAAGCTAACCTGCTGATGAAGCAGTACCAGCAGTAGTGGAGCAGCCTTGGACGTGTATTCGTCCAAGGCTTGTACTTCCAACGATGGAACACTAGTCTTGCCGCCTACATCAAAAGGGCGGCTTTATTATTCATGAGTACCAGATTGATTTTGATTGGCCCTCCCGGCGTTGGGAAGGGCACCCAGAGCGCACTGCTCCACTCCCGGCTTGGACTTAAGCCGATGTCGTCCGGTGACATCTTCCGCAAAGAAATCGAAGCCGAAACGGACCTTGGACGGCTAGCCCAGCGCTATATCCAGCATGGCGAACTTGTGCCCAACGGCGTAACAATCGAAATGATGGCCAAGCGCCTAAGAGACGAGGAAACCCGAAAGAAAGGATTTGTGCTCGACGGATTTCCCCGCACGGTCAAACAGGCTGAAGCTCTGGATGAGATCCTTTTTGAAATGGAAATGGGCCTCGACAAAGTCATTTCCATCGAAGTACCTGAAGAGACTCTGTTGAGTCGCCTCACGGGACGTATGGGCTGTACCAAGTGTGGTGAGATTTACCATAGCCAGAATAAACCACCCATGCGAGAGGGACTCTGCGACAAGTGCAATGGCCCACTCTTTGTCCGCACCGATGACCAACCGCAAACAATCTTGGAGAGACTACGAGTCTTCAAAGAAACAACTGCACCTGTAATTGGTTATTACGAAACAACTGGCACCCTACTTCGAGTCGATGGCAGTGTTGGACCTGAGGAAACCTATCAGCAAATCGTTGATGGTCTCGATCAATGATTCACTTCAAGAGTAAAGAAGAGATCGACAAGATGAGGGCTTCAGGACGAGTTGTCGCTCGTGCCCTTCGCGTGATGTCAGAATCGATCATCCCCGGCAAAACCAGTCCAGCCGACTTGGATGCGCTGGCCGCTCGCATCGTTGCAGAGGCCGGAGGCGTTCCCAGTTTTCTGAATTATAGAGGTTTCCCGGCTAATACTTGTATATCTGTAAACAATGTCGTTGTCCACGGCATTCCAACTCCGACTCCACTTGAAGAAGGAGATATCGTCAGTTTGGATATGGGCGTGATGATCGATGGCTGGCATGCTGATGGGGCTTGGACCTATCCAGTCGGCAAGATCTCTCCCGATGCGCAGCGACTGCTGAATGTTACGCGTGAGTCGCTTTATCAGGGAATCGCCAAGGCTAAGATTGGGAATCGCATTGGCGACATCGCCTCGGCAGTTCAGAAGTACGTCGAGCGGAATGGCTATTCAGTGGTTCGAGATTTGGTCGGCCACGGCATCGGCCGGAGCCTTCACGAAGAACCCCACTCGGTTCCCAATTTTGGCAATCCGGGAACCTTGGATCAGATTCGTTCGGGGATGACCATTTGCATTGAACCGATGGTAAACCAAGGAACCTTCAAAGTGGAAACGCTTCCTGACAAGTGGACCCTGGTCACTTCCGACGGAAAGCTGTCGGCGCATTTCGAACACACCATCGCGATCACACGAGAAGGCACGGAAATCTTGACCCAAGAGTAGGCTAAATTCTTCGAATTCGGTCATTTTTGGCTTATCCGGTAAACTACTGTGCAATGGCCAGAAAAAGACCCCCGTATAAACCGCAACAAGACAAAGAAAAAGGGATCGAAGTCGAAGGATCGGTTCTAGAGAACCTCCCTAACGCCCGCTTCCGTGTGAAGTTGGACGAAGGCGACGTCGAAATCCTGGCCCACGTCAGCGGAAAGATGCGAATGAACTATATTCGTATTCTCCCTGGAGATCGTGTGCGAGTCGAATTGAGCCCGTACGACCTCACGATGGGACGAATCGTTTACCGATTTAAGTAAGCAAGTTCACTCATACAGAAATGGCCCGATATCTCACAAGGTGTCGGGCTATTTTCATGCTTCGTGGCTCAGTACATTGGCAATTTCCAATGAAGTCGGTAGACTGCTCCTAACTGCTGGAACCGTCATGCTGATCTTTACTAAAAACGCTTTTATCTCGATCGTTGCTCACACCCAAGACGATCGGTTTCTGACGGTACGGGGCAGAATTGCTGGAGACATCGAAAAAGTGTTTCCAGAAGCAGAAGTCTTCGAGCGGCCAGGAGCAGACTTCCGATTTCAAGCTAATATCGGACGTGATCGGGTTGCCCAGCGCCTAAGCATCATTGCCAAGGATATCCACTACGAGGCATTTGAGACGGCGGTGGAAGACCCTGAACGACGGCAAGCCTACTTCCAAGTTTGGAGCGCCATGTACGAAGAACAGGCTCGCCGAGAAGAGAAAGAACAAAATAACTAATCTGGGTGGTTCTTAAACGAACCCAAGATATTCGAGAAGTCGTCGGTCCATGCTCGTAAACCCTCGGGTTGCTCCAGAGGAGACCAATTGGCGTCTTTATTCATCTTGCCGAATTCCTTTTTGTCTTTGGCAAGCACAACCCAGAGTGAAGGTGACTTACCAGCGTCAGTTTCCTGCTCCACAACCATGCTATCGTCAAATTCCAGTCCAACCAAATGAAGGTCACGCGCCATTGCGCCAACCATTGGAGAGAGTGCCAAGAACCGGTTGCTGATGTGGATGGCCAGTACTCCATGATCGTCCAGCTTGGTTAGATACATCCGCATGGCATCCTCAGTGAGAAGGTGGATTGGGATTGCATCTGAACTGAAAGCATCCAGCACGATGAGTCCAAACTGGTGATCAGCCTGCTGGGCTAATGTCAACCGAGCGTCCCCCATTACGATATCCACCTTGGCTTTTGAATCTCTCAGGTAGGTGAAGTACTTCGGATTCGACGCAATGTCGCGCACCACTGGGTCAATCTCAAAGTAGGTCATATGCTGACCAGGTTGACCGTAGGCCGCTAACGATCCAACACCCAATCCAACCAATGCTACGTTCTGCTTGGTTTTGGGACCGCTAAACTCCTTGAAAACATGTCCAATCGGGCCCGACTTCGTGTAGTAAGTTAGTGGTTCGTCGGGGTGAGATTTATCTTGCTTTCCATGGGTAGTGGTTCCATGAACCAACTCATGCATCCGATATCCGGTTCCAGTTCCCAATACTCGATGCACTCCGAAGAAACTCCGAGCCGTGTAGAGCACGGTCCCACTGGAGGCGGTATGCATTGTAAAGGCCGCTAAGAATACGGCCGCCAGAGAAAGGGCATATCGCTTGGGGCGATCTACTGCGACAAAGCATGCAATCGCCGGAATTCCGATGGCGACCATGGTCCTTCCAGGCGAAGGCTCAAAGTTGAGCACTTTTGCAAGTGCCGTGATCATAAACGTGGCGAACCCAAGGACAACCGGATAGATGGCATCCGCAGACCCAAAGCCGTCATCCTCTGACCGCCGAGGAAGTCTGAGCATTGCAGCCGCCACGAGGGCAATCGGATACTCTGCCAAGGTGGTGAAGACCATCGGTGCCAATGCAGCGTTGAAGATCCCGCCCACGACTCCACCGACCGACATCCATAGATAGAATTCGGTGAGATGTTTCGGATCAGGGCGAGACTCGCTCAATCGTGCATGACACATCCAAGCCGCAACAAAGAATGTTGTCAGGTGGAACAGAGCTAGCGGAATCAGAGGATTGGAGGATTCCAGAATGACCGCCAGGGCCAATGGTGTTAGAAGCAGGGGCAAAAATCGGGAGAGTCCAATCGCCGAAACCAGCTTCTTGCTTGAGAAGGCAAAGATGAACGTCACCAGATAAAGCGCCAGAGGCACAACCCAAAGAAGGGGAATCGGCGCGACGTTGGTCGTCAAATAGGCGGTTACACCCAGAAGCAAGCTGGAAGGGACGGCACCGAGAAGTACCCACATCAGGCGCTGCTTATTCTGGATTGGTTGAGATTCCCCTTCCTCTTCGACTTCAACTGCGGCTTTCGGGACTCGGAGAAGCATGACTGCAGAAGCCAGCATGAACAGAACCAATACCAAGTAGCCATACCGCCAAATCTGAGTCTGTTCTGAAAGAAGGAACCTCGGCTCAACCAGAATGGGATAGCCCAGGAGGGCGATCATGCTGCCAAAGTTGCTTGCACTATAGAGGAAATAGGGATCCTTTGCCTGCGGATCGTCGGTGGAGGCAAACCAGCGTTGGATCAAGGGTGCCCCTGCCGAGACGGTGAAGAACACTGCCCCAACCATGGAGAGGAGAACCTTGAGGACGTCAATCAAGCTTGTCCCACCGTTCACCGCACCTCCACTCACGTGAGTCGTGAAGGGTAGGGTGAGGAGGGCTACCACCATCAATGGGATATGAATCAGCGCTTGTCTCTTGGGGCCCAGCTTCTTGTTCGAATAATGAGCGTAAGCATAGCCACCCAAGAGTACGGCCTGAAAGAACACCATGCTGGTTGTCCAGACTGCAGGAGATCCTCCAAAGGCAGGCAGGATGATCCTCGCGACCATAGGCTGTATAAGAAACAGAAGCGCTGAGCTTAGGAAGATGGTGACCGTGTACAGAATGCGCAAGATGGGAACAACCTTAGCACGTCGGTCGGTAAGTAGGTGACCGTGCACGAGCTATTTTGGCAACAACCGCCAATCCTCGTATGTTCCTTAAACTAATGGTTGAAGAAAAGAGATCAATCCAATAGAGCGCAATACACTATCAAAACTGGAAAGAAGGACCGATCATCCTGCAAAGCTCATCCAGAACGATTTGGCTGGGGAATGGAGTAGCAATCAGCCCCCTTTTAGGTTCAAATCCACCTCACAAGAGTGGAGAAAGGCGGACAGTCCAAGAAGTTTAAGACGGATTCAGTCAACGAAAAGGCGCGAATTTTCGACGAAAAGTTAATCAGCCCTTGACAAACGGCTTCCAAATGAACCTATAATATCCCTCGTTGCCTGACCTCAGGCAGCAGGCCCTTTGAAAGTCTCATAGAGGAATTAACGTTCAGATAAGTAGTTCTGACGAAATT
>Ga0007854_10001485_pt1 | contig 14864 bp, 21 predicted proteins | sample CryBogCBH12Aug08_FD_60382 | JGI IMG/M metagenome (GOLD analysis project Ga0007854, IMG submission 60382) | Freshwater microbial communities from Crystal Bog, Wisconsin, USA - CBH12Aug08 | ecosystem: Environmental > Aquatic > Freshwater > Lake | place: Crystal Bog, Wisconsin, USA | collected...
ATACGCTTTGCGATAATATGCTCTTTTATTTTCTGTGTCTTATTTGTTTTTACAGTTGCATCCTTTACGACTTTAGAAATCTTATTGTCGCTTGCTGTTTGTTTGTTGTTGTGTGGCTTTTTCATTGTTCCTTGTTTAAATCGTGTACATAAATAACACCTATTAAAGATAAAGTAAGTAGCGCACCAAAAGTCCAACATCCTGCGTTATTTTCTACTTTTAAAAAATAGGCAAATAGGCAGAAGAACGCTACTACTAAAAAATAAAGAAGGTATTCTATGTTTTTGAGTTTATTTTTCATTGCGCAGAATTTTATCTTTTCAAATGTACGACAATTAATCAATTCCTTGTTCTTTACAATTAGGCAGAGACTTTACAATATATGTGTATGGCTTCCCTGATTTAATAGTGTACCTTGCCCCTCTGTGTATCGCGGCTTCTATTAATCGCCAGTCGTGTTCGTAAGCTGAGTCCATCAATGGGAGGGTCTTCAAAAATTCTGTCCTTATTATAATTTCTGCATTGCCTATTTTACCCCTTTCAAACAGTGCATCTCTTTTCCAATTTATTTTAGGCTCAATCCACGTATCAAATCCAATCATGTCATATTGATTCGTTTCTGCAATTTCAAGTCGTGTAGCTACATGGTTCGGTAGTATTACATCGTCACCGTCAACATAAAATGTGTATGCGCCCCTGCTTATGTCTCTTGCTCTGTTTCTTTGAACATATCCAAACCCTCCGTAATTTTCTTCGTTATTTACAACAACGAGGTCGTTTCCCTTTAATTGCTGCTCTATTATCTTATTGTCGAAGTATCCGCGTTTAATAAGTGAATTTAAATGTGGGCAGCAATCTCCATACACTATGATTTCTATTCCTGTAGTATCCTGCGCTAAACAGCTTTCTATTGCCCTTATCGTTCTTTGTGGAGCCTGATATACTACAAGGACTATCGTAGCCCTGAATTTCAAATCTTTTGGCTCTGCTGATTCATACAGGTGCATTATGAGAAACTTTGCGCCCGCTTCCTGCGACCTTATGTAATTACATGCATCAATCTCTTTGTCGAATTTTTTACTTTCGTCAGTGTCTTGATTGATTACGATGTATTTTTTAACTATGGAATTCATTCTTCTTCTTGTTTGCTTTCACAAATATGATTTAACCGAGCGTCATATTCCTGCCCGCACGTTTCGCAGACAGTCCAAACTTCATGATTCATTTGTTTCACTTCCATGCTCTTTTATTTTTTCTCTCGTTGACGTTCTACACGATGTTTTCTGCAAAGCCAAATTACCTCAAGTGGTTTATTGTAATCTTCGTGATACGCCTGTACGCTTTCTTCCCCACAAACACAACAAGGCTCTTTAGTTATCTTATCCGCTTTTAACGCCTGATACACATGAGACCTTGCATTTGATTTCTGTCTTTGTTCTTCACTTAATTCAGAATGCTTTGGTCTGTATTCTCTCATGTAAGCTGCGTGACATTCATCGCAATATCTTTGGTCTTTTCTTCTTCGCTTTGTACATCTACTGCAAAATGTGCTTTTTACCATGCAAATGTATTTATATTATTCACGTAAAACAAAAACGATGTTCCAAGTGGAACAATTTACTTTTTACGCGCAAATCGCAATGCCTTGATTTCATTTCACGCTAATTGAAAAACAACTTCCTTACAAGCAAAAATACGAAAGCGCATAAACCAAGTGAAATAGCACAGCAACATAAATACATAAACCATAGTGCTACGATTACGATGTTAATGTGTATGCGTAGTTTCTTTTTAGGCTGCTGATTCATCTTTCCAATTTATCTTACTACAATACTTTCCTTTAAATGCTTTGAATCCTTCTACTAATGGATTTGGTCTTATTACTTTCAGATACTTCGTTTTGCTTTTAGTCGGTTTAGTTCTTTTCTGTCTTTTCTCGTCATACTTTTTTTTTAGATAAACAAGTAACTCAATAATACACGATATGCCAACAACTCCGATTGAACCTAAAAATCCTAATAGCCAAATAAACCATATGTAATGATGTGGATTCTTTGTCATCTTATCTCCATAAATAATAAATCCTAACAGCAAACATGCTACAGGATAAAAAGACCACCACGCTGCTTTTATATCAAACCTTTTTACACACAGGTTTATTATGTGACCTACTAAAGCTAATGGAGCCAAGAGAATTGCACCTACGAGACTCCAAAAGTATCCGCAAATATTATCGGGCAGGTTATCACCCCATGTACTACGCCATAAAATGCTGTGCCAAGATTTTATGTTGAAATTCAATTCTTTCATTTTAAAGTAATTTGCAGACACGACCCGAATTGAACGGGTGACCCAAAAACCATTCATCAATCTACAAATTGATTACTGAATTTTTTGCTCTGCCAACTGAGCTACGCGTCCCCTCTTATGATTATTTTATCTTGAAAATCTTATCGAGTATCCTTATTATGCGTATGGCTAAAGAGCGAATTAGTATAATTGCTACTGCCAACCAAGAAAAGAAGACACATATCTTAGGATACAGATAATCTGGTATTAATGAAAAATCCCAAGAATCATTCTTGTTAGTCCCACATTCGTCTACCCAATTCTTATGGTACTTATATATCAGTACATAAGAAAAGGGTAAACCAAGGATGTAAATTATCAAAAACATTGCACGTTATTTAGGCTGTGATAAATTAAGCATCATTCCTCCGCTACCACCAACTACCGAAGGCAGCCTGCCATCCCAAGACACCGCCTTTATGTATTCCACGTAAGTAGAAGTAACTTGCTGTTGTTTCAATTTTATAGCTTCCGCTTCGCCCGCTGCTGTAATAACTTTTGATGCAGAATCTCCACGAGCCTCAGCTATTTTCTTATTTGCCTCAGCTATGCTGCTTTGTAGTTGCATTACTGATGTTTCTGCGTCTTGTTTTGCTTTAACCTTAGCATTTATAGAAGCTGCTAAGTTTGCATCTGTTGGGCGTGGCTGAGATGTAATATTAAAGCCGTCAACTATAAACCCATCAACCGCTAATTTCTTTGAGATAGATGATGCGGCTTCGTGTTCAAATGCGGGTAGATTTGTTAGGATACTATCTACGGTAATGTGACCACTTACATCCTGCATACAACCCCTAACGATGTTTTTAATGTATTTGTTAGTTATGTCGCCAAGGTCATCATTTTTCCATTTAAGGTAAATGTGCGCGGCCTTATTTGCGTCTACATGATAATTCAAACCAACATCTACGCGGAAACCTGCTCCACCCATGCAGGCTATTGTAATCGCGTTCTCTCCCGATTGGCCTTCTCCTTTTGTGTCTGTCCATACTTCATGCTGCATAGTTGTTGGAATGGTTACAATGTGGCTGAACCCCGGCGCAAAGAATTGCCACCCCGTTAAGAGCGGCAGGCTATCAAGCCCCCTGTAGTTTCCCGAATTACTGATTTTGAATCCCGCCTCTGTTGGGCTAATTCGAGTACACGATTGAAATGTAAATCCGCTCAATATAAACAGTAGAGCTACTGCGATTTTTGTGTGTTTCATTTTTTTTATTTTTTATTGTTGGTTGTTGTTTTGTTCTTTTTTCTTACGAATGTTGTTTGCAATTATTTCCACAGGCACTCCTATTCCTATAGCAAATAGAATTACACCTATAACAAAGGCGAATGTACTCGCCATGTTCATGCACAAAAAGGAAATGTCAATAACTAACCCTGCCGCTGTGAACAAGAGTATATAAGTAATTACTTTCCACGTTATTGATTCTTTTAGTGTTTTTATTGGGCTTTTCTTTTGCATGTTTCTTTGTTTTTAAATCAAGGCATTTGCTTTTATTCTGCAAACTCCGTGCCAAATTTTAAATATTTCCTTAAAATCCTACGGTCTGTTCTGTAACAGGGTGTTTAAAAGACCTCATGTAGTAGCAAGCGAATTGTAATATCTCAAGCGAGGTGTCCAAATCGGTCTTTACATCAAGTAGCCAATTATACGCCACCTTATTTTTATTTGAGTACGGCATTTCAATTGGATTCGAATTGATTGCATCTACTTCGAGTCCTTTTCCTTTACAGAAGGTTCTTATTTCTTCGTGCATATCTTCATCGCCATTTGTAAAAACAACTACGTAGGCTCCGACTTCTTTCGCTAACTTCAGAGTTGAAATTACTTGGTCACATTCGGACTGCGGATTGAATTTAAAATGCCGTAGTGTGTCCCAATATTCAGTGGCTATTATTATCTTGCCGTACACCTTCCAATCCTCTATGAGGCGTTGGGCAAATCTGTTGTCGCTTAGGTTTCTCATTTTGCTTTCATTGAAATTGACCAAACTTTTTTATCTCCTATGTAAACTACTTTGTTTTCCCAATTACCTAATGTAAATGAGGTTTCTATTCGTGAGTCTGAAATAATGCTTTCGTTACCATTTACAGGTACGGTTATTTTCAGCTTGCCATCGTCTTCGATTGAAGCGCAAACCCCCTTTGGTAGCAAAGCAATGTTTAATTCAGCATCATGCGTCTCTGTTATTTTCAACGCATAGCTCTTATATTCGCTATCGAATGTAAATTCATACTTATTATACTCTCCCGTATTGGAATCTAACACAACTGCCGCTACGTACCTGTTGCCCGCAATTGCGGAAGTAACCTTTTTGTTATCTAATTCGTGAACGCGGACATATTCACAAGACTTTTCACCAAATGGCGTAATAAGATACATTGCCCCTAAAGCATCTTGAACGCCAACACCCTCATGCCATTTTGTTGAGTTAAACAAAAACTGCCATATATTCAACGTAACAAGCATTAACTTGGCGGCACTTCTTATGCTCACTTCGGTAAGTCCTGAAATAGATGCAACAAATAGCCTGTTGTGGTATCTAACTAATTTATCTCCTTTTAAAATAGAAGGCAATTCTACTGCTGTGCCATCTTTGAGTAAGGCATGAAATGATATATTCCCATCCGATAATAGTTCAGCGAGTAGCAGTCCAAAATCAGTTGAAATTATTTCGCAAGTGCCGCATACTTGTTTATTGAAAAATGCTCCGCTTGTCAGATTGTATAATTTTCCTGAAGCTAATCGAATAACACCGCAAGAAAATATTTGTAGCGGCACATCTGAGGCTCCATTGTATAGCAGGTCAATTAACACAATGTCATTAGTTCCAGTAATGATTGCCTTTTTTAAAATTGCAGCCTGTGGCGTTTTAATTGATTTGTCTTTAGGCGACGGTGGCTGACAGCGCAACCCGTTTTGAAACGTTTCTTTATACCACTCTAAAAGAGGCGCGGGTATGATTGAATTAAAATCGCGAACGGCACTGTTAAGGCGGACACCTGAAGTGAATACAGATTTATTATCCTTCATTCTTGTTGCAAAGTCATTCGGCTTATAGCCATTGAGCATCCCCTTATAGGGGTGTACACCTGAAAACACTTGAAATGACACAATAGCCATTGAGAACCAATCAGAACCTTCATTAAATCCATTTGTATGCCAATCTCTGATTGACGGCATTATTACAGATGCAGGCCAACTTGATATTTGCCACGAATCCACATCGAGAACCCTCGGCTCTACATTTTTGCCATTTTTTATAAACAGGTAATTCAATTCATTCGCATCAACCATTATTGCACCCTTATCGTGGGCGGCTATCACAGACTCGCGAATACCATCAACAAGGCAGATTGCGTTATCGTCAGTAAAATTTTCTCTCTGCCTGTATGCATTGGTGAATGTTGATAATAATGGTTCAGCCTTTTGGAATTTCATGTAATATCCAATAGGAAGTTGATTTTGGTAAACAAGTCCTAATGGATTCACGATGAATGGATGATTTATTTTAGAGAGAAGAGTAAGTTTCTTAGGCATACCATCCCTTCTCATTTTTTCTGTGTCGTGATACAATTTTATGATGGTTTCCTGAGAAGGCTTGTAAATTGCCCCCTCGCCTCCACTAACAACATAGTCGGATGGCTTTAGGGTTAATACACCCCTGCCTTCCAATTCTACGGAAACGGCTTTTTTTATTGTGCTGCTTGCTATGGTCGCTTCTGCCATCTTAGTTAATTGTTTTGCTTTACATGAATAGCTGCCATAGAGAAGTCATCGTATGGGTCTATTTGGTTTTTAGATAAATCACTCAATGCCCTACCAACCCTTCTTTTTACAAATTCGCCTTCGAAATTTTTAAACGAAGAAAACTGCCTTATTAAAGCATCGGTTATCGGGTCTAACTTATCTGCATTACCCGAACCAATAAGTTTCCTGAAATCTTCCAACCCGTCTGAAAAAATACAAATCGCTTCTATTTCCCTTAGTTGCTCCTTAGTTATGGAGATTATATATCCATTGACCGCTTCGTTTATTGAAATAAACTTATCCTCCTCTATGTTAGCTTCTCCATTTGCATCAATAAGGTATTCGCACACTTTCAACGCCTTGATACCGCCACCTATTTTCTCATGGTCTTGCATGAAAATATTTTTCTTTTCATTGTAGTAAATGGGATAAAACGGCATGTTGTTTTCCCAACCCGTTTTAATAAACGAAACGTCTCCATTTTTATATTTAATTGCGGCACAACCGTCACCTAACATGTGTATAAAACCACCATCCTCATTTACTATGGCATAAACACAGGTTGCGAGAAAATCTCTATAATTGCGACCTAACAATGTTTGCGCATCTTCAACCAATACCATAACTGCATCGTGAACATGCTGAGGCACTACACTTCTTGAAATATCAATATTGCTTTTAAATACGCCCCCAATAGCTTTTAGCGCAGCACATGTAATTATCGTAGACCCTATTTCCGTATATCCACCCGAAGAGCAACCATCAGATATAACCACAGCGGCAAATCCTTTATCAAAGGACTTTGATAGCGCATGGTCTTGGCACGGCTTATTCTGCTTCAAATGATTTTTACCAATAACAAAGTGGCTATCTACTGAGAATTCCATTGTGGATATTTTAAATAAGCGGGCAAGCTGTTACACCTGCCCGCTATTGGTAAATGGATACTAAATTGTGGCTGAAATTGATTGAGACGCGCCGCCTGTTCCGAGGCTCTGAGACTGAGAACTTATTGATTGGCTTACAAAGTCCGCCAACTTAGCGAGCTTTTGTGGTGTTACATCACCCGCATCAATGTACTTATCAAATCCAGCTTCGGTCTGAAATCTCTGAAGTTCAGTCTTACACTGAGCCGCATTGATGCCAACAAGGACATTGATGATAGACTCGATGTGTTCTGAATTTAATGCTTTCTCTACTTCGCGCTTAATTGATGCGGGAGACATTGTGGATGAGTTATCGTCGCCATCGGTTATGATAAAGTTTATTCCATTGCAGGTAAAATCATCATTATACAGTTGCTCTGCATATGCATTTGTTGCGCCAACCGCAGAATACGCAGCATCAAATAATGGCGTTCCCCCACTCGGTGAAAATTCAGGATACGCTTCGGGGTCGATGTCCGCCAAAGGTTTAAAACCATGAACCTCTTCTATACCACTATGTAGCGAAGATGAAAAAAGAAATACCCTTATCAGGAGATTGTCTGCACGCGGAGATTTTTTACATGACGTAACCGCAGCCTTCAAGCAGTCACGCAGCCCATCTTTAAATGGATGCGTAGAGCCTGTTACATCTACACCTATGTTTACAAGCGTATACTCTGATGCGCCTAAATGTTCTGTGCGCGTACCTGAAAATTGAAAATTGCTTCCTATTGACGACTGAACCATTGTGTCGTCTGACATTAAACGAGGCATAAAATTATCTGTTTTTGCTTTTGATGAACTGAATTAGTTGAAAAAAGTTGTTGTTGTGGTTAACTGAACGCCGCGTTTCTGTATATCGCGCAACCATTCCTGTGCAATAGCGGGAAAGTCGGGACTTAGTAAGTTTCCTTGCGCGTCCTTTGCCGCAGCAACAGGACTTGTGGCATCTGTGAGTATCTGTATCTTTTTGATATGCTCATCGCCAATATTGTCTGCTATTTGGTTGATTGTCTCTTTTACGCAATGTGAAAGAGCTTCACCCGCAATAAGTATAACGTCGGCCTGCTGTAGTATACTGAGCAGTTTGGTGTTCAACTGTGTAGATGAGTCTGTAGCGTCGGGGACTTCAGCCTGCAAACCGCCATAATGTTCAGTGAATGGGTTTGTTCCTTTTGTTACAAAATCTACCATAGCATGTTCGCTAACACACCATTCTGTGAGTGCATTCATAAGGTTCGGTTGTACACCATGTCCCCATGTTCCTATGCGGCAATGAGCAGGCCAAATAAAGAGCATATACTTGCCGTTCTTTTCGAGTTGGCGGGCGTACTCCAAAGACCTTTTGTATTGCCGTTGGTCGCGTGGTGTGTAGATACCCGCTTCGATGTCATCTGCTTTAATAAGCGTAAATGGTGACACCATGCTGCCGTCTGCTTTTCTCCACCATGCGGGATGAGCAATGTCTATCTCCTGATGGCTGTCCAACGTGACGTGAATATCCTCCAACTTCCTTCCGTTGGTTTTGATAAATTCAGCGAGCCTATCCATATCCGCGTTAGCTCCCGCAACGGGTAATGCGGAGTTAGGAGAATCCATAAAATCATTTTGAGGGTCAATGATAACCAAGTGTACTTTCGTGCTTTTCATTTTTGTTGTTTTGTGGTTGTTATTATTGTTTAATTGAAATAAATATGTAGTAAAGAAATAGTGAGCATAACAATAGCCCCATAAATATCCGCCACTAAGGTTCTTTTTGCTTTCGATGCTATTGCATAGAATATGCGTCCAACAAATATCAAAGAAGATAGGAATGAAAAAATGAAACTTGACTGAACGTGGTGAGTTTTAATCCCAATGAATATTTCATACCCGCCTCCTATTGTAACATATGCAAGTATCAAAATCATTGATATTCGCCCCCATAGTTTTTCGTTAGTTATTTTCAATGTTTACTTTCTTTTTCTCTCGTAATGCAATTATCATACCAAAAATCAAGGCATTAGTAATTCATTCGCTTTTACCAACAAATCAGCGATACACTCCTTCGCTGTGGCGAAACCTTCCCATTCACATTCTAAATCACGTTCACCTTGGATTATTATTTTCCAACAATATCTACCATACCAATCTCTTTTCCCATCAATATCCATTCTCTTAGCTGTGTACCTCAACTCAATATGGTGTCCCATTTCGAATATCTCCTCTATTGAAGTTGCTTTTGTTTTTTTAGCCATTTCGCTTTCCCCTTAATAAATTGAGAAAGTTATTTCGTGTATTGTACTTGTCGTACATCTTCAGCGTGTCTTGAAGTTCTTGTCTTCTGTTGCACAATTCATGTATGAGCTTCCATTTTAAATCACGCTCTATTGTTCCCGCTCCTAAAGCATCAATGGCTTTTAGTTCTTCAAATTCTGCGGTCACAAGGTAATCTATCCTTGCCTGTAGTTCTTCTCTGAAACTGCTATACGTTTCCATTTTTACGAATTTTATTTTAAAACACAGGATTTACCCCTCCCTCACGAAAGGCATTAGAAAGCTCAGTTAATTTTTCAAGTGAGATAAATATTTGAAGTTCGAATCCCTGCTGCTTAAAAAATAGCTTTGATTGGTTTTCTTTATCGAGCGCGTCTTCTCGTTTTATTTTCCACCTCCTATACTCATCCTGTATAGAAACAAAATCAAATGAACGTGCTTTTTCAAGGATTGTATAGTTGAACCCGTAACTATTTGACTTAAGGTGAAGATGCTCTCCTCTTTTTCGGGAAACGAATAAAGTTCTTGTAGATTTTGTAACCAAACCTATGTGCCTGCGCCTTTTTTCTTTTTTAAGTTTAAGGTCTAAGGAGATGACATTTCCTTTGTCGGTAGCAATAATCCTATTACCCTCTTCATCTAGCATCTCCCTTATGGTGCTACCATCCTTTTGTACTTTAGGCGGCTTAGGCTTTCTTGGTTTCTTTTCTTTCTGAAGTGAGGTGGTCTCCATTTAGTTTTGGATTTGCAAATTGTAAATGCAATATCCGTGCCAAATAATTTAAAATGGCACATCATCATCCTTTTGGTTAGGGAAAGCGGGTGGTAATCGCCTATCCTGAAATCCACTATTAGGTTTACTAAACGTGGTATTGTTAATTTGATTCGTTTGTTGAGAATGTCCATTAAACGGTTGTTCAGCTACCGCTTCTGTAAATTTCATTGTCGCCCCGTGGAAATTTAACTTTATTTCAGTTGTCGCCCCGTTGCGCCATTTACGAATTAATAGGTCTGCTTCATTTTCAGTAGTGCCTCCGTTTTCATTTTCTTTTATTCCACTAACCCAATCCCTATGGAGGAACATCACAACATCAGCGTCTTGTTCGATACTGCCACTTTCACGCAAATGATGTAATTGTGGTTTCTTATCTCCTTTTTCCTCCGACTGCCTGTTTAGTTGTGCTAGTATAATCACAGGTATTTTCATATTCATTGCTAATACCTTTAAGCCTCGGCATATCTTAGAAACTTCTTGCTCTCTATTCCTGTTATTTATATTTTCAGGTTCAATTAGCTGCAAATAATCTATTATAAGTAAATTTATTCCGTGCTTAATTTTTAGTCTTTCTGCTTTAGCCCGTATATCGGTTAAGCTAACCTGTGCTGTATCTGAAAAATAAATTGGCAACTTAGATAGCTTAGACATTGCGTCATAAACTTTAACCCTTTGCTCTTCCTCGTAATCGAAAGCGTTTCTATCAATTCGCCAAAAATCAACATCACTTTCCGCAGATACATTTCTTGCGAAAATATCTTTATCATCCATTTCAAGACTTACAACACCAACTGTTTTACCTTTAAACGCTGCGTGAGTAGCAACCCTACCCATAAATGCACTTTTACCTACGCTAGGTCTAGCTCCTATCACAATAAGATTCGTATCTCTGAAGCCCCCATTTAACTTATCTAAAATTGGGATTGATGTACTTATTCCCATCTCGCCATTATTTTCCTTAATGGCATCCATGTGTTTAGTTAGTTTTACTGCCACTTTCGATATATGTACCCAATCGTCACTTACCTTCACGTCCATTATTTGCCTAAGCTGTGACTCTATTTTTGCGGCCTCCTCAAACGCGTCCCCTTTTAAACTACCTGAATTTTTCAACTCATACATCAACCTATTTGCAGCAAGTTCACGAAGCATTAAGCACCAAGTGGTTAAGTGTGCAGAACTTACAACCCCATTTTGTAAAACCATAATGTAATATGGAATACTACTTTCTTGTAATTTATCTATACCCTTATCAAAAAAATATCTTTGCACAACCAAGTAGTCAATGGCATATCCTTTTTCGTATATTTCCTTAATCGCCTTATAAATCTCCCTAGTTTTGTAGTTGTAAAAACACTCCTCACGAAGTACTGCGATAACTAACGAGTACGACTGTGGTTCCATAAGGAAAACACCAAGCACCTTTTCCTCTAATTCGGTGTCATAATCTATATGCTCTCTAAACATAGCCTGTACGTTTTATTTAAAATGCCGTTTCTGCTCATTCTTTTACCCATTCCCGCCATTTATTTACCAAATTAGGGTATGTGGCTTACCTAACACCTCTTTCGGCTACAATTTCATGTACCGTTTTCTCTTTTATTTTGGGTTTATCTCCTGAATCAGAAATTATTTTACTCAAATCTTGCTTTTTCAGCCAATTATGGAGGTGTTGAACCCAACTATCATCCCCCCTCATAGCCCTTTTTGGTTTTTTCCCCCTATTTGCGTTATTGAAAATTATACCCCATTTTTTTAAGTTATCAATAAAAATAGCTTCATCTTTAATATTTGCGCCCCGCTGAACAAATATATGTTCGGCATCTTTTCTGTCTTTTTTAAATTCTTCTTGCTCTAAATAATATTTAAGACAATCATCAATATCTGTTTTTAAATCCCAATTACCAATGTAATGGTCTACCTCTGAATTTTCAACAGTTGATTTCATATGTTCATCATGTGATTTAGATATATTACTCATATCTTTTCCGCCCTTTTTATTATTACTATTATTATTTAGTTTAACAGTATTATTAATAGTATTTTCATTTTCATTTTCCATATGTTGAACATGTGATTTAGATATGTTCGCGCTATGTTTACTCATATGATTACCTATATCGTCATTTTCGAACAGCGTATTTTTAGTTAACCTATTGTTTTTCCGTGAGTTAGAGTAATTAGACCTCTTAGTACTTTCTTTTTGCAAGCGTTCGTTAAAGAAATAACCATCATCATCTTTGATAAACTTAGCAAAAATATCTTCATCATATGATTTACATATCTTCAACATATCTTTTTCACTAATTCTCCCCTTTTGATGTTGTAGGCACAATATTCTAATATATTTACCGACCTGTTCATCTGTAAATAACATAGTACCTGTCAGGAAGTCTTGTGAGTAAAATAAAAAAGCGGGGTCTTTTGCCATAAAATTATATTAAAATGTGAGACTGTTTAGTGTGCTTATTTTTACTTTTACTTTTACGAATAAAAGCAGTAAGTTCATCTCTAAATTTTATAGCATCATCTATATCTAAGGTAACACTCCTTGAGTAGTTGACGTCTAATTTTGAAACATCAAAGGTTGGATTGATTGTCACAAGCATCTTACCACTATCATCAACGCTCGCTTTCAACTGTGAGTTTTTATCTTTAAATGCCTTCTTGTAAGAAGTATTAAAATCGCTATGTACTTTTTTTATTTTCGAATTATGCCTTACGTTATAGCGAGGTTTAATTTCCTGAATTAGATACTTTTCCACCTCTAAATAGTTATCAACCTCTTTGAAGAAGAAATCTATATGTGCGTGTAAGTCTGTTCTTTTTAATAGCTTGTAATAAAGATTATGCCCCTTAAAGCGATTGAATAAATTTGCTGCACTTCCTATATATAGAATAATGGCTCTTTCATGTTGCACCTCATTAAAGACATGTTTTCTAGATACAATAGCATATACACCACATCTTTTAGGTGGTGTAGTACTTGTGTAAGACGGTCTTGCTGCGTGCCATTCTCTTAAATTAATTAATGGATGGCTTGTAAATTTATAAGACATAAAATCATAAAAAAGCCACCCCCAACAATCGGTTGCTATAGAATCTCTTATGTATGGAACATGAAGGTATTCACCGATTGTACGGAGGCGGCAGTATGACAATAAATAATTGTGAAAATTGATTGTCCCATATTTTGACTCTATAGCGACACAAAAATAAAACTAACTTTTGAAGAAACAAGCAGGGGGTAAACAATTATTATTTATCAATTTGTCGCCACCAAAATACATTTTCACGCAAAGGCACAAAACCATAGACAAAATCACCTTCAGGCTCTCAGCGCCTCATCCATCCGTGTAGAAAATGAAAATAGGCCGATTCAATTTTACCGTCAGGTAGCTCTACTTGTACCCAATTAGATATAAGGCGGGTTCCGTCTTTCTTATCGCGTGGTTTCATTTCAGGTAGCCTTTCTGATGCGCTTATCCATTCCATAATGCCTTGGTTTGCGTTATCGTTTTCTGTTCAGACATTCGATAAATAGTTGCTCTATTTTAGTAAGCCGCACGGTTGGTACATTTACAATCTCAATTTCCTTTCTTTCCTTACCTACGCCTATTTTCTTCTCGTAGCACTTCAACTGATTTACGTCCCCACTACCGAAGGTTCTTATCCTTGAAATCATCCGTTTTTTCTTCTTGTTGTTCTCAGGCATGTAGTGGTCTAACGTCAATAATATGCAGTTACCGTGCTGCTCACAAACTTTGCCATTTATACAGGCGTTACATCCGTTTAGAGGTCTCCATTCTTCGTTTTCTACCATTCTTTTTATTTAATTTCTTTCGTTAGCTGCCACCAAAAGTTAAAACCTTCAGGGGTATCTCCAAAGTTAAAAGCACATTTCAATGCATCAGGTAAACTACTTGGCTCCGTTTCGGTATCTGATTCGGATAGTTGGTAGTAGTTTTTTATGGCTTTCGCTCTATATGGCTCTTTAAGTTGAATTGTATTCGAATTTCAACGGTGCTATCGCCACGACAGTAAAATCAGGGCTTCTAAGTTCGGACAATGAATTTAATAAACGCAAATTTCGTGCCAAACAAACTAACTTTTGGCATAAATATTGCTGTCTTTAATGCAAATTCGTAACTTTACAACCGTGAGCCGCCCTAAATTAAAATACAAAATAGACGTTATCGGAGATTGGCGTGATGCAGACATAGACTCCTGTGTTTACAAGCTATCTTATGGAAGAGCTTATGTAATAGTAAAGGCTAAGATACTCTTTGGTTCTCTAAAGGCTATTCAAAAATCACTTAATCAATACGCTAATGGAGCGGCAGGGCAGCACTCAAAGAAAAGCCTGTATTGGAAATTTTTTCGTTATGTAACCTCTCATCCTGATAGTAAGTGGAAGGTAAAAATACTTTTAGTAAGTGATAATCCATACAAACTTTTAAAGGCAGAACAGCATTACGTAAAGAAGGCAAAGAAGGATAAGTACGGTATGAATGTCAGGGGCGGAGCCTACATATGCCAATGGAATTCTGAAGTAGGAATGTTCAATTGGTTGCCACAAAATGCAGTTTTGAATTATAACAAGTATATTGACAAACCCTACATAGAACCTAAAAAGGAGGCGGCTAATGGATAAGGCATTGCGGCATCAAATGAAAATGCAAAGGTTTAAACGCAGGCTCAAGAACCTTTGTTTGAAACTCACCGACCCGAACTCAAATTACAATGGCTTTCGCGAGAGTGGTAAGCCATGCTCGTGTGAATTTTGCTCGCCTTATAAATACAAACG
>Ga0007854_10001489_pt1 | contig 14835 bp, 9 predicted proteins | sample CryBogCBH12Aug08_FD_60382 | JGI IMG/M metagenome (GOLD analysis project Ga0007854, IMG submission 60382) | Freshwater microbial communities from Crystal Bog, Wisconsin, USA - CBH12Aug08 | ecosystem: Environmental > Aquatic > Freshwater > Lake | place: Crystal Bog, Wisconsin, USA | collected...
GCCTGTGCCTGTGCCTGTGCCTGTGCCTGTGCAGCCGCGTTTTGCTCAGCTTGCAATCGCTCCGCCGCCAATCGGGCTTGTTCTTTCTGTTCCAACTCACGCTGCGCCGCATCCAGCCGCAACGCCTCCTGACGGGCCGCTTCAACCTTGGCCTTAGCCAGGCGCTCCTGTTCCTGGCGCGCCGCTGCAGCTTGTGCCTCGGCCTTGGCCCGAGCCTCGGCAGCCAGCCGCTCCTGCTCCAAAAGCTTCGCCTGCCGCTGCTCTTCTGCTGCTCTTGCCTTTGCAGCCGCAAGTTCCTGCGCTTTACGCTGCTCTTCTACCTCTCTCGCCTTCGCCGCCGCAAGCTCCTGCGCCTTACGTTGCTCTTCTGCCTCTCTGGCCTTTGCAGCAGCAATTTCTTGGGCTTTACGCTGCTCTTCTAACTCTCTCGCCTTAGCCGCCGCAAGCTCCTGCGCCTTACGCTGCGCCTCAAGCCGCGCGGCTTCCTCTTTGGCCTGGGCCTGTCGTTCTTCTTCTGCTCTTGCCTCGTCTGCATCGGCCTTCGCCTTTGCCTGGGACAGCAAAATTCGATTCAGCCTCGACTGCGCCAACTCACTCGTACTTCCGCTGGGAAACTCACGAATAAATGCAATCAGCGGCCCAACCTGAGTCGCCGATTTGACGCGCAACCAGCTACTCACCTCCCGCTCTAACTGTGCTTCCTGCTCTGCTTCCGTCAGCTGCTTTTTTTCGCGCGGGAACAAATACAAATCTTCTTCCAGCGACGTACTTTCCCAGGGAATCTGCCGCCCGCCCGACTCCACACGGACGTTAAGTCGCACGCGCTTAAAGGCATCTTCCAGTTTGGCGTTGCGCACCGAAAATTCACGCAACAAGTGGCTCGTGTACAAACCGTTATTTCCATCGCCATCGAGCGCCACATTTCCCGGCGAAGTAGAAAACGCAATCATGCTGCCCACAGGCGCATCGAACTGGCTAAGCCCTTTGACAGCGGGACGAAATTCATTGGGAAACGGATCGTTGCGGCAGGCGTCCAGAATCAGCAGAAAACTTTTATCTTTGGTAACTTCCATGTAGCGAAGTAAATCACTCACGTCCACCGACTGCTTGCGTACATCATCCTGATTGTGGACATGCGCATCAACGGGAACCAGAAAGTTGCGCCAGTCCAGTTGAACCCCATGCCCGGCGTAATAAAAAACGGCAAACTTGACCCGATCTTCCCGAATAGTCGTACCAAACCGCTCCACCGCTGCTTTCAGGTCCGCCTGCCTGACATCCGTTTGCAATTGCACCTTGAACCCGGCGGCTTTCAGCAGCCCGGCCATATCTTTGGCGTCGTTAACGGGGTTGCTTAACGGAGCCGCAAGGTACGCCGAATTGCCAATCACTAAAGCTATTCGTTCGGCAGGCTCAATCTGGGCGTGCAGCGGCCCGGTCAGCACCGCTACTAGCAGGCACCAAAATAGCAGCCTGAGTCGGAACATCAGAACGCCTGCGCCGACAAGATTGTCATGCCACCCAGGCTGGTCACTATAAATGCAGCGCTGGTATTCGAGCCCGGCAATCCGCTATGCGCAGCATAAGCCGCCGGCAATGCGGGTACATTGATCGTGCCAGAGGTAGCCGACGCAGCCACAAACCGCTGCACATTTTTAAGCGTGCTGCCCTGAGTGTCGTTCATGTTCAGGTTCATCATCACAGCCTGCGCGCCCGCAGGAAGTGTCCACGAAACGCTCACATTGCCCCCCGCAGAAGTCAATGTCGAACCTGCGGGCGTCACACTGGTAATAGTAGGGTAAAAATTGGCTGGCAGGTTATACGGCGCCACATCCAGCCGTTGCTGCTGATATTCCAGCACGCCCCCCGTAGCGCCCATAAACGCGATGATGTAGTCGCTGCCGGGCACTACCGCAGGCATATACAAGCAAGGCGTGTTGCCGCTGGACTGAGTGCCCCACATAGCGTATACCAACAGGTTGGCACAGTCCACAATAAGCGATGAGCCCTCAATGCCGCCACTATATGACGGATAGGGGTTCGCTGACTGCGAACCGTAATAGGGATCGCTTATCGTGTTGTGGGTAGTTAGTGCGGTAGACGCGGGCATCAGCGTTGCAGCTACAGGCGTGTAGGTGCCTAATCCATAAGTTTGGGTAGTAATTCCAGGCCCGCTGATAGTTACGCTCGAATAAGGATTGACGGTCGGCGCTACGGTCTGCGCGCTCAACGTTTCCAAAAACAGGCCGCTTTTATATGTAGTGCTGCTACCCTGCACAACCTTCCACAACTGGGGCGTGATTCGCGACCTGTAATGCCTTGAGTTTCCGGCCAGCTTCCAGGTGCCGCCACTACAACTTGTGCCCGACAACGTATCTTTTAATTGCACGTTTTCGTAAATCAGACCGTTGTAAGTCAGGTTGACCCACATGGAGGTCACGCAATTATTAGTGTCATAGGTTACGTTTGCCGCAGGCGCCAATGGCACTCCGTTGAATGTGCTCAACGGCGCGGCCGAATAGGGCGCCAGGCCCGACAACGTAACCACACTTCCGGCCGGATAGGAAGCAAGTTCGATGGCTCCATTAGCTGCCCCTGACACACCATTATTGAGATAGTTTGCGTCCAGATACGGAATAAATGCACTGCTATTCGGCGTAGTGACGTACAGGGCACTCACAGCGGCAACAAAGTTTTTAGCTTCGGCCAAAGCAAGCGCAAGATTTGCTGGTTGCGTCCCGGTGGCCGGAATAAAAGTATCGGGCACAGCAACTTGCGTATTCCCGGTGTTTGCAACGGTCGAGGTAACCGTGTTGTCGAGGACAAAGTCATAGCCCGTGAAATCAGGTACGAATGGGGTCGTCAACGGGTTAAATGTGTTCACATTGAGAGAAGCCGATGTCAGCACATCAGCCAGCGACGTGTTCAGGTTCTGAATCAACGTCTGAATGTTGGATGCATAGTTTGCGACTAGTTGAGGTGTCAATGTCGCAGCCCCAAGTTGGCCACCATAACTTGCCAAACCCGTTGCAATAGCCGAAGTCAGTGGCGTAATGTTCATGGTCACAAAACCGTTGGTTTTGAGCGCCGCAATGCTGAACGAATAGCGCACCGTTCCGTCAGGTTTGGTAACCGTTGCCACAAGCGGCGGCGTAAAACCGGTAACCTTCACCCGGAAATAGCCTTTGCTGTCGGTTACCACTGGCGTTGAGACCTTCTGTGGAGTGCTCGAATCCTTGATAACCACTGTTCCGCCAACAATGGGAAGACCGTCGCCCGAAGAACCATCCACGCCAGAATCGCCGGCACCAAAACCATCACCGCTCTGGCCACCTGAAGGTCCGTTGTAAACCACGTTACCAAAGCTGTCGAGTATCAGCGCATTGTCATTGCCCGAAGCACCGCCTCCGCCGCCACAACTGACAAGTAATGAGGCAACCAGAGCAATAGCGCTGGAAGTGGCAACAGCCAAAGCTATATTACCCAAACGCGTGCCAGACCAAGTTGACATAAACGCACTCCCAATAAATAATGCCGCCGGACTTTATAGATAGAAGTCAGAATCGTTAACTGACTGGTGCCGCCAGTCGGCTATACCTGTAAGATTTTTTCAGCTGATTCTATGGCAAAGAATAGCTTGTCAAAGTATGTTTAGCGGCTATTAACTGGCAGTCTGCGTTCGGCAAGACAAGCCGCAGGAGAGCGCATTGAACTAGCTACTTGCCGTTTTTTTCCAGAAGCCAGCCATACGTGTTGAGGAGGTCGGAATTTCGAACCCGCGCCTGCGCTTCGGCGCAAGCTAGTTTTGCGGCAGGCCCGCCCGAACCACCCGCAAAAAGCTGATATTCGGCATTACACGTCGTGGCTTGAAAATGAGCCCAGGCACGCTGAGCTTCGGCCAGATTATTGAGGTCGTCCTTGCGCCGGGATAGCGCCGACTGGATTCGACTATAGGTTTCGTTGATTTTGGAATCTGCGCTATTTGAAGCGGCTTCCAGACATCCGATTAAGTCTGAGGTAGGCAATATCCCCTTACATGGAGCGCCGTCGACGTTGAAGTGCTGCGCCAACGCGGGTTGATTTCCGCTTATGTTCCATGCCCAAATAGCAATCAGAAATTTAACTGTGTACTTTTTCAATATGCATCCGTTGATGAAGTTCACCAGGTCCGCCAGCGTCACGATCCCCACGTTGCGCAGACACTTTACGACTGGACGGGCAAACCAGCTCTCCAAACGATCTGTCGCTTTGAGGATAACTGATAAGACGGTTTCCAGATTTACCTCGGCTGCCACTTCAAGCGCATCGGCGTTGTCCAGCCCGAAATGCGCCTTGTATTCAGCCAGCATATCAGCTTCACCAACCATCAGGATCCATGCCTTCGGCTTCGACCCATTCGTCCAGGGTGGGGAGTTCTACGGCCTGAGGGGGTGCAGCATTGCCACGCAGCAAATCCAGCAAATCCAGCAAATGGGTGATCTTGGCCGAGCCATGCAAAGTCGCGTCGTGTTGGCGACCACCTTCAATGATTTGTTTGAGCAAGGCCTCTCGTCGATTTTGAACATGGCGCAGGTCGGTCGTCGTTTCCGATCAGGCCATGTAACGTGCAAAGGAATCTGCCAAGTCTTGCATCACCCTGGGCGTAGCACCTTTTGGGCGCCCAACCTTGTTAGGTGGTGCTGAGTGAAAAAGTGGGTTTACTTGCATCGCGGGACTTAGCCGATCCGAGCAATTTTCTGAGAAACATCCACCAGATGTGTGCCGAGTGCTCTGATGCAGGGTTCAAAGTTCGCACTGAACCGGGCGTCATTGCGCAGCCGGACCAAGAACTTTTGGGCCAGTTCAAGTGCACGGCGCCATGCTGGGCCCTCAACACTTGAATGCAGATGCGCTACCCGTATCGAGTCCCTCACTAGACCACTCGACGTAGGACTAAACGCCATAGGGAGCATGTCGTATGCAGGGCTCATTGCATAGGGCCTGCCCGTGTCACTTACAAAAGACAGGTTCCCGGCGTGCATGTCCGTATTGCCAATCAGGGTGCCGAACGCGTAAAGAAGTGCGGCATCTTCATGCGCCTGCGCGGTGATGGCCTTTTGCCTAGCCAACTCAGCCGTTACAACTGGCCACGGCGCAGTGGCGTTACCGACAAACTCTCCGTCGAGCGCCCCCAATGAGATCACGGCATGCCGCCCGAACTTGCCCACTCGGTCGAACCGCTCAATTTCCAAAAAGCGCTGAGCGCCAACATCTTGGATTTGCGACTGAGCTGCCGGCACACCACCGGCTTCCAGTGTTTTCAGGGCATGGTGCTCTGCCAAGAGCAAATCACGCCAGCGCTCGGCAATTCGGCTTTCATCTGCGACCGTAAATTTAATCAGGATGTGGCCCCTATCACAGTAGGCGCAAAACTTGGGTTGTTCACCGCCTGCCGAGGACCAGGTTTCTCCGACGGTGAGGGCCTCGTCTGCAAGACGCGGGTAATCGCTGACGGCCACCACTAAAGGTTCAGGCGCGTTCACGAAACGCCCACGGGCGAGATCCCCAAGCAGCAAGTTGCCCACTGCGTCACTGCCGTTGACCAATAGCGCCCGCAATGCGTCTGTGTCACTCCAATGGCGCACATCGGATGGAAGTCCCAGAGGCAGCGCATGTTGCTGCGCATAGGCGCGCCCCAAAAAACCTTGAGGACGCATGTCGACTAACCACCAAGGCATCCCCTCGTAATAAGTTGTCTGGCCTGCGGAGTCCCGCATGACAAACCCGCCCGGCCTGACAGGGGTCAGCTGCCCTAGAGGTTCGATTTGACCCGTAGCGTTGACCCGGCAAACCGCAATGTCTGAAAGCCCTCGCAAGGTGTCCCGCTGTGCATATTGCGTTGAACGAGCCGCACCTAACGTAACGATTTCTGTGGACATGGGGGCCAGCGCACGCGCAAGCGTTGGCCGGGAGACGCCTAGTCGTTTGCATAGCGCCCCTGCAGGAACGGGACCTGCTGCAAGGGCGGTACGAATTTGGATGATGCGGTCCATTCAGAATCGTGTTTAATAACGATAAAAGTAACGAAGCATGTAACGATTAATCTTACGATTTTAAACCAAAACTGCGGATTTGGAAAGCTGCAACGACGTCGCCCGTTTCGATTACACGGTATGCATGCCATCCCTGCGGTCGTGTACTTTGATTTGACTCATGGCTTCCAATCCAAATTTTTCGGGATCCCCTATTTCCATTGGAGCTCTTCAATAATAAATTTCGTATCGCAGCTTAATTCCTTCCAAACTCACCCATTGAGCCTTGCAAGGTCCTACAACATACGTCACACCTACGCAACCTTGATGATGATGGCTGGCATGAATTCAGCATTTTGCGCAGGCCAACTCGGTCATAGTGTGGCGGTGTTCCACAAAGAATACGCAGAGTGGCTTGACGGCGACCAGAACAAAAGAGAGATGGCGCTCCGTGAAAACGCGCTAATTGCCCCAGATTTGCCCCAGAAATGAATCAAGCACCCGAAGGTGCTTGATTTTTAGGGAGAATTGATGGGGTGGCTGATGGGGCTCGAACCCACGACAACAGGAATCACAATCCTGGACTCTACCAACTGAGCTACAGCCACCGTAGCCCTACATTATAACGTGCTGAAAGCCTATTGCCCTTGTTCTGTCGATGTATTTAATGCAGCGACTGGTTTTGACACCTTGATTTGCGCTTTGTACCGGGTTTTCAGCAATTCGATGTAGGCGTGGTCCTGCGCGGTCGCCAGCCATCTGGTCAATTGTGCACGCTCTTGCGCGGCCATCTGGGGCGCAGGCGGGTTACGCTCCAGCACCTTGTTGACACGCACCACCGTATAGCCCTGCGCACCCCGGTCAATGCCTACCCAGACCGGCAGGGTCGAAGTGTCAGCACGCAGGGCGGCACCCACAACCTCGGGCGGAACCTCAGCCACTTGCTGTTCACGGGAAACCACCACCGAAGCTCCCAATTTAGCCCCGTCAGGCTGCTTTTTCCAGGCTTCGAGCTTGGCTTTTCCATCCGCTTGCGCCAGCTCGCCGGCACGTATTGCAATCAGGCGCTCGCGAACGTTCGACCGCACTTCGTTCAGGGGAAGCACATGTGCAGGAGAATACTGAACAATGCGTGCCGCCACCAGCAAATTCGGGCCCAGTTCCAGCGCCTCAGTGTTGCGCTTCTTTTCAATGGCATCCGGGGAAAACAGAGCGGTCAGCAATTTTGGATTTGCCAGAACGCCGGTTGTTCCGATTTGCGGTTTACGCTGCACGTCACTGGCCAAATGAATTTCCAGCTTCAGCTTTTCGGCCACCGGCTTCAGGCTATCCGACTGCTCATAAACCATATTGGTAAACGTCTCGGCCACTTCGGCATATTTGTGCATGGCCTGCTGGCTACGCAAATCGGCCTCGATCCCAGCTTTCAATTCTTCAAAAGATTTTTGCTTGGGTGCATGAATATCGGTCACCTTGATAACGTGAAAACCAAAGTCCGACTCAACCAGATCGCTGATTTCGCCCTTTTTCAGTGAAAAAGCAGCGTCTTCAAACGGTTTGACCATTGCGCCGCGGGCAAAAAAGTCGAGGTCGCCCCCTTTTGCAGCCGAACCGGGATCCTGCGAATTCTTTTTGGCAACTTCTGCAAAACTGTCGGGCGCCTTGCGCACCTGCTCCAGCAAGGCCATGGCTTTTTCCCGCGCCTTCTGATGATCCGCTGCAGGCTGGCCCTTGGGTGCCGTAATCAGTATGTGGCTGGCCCGACGCTCTTCTTTTCCGCTCAGGCGCAGGGCATTTTGTTCGTAGTATGTCTTAACGTCAGACTCGTTGAGAGATATGCCCTTTTTGACGCTCTCCAAATCGAGCTGCACATATTCCACGTTGGCACTTTCCGGTGCCTGAAACATTTTATTATTTGCCTGATAGTAGGCTTGCACAGCCGCATCGTCCGGATTGACCTGCGAGCGATAGTCTGCAGGCACAAAATTGGCCATCTGCAATTCCCGACGCTCAAAAAAAGCATTCAGCGTGATATTGCCTGTGCGGGCGGGAAGAATTTCACTGACCAGCAGAGCCCCTTCGACTTGGCGCAAGGTAAGTTCCTTGCGAATGCGCGCTTCAAACCCTTCCGGCGTTAGACCCTGAGCGCCAACCATCTGCCGATAGCGATCCATATCGAGTTTGCCATCCGGGCCACGCAGCGATGCAATGGCGGGATCCTGTTGCAACTCCCGCGCCAGACTGGCGTCGGTACTGGTCAGGTGCTGGTCGCTGGCTGCCTCGGCAATTACGCGCTGGCGCACCAACCGGTCCAGAGATATATAGCGTGCTTCGGGAGTGTCGAGCAATTTGATATCTGCATTGGGATTGGACGCACGCAGACGCTCCACATCCGAGCGGTGTGCGGCGTCCCACTCTTCCTGCTTTATGCTGTGGGTGCCCACTTTGGCAACCGTCTCGCTACCCCCGCCCATGGAGCGAAAGCCGTTGATCCCGACCAGCACAAATGCGGGAATAATCAGCAAGAACATGAGAAACATCATGATTTTCGTGTGCTTGCGGACAAAATCAAACATGCGCAATATCTCCATCAATACAACAAAAAGGCCTCCTGAGAGGCCAGATTCCGCGCCACTGCACCACCCATAATGCAATGCAAAGCCGACGCCCGCGCATTGTACTGCCTGTCAGACGCCGCCACGGGGCGCAAACACAGCCGCTTAAGCCATTGCGGCCATCGGTTGTCACGTGAAATTTAGAAATAGAGGCCCATCACCAGACTTGTATCCATTGACTTGAGTCAAGCTTACAGTCAGATATAACCCTTACATTCTGTCGATGAATTCGCCTTTCAGGTCCATTTATATTTTTCAGCGCGGCACGCTTCCAATACGCGTGGCAATGGCGCTGGGTATATTTGCTTCCTGTCTATTATTAAGGCTGCTGATACTTCCTGCTGATGCCGGTCTGGCATTTATAACTTTTTATCCTGGCACAGCGGTGGCGGCGTTATTTTGTGGTTTTGTGCCTGCCCTTATCTATATTGTCACTTCCGGCGTGGTCGGAATGGGCATGTTTCTGCCCATTGTCGGCAATCCAACTTTGCGAAATTACGTGCCTTTCTGCGCGTTTATTCTTTCGGCAACCATCATTGCTGCAGTTATTCATTATCTACAGCGCACTTCACTGAACCGCGCTGAAAAGCTGCGGGTGTCAAACGAAGCACTCTCTGCGCGGGAGACTGAGTTAATGAATGCAATGCGGCTGGCAAGAATTGGCACTTGGTCCTGGGACGCCCGCACCAACGCATCGTGGGCGTCGCCTGAATTCTGTCGCATATTTGGTCTTGAAAGTACCCGTTCCAAAGAATCTGAAAATGATGTCCTGTTTACCGACCTGATCTGGCAGGCATTGCAGCGGGCCCGTGACGAGGTCTTGCGAAGCGGTGTTGGCGACAATCTGGAACTCCCCGCAAAGCGTGATGACGGGAGTGAATTGTGGGTCAACAGCCGATCGGAGCCCACCCGGGATGCGTCTGGAACCATTATTGGCCTGCACGGAATGGTGCAGGATATTACCGACCGTAAACAGGCTGAGTTTGTTGCTCAACGCGAACATTTCATCCGCACCGTTACCGATGCCATCCCTGGCATGTTGGGATATTGGGACCGTTATCAGCGCTGCAAATTTGCCAATAAGGCGTACCGGGAATGTTTTGGCAAGTCGGCCGAAGTTGCCCGGGACTGCACGGTCCGCGAATTTCTGGGCGAAGATTTATATGCACAGAATGAACCGCACATCCTGGCCGCGCTTGCCGGCGAGCCGCAACAGTTTGAACGCACCCTGACCCACGCCGACGGATCGGTGCTGTATGTGCTTTCAAACTACGTGCCAGATATCGATTCGCTTGGCCGGGTCAGCGGATTCTTTGTTCTCTACACCGATGTCACGCCGCTCAAACTTGCGCAGGCCGAATTGAATATGGCCGCCACCGTATTTCAAAATACGCTGGAGTCGATTATGGTGACCGATGCCGCGGGTATGATTATTTCGGTTAATCCGGCGTTTACGGAAGTTACCGGCTACAGCGCTCAGGAAACGGTGGGGCAAACGCCGCGCATGCTACGGTCGCACCGGCACCCACAGAATTTTTATACGACCTTATGGCAACAAATATCGAGTTCCGGGAAGTGGCAAGGTGAAATCTGGAACCGGCGCAAGAATGGTGAGGTATTTCTTTCTTCGCAAACCATTATTCGGGTTCCCAACGCGACGGGCGAATCTCACCAGTTTGTTTCTGTATTCCATGATGCCACCGACAAATGGAGCCGAAGCGAGGAAATAAGACATCTGGCGTTTCATGATGCATTAACCGACCTCCCCAACCGGAGTCTCCTGATTGAGCGACTGGAACATCAGATTGCCATGACGGCCCGGGAGGATCGGGAAATTGCCGTTTTATTTCTCGACCTCGACCACTTTAAAGCAGTCAACGATTCGCTGGGCCACGCCGTTGGCGACGAAGTGCTGATAACGGTCGCCAAGCGTTTAAAGGAATTGGTCCGACAGTCCGACACGGTTGCCCGTCTGGGTGGCGATGAGTTTGTCATTCTGCTGGAAAATCCGGCCAATCAGGCGGAAATAGCACACATCGCAGAGCGCGTAATTTCGGTTATCAATACGCCCGTCGAGGTTGGCGACAAAGTAGCCCAGATTGGCACATCGATCGGAATTGCAGTGTATCCGGAAGGCGGCGCGACGGCCCAGGAATTGATCAAGAGTGCGGATCTGGCCATGTACGCGGCCAAAAATATCGGCCGGAACACCTTTCGTTTTTTCACACCAGAGCTGAAAAGTTAAACCGACCAACAACCCCTGCGACAACGCATAAAAAAACCACCTGAATTATTCAGGTGGTTTTAGTCGGGATTGGGTGGTGGGTGATGACGGGCTCGAACCGCCGACCTACGCCTTGTAAGGGCGCCGCTCTACCAACTGAGCTAATCACCCGACCGGGAAAACTGTGTCAGTTCAAAGCATCTTTCAATGCTTTGCCAGGACGGAATTTTGGAACTTTTGCTGCCTTAATTTTAATCGCAGCGCCAGTACGAGGGTTACGGCCAGTACGCGCAGCGCGCTTACCAACTGCAAAGGTACCGAATCCTACCAGAGAAACCGAGCCGCCTTTTTTCAGCGTGGCTTTAACGGCACCAATCGTAGACTCCAGCGCGCGTGTAGCAGCAGCTTTGGAGATGTCGGCGTGTTTTGCAATGTGTTCGATCAGTTCAGTTTTATTCACAAAGACCCCTTCTTATAGATGCAATATGGGAGGAAATGTCTCTCATTTAAAATTTTTGCACTGAAATTAGCCCCCCGGAAGACGTCTTCCCTGAAATCCGGTCAAACAACATTTGCAACAGTGCGGAGGCGAATTCTAGTAGAGATTTGGTGCCGCAACTCTGCGCTGACGCAAGAATTTTTCCCCTCTTGCCCAGTTGGTTGCAAATTACCGCACCCGCGCCCTGATTTCGGGCAGGGCCTTCTGCAGGTAATAAACCATCGACCAGACCGTCAGCACCGCCGCCGCCCAAATCAGTCCAACGCCCCATGTATGCGTGTCTATCACCCCGAAAAGCGTACCGTCAAACAGCAAAAAAGGAATGGCCAGCATTTGCACCGTAGTCTTGACTTTGCCCAGCATATGCACCGCAACACTTTTTGATGCGCCAATTTGCGCCATCCACTCACGCAGTGCAGAAATTGCAATTTCGCGACCAATAATCACCAGCGCCACAAACACATCGCAGCGGCGCAGATGAACCAGCACCAGAACGCAGGCGCAGACCAGAAACTTGTCTGCCACCGGATCCAGAAAAGCACCAAACGACGACGTCTGGTTTAGCCGGCGTGCCAGATAACCGTCAAGCCAGTCGGTCAGTGCAAACAGCACAAACATCACGGTCGCCGCCAGGTTCTTGTCGGCCGGACTGATCATGCTGTCCGGGAGATAAAACACCCCCGCAATAAATGGAATCGCGACGATGCGCGCCCAGGTCATGATGGTGGGGATGGTCAGAAACATGCAGCAATTGTGGCACGGCTAATGCAACGCCCTGTAAATTTCTTCCGCCAGCGTACGCGAAACCCCCTCCACCGTTGCAAGGTCTTCGACACTCGCCATTGCAACGCCCCGCACGCCGCCAAAACGCTGCAGCAACCGGGCTCGCCGCTTGGGGCCGATGCCCGCAATCTCTTCCAGTTTGCCGCCACTGACACGCACCTTGGCACGCTGTGCACGCATGCCCGTAATAGCAAAACGGTGCGCCTCGTCCCGAATTTGAGCCACCAGCATCAGGGCCGCCGAATCGGAACCCAGATACACCTTGGGGCGGCCATCGGCAAACACCAGTTCCTCCAACCCCACCTTGCGCCCCTCGCCTTTTTCAACGCCCACAATCAGCCCCAGATCCAGCCCCAGCGACTCAAACACTTCGCGCGCCACGCCCACCTGCCCGACTCCCCCGTCCACTAGCACCAGACTGGGCAAGGCTCGGGTTGCGCCGACTTCATTGGCCAGGCTTGCCACAGAGGCCCCAGTGGCCCCAGCCGCCTCTACCAGCTTGGAATAGCGCCGCGTCAGCACCTGACGCATAGCCGCATAGTCGTCGCCCGGCGTGATGCCCTCAATACGGTAGCGCCGGTATTCTGAGTTCTGCATTCGATGCTGGCGGAACACCACGCACGATGCCTGCGTGGCCTCACCCGCGGTGTGCGAAATGTCAAAGCATTCGATGTGCAAAGCGTCCAACTGTTCAAGCGGCAAATCCAGCGCTTCGGCCAGCGCAAGGGTGCGCGCCTGTTGCGAACCCTCTTCTGCCAGCAACCGGGCCAGCTGCAACGCAGCATTGGTCTGCGCCATCTCCAGCCAGGCCCGACGCTGCTCGCGCGGCTGGTGAACAGCCGTAACCCGAACCCCGCTTTGCTCCGACAACGCCCGCACCAGCGCCTTGCTCACCGGCTCGCTGAGCACCAGCACGGAGGGCATCGGCGCATCAATGTAGTGCTGCGCCAGAAACGCTTCCAGCACCTGCACTTCTGCACTTACTTCTACACTTACTTCTACACTTACTTCTGCGCTCGCCTCAGCTCCCACATCAGCCCCCGCCTCAGCATCCACCTCTGCATTCACCTTTGTATTCTCATCCTCACTGACTTCCGCGCCCTGCCCCGCATCCGCGCGGGCCTCGTCCTCAGCCAGCCGGTAGGCGTCTTCCACATGGACCGGAAAATAAGGCCGGTCACCCAGGTGTCGACCACCCCGCACCATCGCCAGATTCACACACGCCTTGCCGCCCTGCACTTTGACGGCCAGGATATCGACATCCCGATCCGACACGTTATCCACCGCCTGCTGGTGCAGCACATTGGACAAAGCCGCCATCTGGTTGCGCAATTCGGCGGCCTGCTCAAATTCGAGCCGGTCGGCGTGCGCCATCATGCGCGATTGCAATTCCTGCATCACCTGCTGGGAATCGCCACGCAAAAAGCGCTCGCCGTTGGCAACATCCTGCGCATAGTCCTGCGCCGAAATGTGGCCCACGCAGGGTGCCGAACAACGTCTGATCTGATACAGCAGGCACGGGCGCGTGCGGTTATTGAATACCGAGTCTTCGCAGGTTCGGAGGCGAAACACTTTTTGCATCAGCAAAATAGCTTCCTTCACCGCCCAGGCGTTTGGATAGGGACCGAAATAGCGGTGTTTTTTCTCCACCAGCCCGCGGTAATAGGAAACCCGGGGGAAATGTTCGGTGTCTTTGCTCTGCCCCGAAAGCTTGAGATACGGATAGCTTTTGTCGTCCCGAAACAGGATGTTGTATTTGGGATTGAGGGTCTTGATCAGGTTATTTTCCAGCAGCAGCGCCTCGGCCTCCGAACGCACTACGGTGGTCTCCAGCCGCGCTATTTTGCTCACCATGTGGCCTATACGCGTGCCGCCGTGATTCTTCTGAAAATAGCTGCTGACACGTTTTTTCAGGCTTATCGCCTTGCCAACATACAGCACCTGGCCCTGCGCATCGAAATAGCGATACACGCCAGGCAGAGCGGGCAAACTGGCAACCTGGCGCAATAATTCTTCTGAATGGATCGGATTCATGGTGCTGATTGTCGATGGACAATACACGGCATGTTATGGGATATTTTCTGCAGGGTCATCGACAATTTTGGCGACATCGGCATCTGCTGGCGCCTGAGTGCCGATCTGGCCGCACGCGGCGAACAGGTTCGCCTTTGGGTGGACGACGCGCAGGCACTGCAGTGGATGGCGCCGGGAGCACTGAAGGGGCACTGGCCGGGCGTGCGGGTGCTGGAGTGGCAAACCGCAGACAGGCTCGAGTCCGGTGCCATTGGTGACATTGTTGAAGTTGGTGCCATTGCTGACATCGCAGACGTCTGGATCGAAGCCTTTGGCTGCGAGCTGCCCGAAGCCTTTATCGCGCACTTTGCGACACGTGTAAAAACCCGGCCGACTGCAGGTCGACCCATTACGAACCAGCCATCTACAACCCAGCCAGTCTGGATCAATCTGGAATATCTGAGCGCCGAGCCCTACGTGGAGCGTTCACACGGTCTACACTCTCCGGTGCAGTTTGGCCCGGCTCGCGGGTGGCGAAAAACTTTTTTCTATCCGGGTTTTAGCACCAAAACCGGCGGGCTGTTGCGCGAACCAGATCTCAATCAACGCCAAGTCGAGTTTGGAGCTCAAGAGCAGTCAACATTCCTTCAGCGTTGCGGTGTGCCTGGCCCGCGCCCGGATGAGCAACTG
>Ga0007854_10001490_pt1 | contig 14829 bp, 16 predicted proteins | sample CryBogCBH12Aug08_FD_60382 | JGI IMG/M metagenome (GOLD analysis project Ga0007854, IMG submission 60382) | Freshwater microbial communities from Crystal Bog, Wisconsin, USA - CBH12Aug08 | ecosystem: Environmental > Aquatic > Freshwater > Lake | place: Crystal Bog, Wisconsin, USA | collected...
AATGAACGTCATCGCCATCGTTATGAAGTGAACAACCATTACGTAGACCAACTAAAAGCTGCAGGCTTGGTGATTTCTGCGCGCACGCCGACTGAGCAACTCTGTGAAATGGTGGAGTTGCCACAAAACGTTCACCCTTGGTTTGTGGCTTGTCAGTTCCATCCTGAATTCACCTCAAACCCACGCACAGGCCATCCGCTATTCAAGTCTTATATTGAAGCTGCATTGAAATACAAAGGGTCTAAATAATGAAGCTATGCGGTTTTGATGTTGGTATCGAACATCCAATTTTTTTGATTGCAGGCCCATGTGTCATTGAGTCTGCGCAAATGGCGATTGATACCGCTGGTCAGCTCAAAGAAATCTGCGCAAGCCTCGGTATTCCCTTTATTTACAAATCCTCATACGACAAAGCAAACCGTAGCTCTAATAAGACATTCCGTGGTTTTGGTATCACAGAAGGGTTGCGCATTTTGGACGAAGTGCGTCGCCAAGTTGGTGTGCCAATTTTGACCGATGTGCATACCGAAGAGCAGGTTGCTGAAGTCGCTTCTGTGGTGGATGTGCTTCAAACGCCAGCATTTTTATGTCGCCAAACAGATTTTATTACTGCTGTTGCCACTTGTGGTAAGCCTGTGAATATCAAAAAAGGCCAATTCTTAGCACCAGGTGACATGAAGCAAGTAGTGCAGAAAGCGAAAGAAGCCAACGGCGGTGCAGATACCATTATGGTCTGTGAGCGTGGCGCTTCGTTTGGTTATAACACTTTGGTTTCAGATATGCGCGGTTTAGCGATTATGCGTGAGACCAATTGTCCAGTGGTGTTTGATGCGACTCATTCTGTGCAGCAGCCAGGTGGTCAAGGCGATAAGAGTGGCGGTCAACGTGAACATGTACCTGTTTTAGCGCGTGCGGCTGTAGCTAGCGGCATTGCAGGCCTGTTTATGGAAACGCATCCAGATCCATCTAAAGCCTTGTCGGATGGCCCTAACGCATGGCCGCTAGGCAAAATGAAAGATTTGTTAGAAGTGTTGGTTGATTTAGATAAAGTGGTTAAAAAAGCTGGCTTTATTGAAAGCACTCTTTAAAACCTATTTTTAAAAAAAGCTTTAATTAATTATTATTAGATTTAACCCGAGGAAAAAAGCATGAGCGCAATCGTAGATATCATCGCCCGCGAGATTATGGATTCACGCGGCAATCCAACCGTTGAAGCAGATGTATTGCTTGAGTCTGGCATTATTGGCCGTGCGGCTGTGCCTTCTGGTGCTTCAACCGGCACTAAAGAAGCGGTTGAGCTTCGTGATGGCGACAAAGAGCGCTATTTGGGCAAGGGGGTTTTGCAAGCGGTTGAGAACGTGAACACAGAAATCTGTGAAGCGATTATCGGTTTGGATGCTGAAGACCAAAGCTTTATCGATGCAACTTTGATTGAAGTGGATGGTACCGAAAATAAAGCACGTTTAGGTGCAAATGCAATCTTAGCAGTTTCGATGGCTTGCGCACGTGCAGCAGCAGAAGAGTCAGGCTTACCACTTTATCGCTACTTGGGCGGCTCAGGCATGATGCAATTGCCAACTCCAATGATGAACATCATCAACGGTGGCGCTCACGCTGCTAATAGCGTTGATATTCAAGAATTTATGATTATTCCAGCAGGTTTGCCTAGTTTCCGTGAGGCTTTGCGTTGTGGCGCTGAAGTGTTCCATGCACTAAATAAGATTCTCCACAAACAAGGCTTGGCAACAACAGTAGGCGACGAAGGTGGTTTCGCGCCTGATTTGCCATCAAACGAATCAGCGATTCAATATATCTTAGAAGCGATTTCGGCAGCTGGTTACGAGCCGGGCCGTGATGTCCTTTTAGGCTTGGATTGCGCAAGCTCTGAGTTCTACAAAGATGGTAAATACAACTTGGAATCAGAAGGCTTGCAATTGTCTTCAGGCCAATTTGCGGACTACTTGAGTGCTTGGGTAGATAAATATCCTATCATCAGCATTGAAGATGGGATGAGCGAACATGACTGGGACGGTTGGAAATTGCTAACTGACCGCATGGGTAAAAACATTCAATTGGTCGGCGATGACTTGTTTGTGACCAACGCTAAAATCTTGCGTGAAGGTATTGCTAGAGGTGTTGGTAACTCTGTGCTTATCAAAGTTAACCAAATTGGTACATTGACTGAAACTTTCCAAACAATTGAAACGGCTAAACGTGCTGGTTATACCTCAGTGATTTCACATCGCTCTGGTGAAACTGAAGATACAACCATTGCTGATATTTCAGTGGCGACTAATGCTTTGCAAATCAAGACTGGTTCGTTATCACGCTCTGAACGTATTGCGAAATATAATCAGTTGCTTCGTATTGAAGAGGAGCTTGGTGATGCAACTAGCTATGCTGGCATGGGCGCGTTTTACAACCTTAAGCGCTAGTTGCTGATAAAAGCCAACCTTGAAAGCACTGACACTTATCTTTGTTATCCTGATTGCTGCGCTACAGTACCCACTGTGGCTCAGCAAAAAAGGTAGTTGGCTGACTGTATGGAATCTTAATCAGCAAATTTCACAGCAAAAAGAAAAGAATGACCAACTAAAAGCGCGCAATGCGAGTTTAGATGAAGAAGTGCGAGATTTAAAACAAGGTTACGGTGCGATTGAAGAGCGTGCCAGAAGTGAACTTGGCATGGTGAAACAGGATGAAGTATTTATCCAAGTATTAGACGCCAATAGCCTTGCTCCAAACAAACCAGCTACTCCAGCGCCCATCGCTGAAACTAGAGAGCCAAGCAAACACTAATTAAGTAAGAGCGTAAGGCAGCGCTTTAAATTCAAGTTTTTTGTCTTTCCAGACTGGAAATTCATCAGTCGATTCTAAATTTTCTAAACGAATTTCAATGAGGGCATCAACGCCACCATTGGGTGCTGACGCAGCACGCACAATTAGGCCGATGGCTTCTTCATGGCCGAATACTTGAATAGGATCGCCTGCTTGAGGCATTTTTTCAGTATTGATATGCGCAAGCTGGGTGCGACGCTTAACTTTGCCTAAGTAATGGGTGCGTGCAACGATTTCTTGGCCTGTATAGCAGCCTTTTTTGAAGTTAATGCCATCTAAGATGTCCAAGTTCACCATTTGCGGTACAAAGGCTTCTTGTGTGGCCGGCACGATTTCTGGAATACCTGCTTGTATCTCTAAATAATCCCAAACAGATTTGCCTACTTTTGTGTAGCTCGCTGATAGCGCGTTCCAGATGTGCTCAGCTTTGTCAGTATGGGTAAACACTAGGTAACGCGGAGTATCGCCAGCAAGCCTTAATACGGTTGCATCTGCAAAGGTCATTAGTTGGTGGGGCAGCTGAGGTGCGGTGCTGAAAAGGGCGGCTAAGGCCTTTTCAGCATTGAGACCAGCAATCCCAAAACATAAAATGTCTGCAGACTTATCTGTGATGACGACTTTTGATCGCATCACGTACATTTTAAGGCGCTTCATGATGGGTTCTAGAATGCTGAGCGGCATTTGCAAGTGCAAATGGTCGGCATGCGCAAAGGCCAAGAATAGGGCTAAAAGACGGCCCTTAGGGCTGCAATAGCCAGCATATTGGCTGATGCTTCCATCGAGTTTTTTGACATCATTGGTTACTTGGCCTTGCAGAAAAGTGACGGCGTCCTCTCCGCTTATTTCCAAAAGTCCTAAGTGCGATAAACTTGTGATGATGTTGCCGTTGGCGGCCGCTAGTTCATTTTGCGCGTCTCCAAATGATTGCAATTCGCCATCTTGGAACACCGCGCCTTGAGCGCTTAAAAAATCATGCCATTGAGTCATATGCTTGCTTTATAGAGATAAATCGTTGGGGATATTATAAATGAAGCCTATGCAATTAGCGCTAAAGCCATCACGCCGACTTGCTTATATCTTGGCCTTGGTCTTGTCATTTATTAACCCTCAACAAAGACAACGAGATTGTGCTCACCCAAAAGAATGGAAAATGCTTTGTTGTAAACGTACTGCCAACAAGTCTCGTGATTAATCTTGTAATCAATATCCGCGCTAAAGGTGAGCTTTGGCTCCGTAATGTTATTCTATTGCTAGATAGTGCTGATACCGAAGAGGCTAGGAGATGGCGGTTTTGGTTTAAATTGGGTGTAAAGGCTTAAATCTTTTGTTTACGCTTCAGCCATTTTGAAAGCTGGTTAATCGGCTGTTTAGGCAAATAAGCCATGAGCAATAAGAGACCTGCGAGAGAAGCCAAAATCCATTGTATGTCGTAAGGTGCAATATCGCGACGTGCTGGTTTTTGGTGTTTCATGGCAGATAGAATGCTTTGCAAGCTATCGCCACGCACATAGTCGCCGCTCACTTGCTTGGCTAAGTCTTTAAGATATTCCTCTTGGAGCTTTGAAAGGAAGCGGTCGCCCGCTGCACCAGCGACGTTATTATCACGTACGCCAATATTCGCTTCTGAAATCTGGGCAATACCAGGTTGCATCGCAAAACTTTCTGCAGACCAATAACCAATCACTTGATTTTTATCATCAAGTTTCGGAATGGCAGTGCCTTTGTCGCTACCAATGCCAACAAACAACCAGCCGTTGCCGCCTTGAAAGTTAGTCAAATCTTTGGTGTTGAATGCGTGTAGCTTTGGCGCTTCTTCGCCATCGGTAAAGTAAACCACTTGTGCTGGTTCAGGGAAAGCGCGCAACACTCTAGCAAGTGTAAACATACTGTCACGCAAGCGGCTATTGCCTGACCAAGCGGTACGCCAATCTAAGTGGTCAATAGTGTCTTGAATTGCTGCGTAATTGCTACACACCTCAATTGGATTGTAGAGAGCAGCAACGCTCACGCCAGCAAATAAACCAATACTCACTCGTGTGCCACAAGGCATATTAGCCACAATGTGGTGCATCATATATTGTGTATATTCCATGCGTGTGACTTGTTTGCCGTTTAATGAAGTGTCAACCACATTCATACTTTGTGAAATATCAGCGACTAACAAATAGCTGTAAATGCTACGTGGTAGCGGTAATGTAGGCTTGAATGCGGCAGCAATTAGCAATACAAATGCGCTAGCTAAAAGAGCGGCATCACGGCGACTGCGTAAGTAATTTAATACCTTTTTCATGTTATGGCAGACCCACAGGGATGTTGCCCATTATTAGGCCTGGGGAATCAGACTCACCCACACCTGGTGTTGGCGTGCCCGGTAATAATAAAATCAAACGGTCTAAGTTGTGACGCGTATCCCAATGCGTGTTGTCTAGTCGCACGGCTTGTTGATACAGGTTTTTAGCTTGCCTTAGTAGATATTCACTTTCTTTGCCGACGCTCATGCTTGTGCCATTAATCGCGATACCACGACGGAAAAAGTTCGTGGCAATATTGTGCTGAATGGCTTCTTTTTGTTTGGTGTTGGCATGTTCTAATAGGTGCGTAAAAAGAAGCGTGGATTCCTTATAACGCTCATTTTTGGCAAGCCAATAAGCAGTTGCAAATTTAGCCTCAAAACTTTGCATGTCTGTTTTGGGGGATTTCGCATTTAAGATCGCGTCATTAAATGCTTGAATTTGCATGATGCGATTAATTTCGTAGCCTGCACCAACTGCACTGGCAATGGCTAAAAGACCAAATATCCAGGTCAGTTTTTTAGCGTTAAGGATTTTAAAAATATTGAGTGTCATTTGCTTAATCCCATGTTCTAACTTCTAAATATTTCACGCCCAGCAAAAGACCTATCATCAGCGCTGCGAGTAAAAAACAGGCTTGTGAAAAGTCGTAACCAGGAATTTGTTCGTGGTAACGAATTGGTTTTTTCTCTTTTTGATTAATGTCAGCAATCGCTGCGGCTAATGATTTAGGGTCATCTGCTTCATAGGCATGAAATGGCGAGGTCAGTGTTTTGAAAAACTCATTTAATTCAATTTGCGGTGGCAATACTGCGTCCTCTGGTGGAACGTAGCTCGTATCAAAAATACTTAAGCCACCTGGTTGGCGTAAGACAATCCAATATAAGCCTATGTGCAAGCGGTCTAGCCAATCGCGGATTTTTTGTTGAGTATCCGCATCAATACGGCCACCACCATCTGAAAGCAAAATCATGGCACGCGAGCCTGAGTCTGGTACCTTGTCAAAAAGCCCTGCGCCGCTAGTAATGCCGCTACCAATATTAGTTTGAAATAGCGCATTGCCCGCAGTGGCTTGCACAGCGGCTAAGATAGCCTCACGGTTTTCGGTGAGTGGTAGCACATACATGGCTGAGTTACTAAATGTAATCATGCCGAACATGTCGTTTTGGCGTGATTTAACAAATTGCGTAATTAAGCGGCTAGCCGCGACTGATTTGGTTTCAGCGACTTTCCCGTTTGTGTCGCCGCCAGAAAATGGGTCATCCATACTCGCGCTTCGGTCCAGCACCAAAGCGATTTGAGCGCCTACACCAATACGCTCTATGCTTTGTTGTTGGCTGTGCGGACTTGCTAAACCTAGCACAATGAAGAGCAGGGCTAAGACCGCTAAGACCTTAAGTAATATGCCAATTAAGTCGGATAATCTGTCCTTGGGTAACATCGCAACCCATGAGTAGCGCTGGGTAAACGCGCGATCTAGGACTAAAGGCAAGAACGCAAGCGGCAATAACCAAAGCGCCCAGGGCGAGTTAAAGAAAATAGGAATATTCATGCCGCGTTAAGCTTTCTTTTGCTTCGCTGGTTTAAGGCCACGTTCGCAATCGCGACATTGTTTGCAAAATTTCTTCAGCCAAGCAAGTGTGTTTTTGTCATGAATTGCTGTGCTTTGTGTGTCGAAGAATACTTGATGCGACAGCGCAAAGAACTCATTAAGCTCTGATTCAATGCTTTTAAAACTCGGTGCGTGAGCCAAGAATACGGCCATATTGTCGCTAAATACGCTGTATTTTGCGGTCGTATTAATCGCTTTGTGTACGCTTGATAAAGCTGTTTTGAGCTGCTCAGGGTCTTTTGCTGAAAGTTTACGCAATTGACGAGAAGCTTGTGCAAATGGACGGCCCATTAGCGGTAGCCATGCGCGTGAACCTAAAATATATAGCAAGCCTAATAGGCTCAACCCAAGCACAACCAAGCAAGCCACCAACTTTTGTTTTTCAGGATATGGTTGTAATAAGATAGGCTGTCTTAATGGGCTCATGTCATCTTCAATTTTGACAGCGCCAAACACAGCCATCGGTGAAATTCTGAAATAAAACTCAGGGATTTTATATTGCACTAAACCGTCTTTAGCTTCTTCAGTAGCAGGGCCTTCAAATTTCACAACTTCAGCAGGCAAGATAGCAGGCTTTACCACAGGCGCTGTAGTAAATACTTGATATGCGAGTTTAATGACGTAGGTTGTTGTGTCACGATTTTCTTTTGTACTATGGCTGATTTTACGGAGCTCAATACCAGAAACTTGGCCTTTGTAGCGGTGTTCATAGCCAACGATAGGCAAGGTTGTTTCAATAAGCTTGTATGGTTTTTTAACTTCCAACGTAATGGTGCGATCTAAGATGTCGCCCATCAAGAAGCCCACGTTACGAGCTGGATCTACCTTGCTTAGTTTGACGATGCCTTCTGGTATTTCTGGAGATGGCTCGTCATTGGCAGTTGCAACAAAGCTGATGCTTATTAGTAATAAGCTTAAAAAGCCGATGTGGAGTGGTTTAATCAATTTATTCATTAGGCAATTCATTATTAGGCCGCCACAAATTGGTGAAAGTATTCGGTTAATGCATCGGCATCAAAATCGCCCTCTACAAAGAAAGGCGCCATATCAAACTTCATAAACAAAGCTTCAATCTCAGCACGTCTTGCTTCAAAGCTAGCGACGATATTGGCACGCATATCCTTACGCAAGAACAAGGTACGTTTTTCGCCTGATTCGCAGTCGGTGACGCTAGTGATGCCAAATTCAGGTAGGTTTTTGTACTCAGATGAGTCCCAAAGCACCACAGGGACAACGTGATGTTGCATTAGCAGTGAGAGTGAATCTTCAAGCTCGTTCATCGGCATATGGAAGTCTGAAATCAAAAAGATGAGTGAGCGTTCGCGAGGTAAAAAGCGAATGACGTCATTTAAGCCGGCGCTACCTACTTGATCTGGTTCAAAGTTTTTAAGGGCAGAAGTTAACTCCAATGCTTGGTGCGATCTAAAAGATTGCGTGCATAGCCAGTCTTCACGAACAACATCATCAAATCCAATAAAGCCAAATGGGTCACTGTTGTGTGTAGCAGACATGGCAATCGCACTCGCAATTTTGCTAGTTAAAGCTACTTTGCTTTGTTTGCTACCAAAATTCATTGAGCCAGATAAATCTGCAATTGCAAAAACAGGCGTCGCACTTTTTTGATTAAAAATGCGCACATACACTTGCTCTAGCGGGTCGCGTATGGTTTGGCGAATATCAATGCGGCGTGGGTCAGGATATGAAAGTAGGGTGGTGTGACCACGAAACTCCATGCCCATGCCACGCTGTGTGCTTGCATGGCTGCCAGAGTGACGTCCGCGTGAACGCCAACTGATGTGGTAGCTAAACTCTTTTATCTCGTTATGCATGAAGGCGCTTCGAAGGCAAATTAAGGCGCAGCAACTGCATTCACGATGCCTGTTAGCAATTCGCGGGCAATTTCTGTGCGGCGCATTTCGTAGACAGGGCTAAATACCAAGCGATGCGCCACTGTTGAGTGAAATACTGCATGGATATCTTCCGGCAATACTGAATCGCGATTGCTGAGCCAAGCATTCACACGTGCTGCGCGCATCAGCATACTCATGCCGCGAGGGCTGGCGCCTGATAAGACTAAGCGGTTCATGTCTACACCACTTACTTTAACGCCATAAGCTGTTGGAGTTTTGGTCGCGCGCCATAAATTAAGTGCGTATTGACGCAGTGTAGGTGTGGCTTCGATTTTGGCTTGAAGTAATGCTGAGAATGCGTTTAGTTGGTCGAATTGCAAAACATCTGCTTGAATGGTGTCTACCAAAGCATCCACGTTGTGAAACTTAGTATCAAAAACTAAAGATTCCATGATGGCATTGTCATCAGGCACCACGATAGGAATTTCCATCATAAAACGGTCGCGCGCTGCAGATGGGATTTCGAACGTTTCTTCTTTTTCAACTTGGTTGCGGTCTGCGAATACCAACATGTGTGGAAAATGATATTCCTTGTTAAATGCAGACAATGTACGTTCAGCCATCACACGCAGTAACAATGAGTGAACTTGTGGACGCGCACGGTTAATTTCATTGAAGAAGAATACTGAAAGATTCTCGCCAGACATGAGCAACGGACCTGGGCTTACATGCGGTTTGCCATCCTCACCTAAGTAGGTGTGATACACCAAATCATTAGGCATCAAGTCAATCGTACCTTCGATACGTTGATAGCCACCGCCGATACAGCGTGTAAATGCACGAAGAAGCGTTGTTTTACCTACGCCGACATCACCCTCAAGCAATACGTGACCACGCGAGAAAATCGCTGTCGTAATCAAGCGAATAGGTGTTTGCTGACCTACCACGACTTTGTTGATTTCTGTTTCTAGTTTTTGCGCATGTTCGCGCATGTCGGTCAGTTGTTTGTCGCTCATGGACTTGTCCCGTAAGAAAGTTAATGAAAATGAATAATAAGAAATAAATTTGTAACAAATAGTAACGGAGATTTAGCATGGTGTAAACAGATCTGTATACCCTTTAATTTTATTCATAAATGACATTAGGGCTTTCACTTAAATGATTTTCCAGCGAAAATAGCGTTAATTCTGAAAATACTAGGTTAATAGAATGCAAAAAAAGAATAGCTTTACCTACGAAGAACTATTGTCTTGTGGCCGTGGTGAGATGTTTGGTGCGGGCAATGCACAGTTGCCTTTGCCGCCAATGTTGATGTTCGACCGCATTGTTTCCATCACTGAAGAAGGCGGCAAATATGGCCAAGGCCAAATTATTGCTGAGCTAGATGTGAAGCCGGATTTATGGTTCTTTGGCTGTCACTTCCAGGGCGACCCAGTGATGCCAGGCTGTTTGGGCTTAGATGCCATGTGGCAATTAGTAGGCTTCTACCTAGGCTGGAAAGGCGGCCCTGGTCGCGGTCGTGCATTAGGTGCTGGCGAAGTTAAATTTAGCGGTCAAGTATTGCCTACAGGTAAAAAAGTGACTTACTACATCGATTTAAAACGTGTGATTATGCGTAAATTGGTGATGGGTATTGCTGATGCGCGTATGGAATTAGATGGCCGTGAAATTTACGTGGCTAATGATTTACGTGTTGGTTTGTTTACAAGTACAGATAATTTCTAAAATTACAAAAATAAACTAGTTCGGGAGAACAGTATTATGCGTCGTGTCGTCGTTACTGGCATGGGAATTGTGTCTAGCTTAGGCAATAATGTAGCTGAAGTAAAAGACAGTCTTTATGAAGGCCGCTCAGGCATTACATTCCAACCAGAGTATGTTGAGATGGGCTTGCGCTCACACGTAGCTGGTTCGATTAAAAACCTCAATTTAGAAGAGTTAATAGATCGCAAATTAATGCGGTTTATGGCCAAGGGCCATGCTTATGCTTGGCTTGCGATGCAAGAAGCGATTGCTGATGCTGCTTTGCCTGAAGAGATGGTTTCGAATGTTCGCACAGGTTTGATTGTTGGTGCGGGTGGTGCATCTCATGAAAGTATTTTAGAAGGTATTGATACGCTCCGTGAAAAAGGCGTGCGTCGCGTTGGACCCTATATGGTCACAAAAGCAATGGCAAGTGGCGTTTCTGCATGTTTGGCAACGGGCGCTAAAATTAAAGGTGTGAATTACGGGATCAGCTCAGCTTGTTCAACGAGCGCACACTGTATTGGTGCTGGTGTTGAGCAAATTCAATTGGGTAAACAAGATATTGTGTTTGCTGGTGGTGCAGAAGAAGAGCATTGGACGTTGTCTTTTATGTTTGATGCGATGGGCGCACTTTCAAGTAAATACAACGAAACACCAGACAAGGCTTCACGGACGTATGACGCCGACCGAGATGGTTTCGTGATTTCTGGCGGTGGTGGCATTTTAGTGCTTGAAGAGTATGAGCATGCTAAAGCTCGTGGCGCAAAAATTTATGCTGAAGTGGTTGGCTATGGCGCGACGTCTGATGGCTATGACATGGTGGCTCCAAGTGGTGAGGGTGCTGAGCGTTGTATGAAGCTGGCAATTGAAGGCGTAGGTAAGATTGATTACATCAACACGCATGGAACAAGTACGCCAGTAGGTGATACTAAAGAATTGGAAGCGATTCGTGCGGTGTTTGGCAATAGTGATACGGCGATTGCTTCAACCAAATCACTTTCAGGTCATGCGCTCGGTGCGGCTGGTGTGAACGAGGCGATTTACACGCTTATTATGATGAAAAATAACTTCATTGCGGCTTCTGCCAATATTGAAAATCTAGATCCAGCGGCTGAAGGTATGAACATTGTTCGCAAGCGGATTGATAACGTTAAAATTGAAACAGCGCTTTCAAATAGCTTTGGTTTCGGTGGAACAAATGCAACCTTAACGCTTTCAACTAAAAACTTGTAAACGTTTCGATTGCATTAAAAAAAGCCGCTCAATTGAGCGGCTTTTTTTGTTTTTCTAACTTTTCTAACTATAGATAAGACCATGCAACAAATCTGCTTTGTTTTTGACCTTGTGACATCTCAACGACTTTTATTTTTTTAGTGCCAATAGCTTTGAGTGCGCGTTCGATTTTGGGTAAGTTAGTTGCTTTTGAAACCAATGAGGTAAACCAGCGACACTGGTTTTTATATAGAACACTTTCTTCAATCATCCGATTAATAAAACCAAGCTCGCCACCTTCACAAAACAACTCCGCACCTTGCCCGCCAAAATTGAGTTTTGTGTCTATTGTTTTTGCTGGATGTTTTCCAGCGTTTTTAGCTAAGCCATTAATTTTACGTTGTGTTCCAGCCTGTGCTTCTTCCAGTGAAGCATGAAAAGGTGGATTGCACATGCTGAAATCAAAGACATCATTTGTATTAATGATATCTTTGAGAATTTGATTTTCGTTAGTTTGTAATCTGAATTGAATGGCCGCACTTAAGCCATTTGCATCCACAATAACTTGAGCATTTTTAATTGCGCTCGCATTTATATCCGCCCCAATAAAATCCCAGCCATACTCACGATGTCCAATGAGTGGATAAATTGCATTTGCACCTACGCCTATGTCCAAGCCTCTTATTTTTTTGTTTTTATCAGGCGCAAGTAAATCAGCCATGTAGTGAATGTAGTCAGCTCGGCCTGGAATAGGTGGGCAAAGAAATTGATCGGGAATATTCCAATCCGCGATTTGATAGTGATGCGCTAAAAGGGCTTGGTTCAGAGCTTTAACGGCTTTAGGGTTTGCAAAGTCAATCGTTAAGTCGTTATAAGCATTCGGTTTTACGAAATTTTTCAGTGCTGGATTTGAGAGTGATAATGCAGCTAAGTCGTAGCGGCCTTTATGTTTGTTTCTCGGATGCATTGATAAGAGACGTGTTTATAAAATGAGGGCTGCGGCTACTTTGCGGCCCTCGGCCATGAGGATGTTATAAGTTCTACACGCAGCGTCGGTGGTCATGCATTCCACAGGGATGTTAGATTCAGTTAGTGCTTGAATAAGGTGTGGACGAATAAAACGATGCGTTGAGCCTGTCCCTAATAAAACCACTTCAGGCTGATGAGCTAATAAACATTCAAAATGCGCCTGATTTAAGTTGTCAAAATCGCTTGCAGACCAATCCAGCAAAAGCTCGTCAGGAAGCACAACCAAGCTTTGCGGGTAGACTAGATTGTTAATAGATATCCAATCCTGGCTATGGCCTGTAATGAGCTGTTTGCCAGCGGCTTGGGTTAAATGTAACTTCATCTTAAATTCTCATGTTGAATTGGCTGAATCCTTAGGCCTGAAAATCGCTTGATTCATTGCCTGATATGGCCTTCGCGGGTAAGATAACACATTTTTCTGCTTAGGTTTTTGCCGTGCAACCTTTACTCAAATCTTCCAAGCTTAATAATGTGTGCTACGACATTCGTGGGCCAGTATTGGCGCGCGCCAAAAAGATGGAAGAAGATGGTCATCGCATCATCAAATTGAACATTGGCAATCCTGCGCCATTTGGTTTTGAAGCGCCTGAAGAGATCCTTCAAGACGTGATTCGCAATATGGATCAGGCGTCTGGCTATACAGACTCTAAAGGTCTATTTGCTGCGCGTAAAGCCATTATGCATTACACACAACAAAAGAATATTGATGGTGTAACGATAGACGATATCATCATTGGTAATGGGGTTTCAGAGCTCATCGTGATGGCGATGCAAGGTTTGCTTAATAATGGGGACCAAGTCTTGGTGCCCGCGCCAGATTATCCTTTGTGGACTGCCGCTGTGAATTTAGCTGGCGGCACAGCACGGCACTACGTGTGTGATGAGGCTTCTGGTTGGTTGCCGGACTTAAAAGATATTGAATCAAAAATCACTGCCAATACGCGTGGTATTGTGATTATTAATCCAAACAATCCAACAGGCGCTTTGTATCCTGATGAGATTTTGCACGGCATTATCGAAATCGCCCGCCATCACAATTTAGTGATTTTCGCGGATGAGATCTACGACAAAGTCTTGTATGACGGTAATACCCATACTTCAATTGCATCGCTTGCAGATGATGTGCTGTTTGTGACATTTAATGGCTTGTCTAAAAACTATCGTACTTGCGGTTATCGCGCTGGTTGGTTGATTATTTCTGGTGAAAAGAAACACGCTAAAGATTACATCGAAGGCTTGAATATGCTTGCTTCGATGCGTTTGTGTGCCAACGTGCCGGGTCAGTTGGGTATTCAAACAGCATTGGGCGGCTATCAAAGTATTGATGATTTGGTTTCGCCAGATGGGCGGTTGTGTAAACAGCGTGATTTAGCATACGACATGCTTACGTCCATCCCTGGGGTAACTTGTTCTAAACCAGCGGCGGCAATGTATTTATTCCCTAAGCTTGATCCCAAAATGTACCCAATCGAGGATGACCAACAGTTTATTCTTGATTTGCTCTTGGAAGAAAAAGTTTTATTGGTGCAGGGCTCTGGTTTTAATTGGAAAACGCCTGACCATTTCCGCGTCGTGTTCTTACCTAATGTGGATGATTTAAAAGAAGCGATTACTCGAATTGCACGCTTCTTGGATCAATATAGAAAACAACACGGCACTAAGTAACAAAAGCCATATAACAAAAAACAGTATAACAATCGTTAACGAAAGTATATGAACAGTATGAAATCATTAAAAGTTGGTTTGCTTGGTATCGGCACAGTGGGCGGTGGAACGTACGCAGTATTAACACGTAATCAAGAAGCAATTTCGCGTCGTGCCGGCCGCAAAATTGAAGTTGTAAAAGTCGCAGACCGCAACCTTGAACTTGCAAAGAAATTGACTAACGGCCAAGTTGAAGTCACTGATGATGTGTTTTCTGTGGTGACTGACCCAAACGTAGATGTTGTGGTTGAGCTAATTGGTGGTTACACACTGGCTAAGGATGTTGTGTTAAAAGCCATTGAACACGGTAAGCATGTGGTGACAGCCAATAAAGCTTTGATTGCTTTGCACGGTAATGAGATTTTTGCAGCAGCAAAAGCTAAAGGCGTGATTGTGGCTTTTGAAGCAGGTGTAGCAGGTGGGATTCCAATCATTAAAGCACTACGTGAAGGCTTGGTGGCCAACAAGATTGAATGGATTGCGGGCATTATTAACGGTACTACGAACTTTATTTTGACGGAAATGCGTGACAAAGGCTTAGCGTTTG
>Ga0007854_10001492_pt1 | contig 14818 bp, 16 predicted proteins | sample CryBogCBH12Aug08_FD_60382 | JGI IMG/M metagenome (GOLD analysis project Ga0007854, IMG submission 60382) | Freshwater microbial communities from Crystal Bog, Wisconsin, USA - CBH12Aug08 | ecosystem: Environmental > Aquatic > Freshwater > Lake | place: Crystal Bog, Wisconsin, USA | collected...
CCAGATCTCCTCAGCGGTCGTCGCCCGGTGGATCGCAGGGTTGGCGGGGTTGGAGAACTGCTGCGGGATGAAGACGTTCGGATCTGCTGCCGCGAGCTCATTGGCCTTGGCGATCGCCCCACCCATGCCATCGGGGCCTGGGGTGAGCACCAACTCGGCGCCATAGGCACGGAGCAGGGCCCGACGCTCCTTGCTCATGGTCTCCGGCATCGTGAAGATGGCGCGGTACCCACGCGCCGCGCAGACCATGGCCAGCGCGATCCCCGTGTTCCCGCTCGTGGGTTCGACGATGACGGTGTCGGGGCCGATGATGCCGGCATCTTCGGCGGCGTCGATCATCGCCACTCCGATGCGGTCCTTCACCGAGTGCGCAGGGTTGAAGTACTCGAGCTTGGCCACCACCTCGGCGCCGCCGTCCACGCTCAGCCGTCGCAGACGGACGAGCGGGGTGTTGCCGATCAGCTCGGTGATGTCGTTCGCAATGCCTGCCATCGCATGCCTCCTTGGTCCACCGGAGACCCTAGCGGCGAAATCCGACTGATCTGGTCGGGGTTTGACGACGTTCTTGCTCAGCCCTTACCTCCACCTGGTGAGGTAGGGGTGGGAGGCGTCATGGATCTGGTCATGGAGTTGCTGAAGGCAGTGCGGATTGACTTCCGCCCGAAGGCTGCGCCACCTCGGCTGAGCCGGGTTGCGCTCGCCACCGTGGTGGCCATCGTGGGTTCGCTGCTGGCTGATGCCCTGATCGTTCGGGGCGCCATCGCGCTCTTCCCCAAGACCGCGCACTACGCCCACTTCCAGTTCGCCGATTACGCCAAGCTGACGATCATCGGCGTCGTCGGGGCCTGTCTCGGGTGGCCGATCTTGGCCCGGATCTCCTCTGCGCCGCGCTGGGTCTACCTCCGTGCCGCGGTCGCCGTCACCGTGGTCCTGCTCCTCCCGGACGTCTACCTCCTCGTCCTCGGGCAGCCCGCCGATGCGGTGGCGGCGCTCATGGTGATGCACCTGGCGATCGCCGTGGTGACCTACCAGGCCATGGTCCGCCTCGCCCCGCTCGGCCCGAACCGGTCAACCGACGGAGCTGCGGCGCCGCGGCGGCGTGCCTCCTAGCATCACGGCGTGAACGAACACGCCGGTCCCTCCGCCTCGTCGTCCGACCCCTGGGGCTTCTCGCAGCGCCGCCTCTACCTCTGCACGCCGGACCGTCCGGACCTCGAGGACTTCGTGGCGGCGGTCATCGACGGCGGCGTCGACGTCATCCAACTTCGTGACAAGCACCTCGATGCCAGGCCGCTCCTCGTGCGGGCCCAGACGGTGGCAAGGAGATGCCAGGCGGCAGGAGTCCCGTTCATCCTGAATGACCGCCCCGATCTGGCCCTCGAGGTCGAGGCCGACGGGGTCCACGTGGGCCAAGACGATGCTCCGGTTGGGCTGTGCCGACGCCTCCTCGGCGCCGACGCCATCATTGGGCTCTCGACCCACCACCCGGCGGAGTTGCGGGAGGCGATCGCCCAGCCCGTGACCTACCTCTCGGCCGGGCCGGTGGAGGCGACGCCGACCAAGCCGGGACGTCCCGGAACGGGTCTCGACTACCTCCGAGAAGCCGTCACCACCGCGCCGGTGCCGGTCTTCGTGACCGGAGGGGTGCGGCCCGAAACCGTGCCGAGCCTCGTCGAAGCCGGTGCCCGGCACTTCGTGGTGGTGCGTGCTCTCACCGAGGCTGCCGATCCCTACCGCGCCGCCTCAGCGCTGCGGCGCGCGATCGACGCCGAACTCGCCTAGAGCCCGATGCGGGTAGCGAGCTGCTCGCGGTGGAAGGTCGGATCCCCGAAGAGCAACTCCGAGGACTTGGCCCGCTTGAAGTAGAGGTGGGCCGGGTGCTCCCAGGTGAACCCAATGCCACCGTGGATCTGGATGTTGTCCGCAGCGGCGTGGAAGTAGGCCTCAGAGCAGTAGGACTTGGCCAGACTGGCCACCACCGGCAGCTCGTCGGAGTCATCGGCTGCCGCCCACGCGGCGTAGTAGGCCGCGGACTTCGCCGACTCCACCTCGAGCAGCATGTCCGCGCACTTGTGCTTGATGGCCTGGAAGGAGCCAATTGGTCGGCCGAACTGGATCCGGACCTTGGCGTACTCCACCGACATGTCGAGGCAGCGCTGGGCACCGCCCACCTGCTCAGCAGCCAGCGCCACGGCGATCAGATCGAGCGCCTTGGACAGCCCAGCTTCGGCTCCCCCATCGACGCCGATGAGCCGAGCCGGGGTGCCGGCGAACTCGACGCGGGCCTGCTTGCGGGTCTGGTCCATCGTCGGCAGTTGCGTCCGGGTGATGCCCGATGCCGCCCCGTCGACTGCGAAGAGCGAAAGTCCCTGGTCGGTGCGGGCGGGCACGAGGAAGAGCCCGGCGTGGTGGCCATCGATCACGTAGTTCTTCGACCCCGTCAGGGTCCACCCCTCCGCCCCGTGTTCGGCCCGCAGGGAGATCGAGGCGAGGTCGGGGCGACCGCTGTCCTCGGTGATGGCCAGCGTGGCGATGGTCTCACCGCTCGCGATGCCGGGCAGGAACTCCGCCTTCGCCGAATCATCGTCACTGGTGAGCAGCGCGCTGGCGGCGAGCACCACGGAGGCGAAGTACGGCGAGCACAGCAGCGCTGCCCCCATCTCCTCGAGCACCACGATGAGCTCTACGAAGCTGAAGCCCGCTCCACCGAACTCTTCGGGGATGTGCAAGCTCTGCAAGCCGAGCTGGTCAGCCATCTGCGACCAGACCGCAGGGTCGTAGCCCTCATCGGTCTCCATGAGGCGACGGACTTCCGTCTCGGGGGACTTCTCGGCCAGGAATCGATTGACGGCGCGACGGAGCTCGTCCTGCTCCTCGGTGAAGGCGAAGTTCATGGCACGCTCCCTCAGCTCAGTCGATGAGATGCACCGGCATCTCTGACCGACTGTTTCTACCAGACCGCCACGAGGGTCGACCACTGCGAGCTCCGGGAGCCGGTGTGCCATGCTCGGCGCCATGTCGAGTGCCACGCTGATCTACGAAGATGCCAACGCCGAGGTCCACCGCCTCGTGGTCGGCCCCGTCGACAACAACGTCTACGTCCTGCGCTGCCGTCGGAGCGGCGACGCGGTGCTGATCGATGCCGCGAATGAGCATGAACGCCTCCTCGAGCTCTGCACCGAGCTCGGGGTGCGCCAGGTGGTCGAAACCCACGGCCACTGGGACCACATCCAAGCGGTTCCCGCCCTGCGGGAGGCGGGGTACGAGGTGGCGGTCACCCAAGCCGACGCCGACCTGCTGCCGGCCTACGACCTGACCTTGGACGACGACGTCGCGCTGCGCTGCGGGGAGCTCGAGCTGATCACCTTGTGGACCCCGGGGCACACGCCAGGTTCGATCTGCTTCGCCCTGGCGGGCACGCCTCTGCTCTTCACCGGCGACACCTTGTTCCCTGGTGGGCCGGGGAACACCTTCGGCAGCGCCGAGGCGTTCACCGAGATCCTCGGCTCCATCGAGACCCGGATCTTCAACGTCTACGACGATGCCACGGTGGTGCTGCCCGGCCACGGCGACGCGACCACGGTGGGCGCCGAACGGCCAGAGCTCGCCAACTGGGCCGCCCGCGGCTGGTAGCCCGCCAGAGATTTCCGACTCGACCGCTAGGCTTTCCCCCGTGCCGGAGTCCACCCCGCCGCTCCTCGAACTCGAAGATCTCCACGCCGCCGCTGAGGGCAACGCCATCCTGCGCGGCGTGAACCTGGCCATTGCACCAGGCGAGGTCCACGCCCTCATGGGCCCCAATGGCGCCGGGAAATCCACCCTGGCCGGGGTCCTGCTCGGGAGCCCGGCCTACGAGGTCACCGCGGGGACCATCCGCTTCCTCGGCGAGGACATCACCCATTGGGCGCCAGATGCGCGGGCCAAGGCGGGGATGTTCTTGGCCTTCCAGTACCCCGAGGCCATCGCCGGGGTTTCCGTCGTGCAGTTCCTCCGCCAGGCGATGGGCGCCCGAAAGGGGATCGACGACCTCTCGGTCCTCGAGGTGCGCTTCGCGATGGCGGAGTGGATGCAGCGGCTCGGGATGGACGAGGCCTTCGCCGAGCGCCCGCTCAATGAGGGGTTCTCCGGTGGGGAGAAGAAGCGCAACGAGGTCCTGCAGATGGCCCTCCTCGACCCCGTCCTCGCGGTGCTCGACGAGACGGACTCCGGGCTCGACATCGACGCCCTCAAGGTCGTGGCCCAGGGGGTTCGGACCGTGCGTGCGGAGCGTCCCGATCTGGCCTGCTTGGTGATCACCCACTACCAGAAGCTGATGGATGAGCTGCAGCCGAGCCACGTCCACCTCCTGCTCGACGGGGCGATCGTCACCTCGGGGACGATGGAGCTCGCCCGCCAGGTCGAGGCCGAGGGGTATGAGCCATGGCGGCGCTGAGGTGACGCCCTTCGACGTCGCCGCGCTCCGCAAGGACTTCCCCCTGCTCGACCGCGAGGTCAACGGCAAGCGGATCGTCTACCTCGACTCGGGAGCCTCCTCCCTCCCACCGCACCAGGTCGTCGAGGCCATGTCGGAGTACTACGAGACCACCCACGCCAATGTGCACCGCGGCGTGTACCACACCGCCGAGGTTGCCACCGAGCGCTTCGAACTGGCGCGACGCAAGGTCGGCCGCTTCCTCGGGGCGCCCGATCCAGACCACGAGGTGGTCTTCACCAAGAACTGCACCGAGGCCTTCAACCTCCTCGCTCACAGCTGGGGCCGCACGAACCTCCTCCCCGGCGATGTCGTGGTGCTCTCTGAGCTCGAGCACCACGCCAACATCGTCCCGTGGTTGCAGTTGCGAGCAGAGCGCGACATCGAGCTGCGCTTCCTCGAGGTCGGCGAGGACTACCGGCTCGACCTCTCACAGCTCGACGCGACGGTGGAGGGGGCCAAGCTGGTCTCGGTGAGCGCGATGTCGAATGTCCTCGGCACCATCACCCCGCTACGCGAACTCGCGGCGGCCGCCCACCGAGCTGGTGCGCTCATCGCCGTTGACGGCGCCCAGTCCGTCCCCCACCTGCCGACCGACGTCGTCGACCTGGACCTCGACTTCCTGTGCTTCAGCGGGCACAAGATGCTGGGCCCGACCGGGATTGGCGTCCTGTGGGCCCGCGCCGAGCTCCTCGAGGCCATGCCGCCCTTCCTCGGCGGCGGCGGCATGATCCTGGATGTCCGCACCGACGGGTTCTTGGCCGCCGGGCCGCCCGCTCGCTTCGAGGCGGGCACCCCGCCGATCGCCGAGGCCATCGGACTCGGGGCGGCCGTGGACTACCTCGAAGGCCTCACCATGACCGCCGTCGCCGCCCATGACCAAGCCCTCACGGCCTACGCGCTCGACGCGATGTCGGCCCGCTTCGGGTCGCGGCTGCAGATCTTCGGACCACCGGCAGGGCCGGATCGGGGCGGCGTGCTGAGCATGGCGCTGGACCAGGTGCACGCCCACGACCTGGCCCAGGTCCTGGATCAGTCCGGAGTCTGCGTCCGTCCCGGCCACCACTGCGCCAAGCCGCTGATGCGCAAGCTCGGCCTCTCCGCAACGGCGCGCGCCAGTTTCGGGGTCTACTCCGACCGCGACGACGTCGATGCCCTGCTCGACGGCCTCGAGGCCGCCGGTACCCTGTTCAGCACCTGAGCTGGGAGCGACGAATGGCCGACCTCGAGGAGCTGTACCGAGAGATCATCCTCGACCACTACCGTTCGCCGCGCAATCGCGGCGAGCTGCCCCCGCCAGCCATTCGGGTTGAGGGCTTCAACCCTCTCTGCGGCGACGAACTGGTGATCACCCTGCTCGTTGACCACGACACGGTCGTCGACCTCAAGATCGCCGGTTCTGGGTGCTCCATCAGCCAGAGTTCGGCCTCACTGATGTCCGCTGCGGTGAAGGGGAAGTCCGTTGACGAGGCCCACCAACTCATCGCCACCTTCAAGCAGATGATGTCGATCCACGAGGCGAGCCTCGATGAGGGCGAGGAGCCGAAGCCGATCGACCTGCGCAGCCTCGGAGAACTCGCGGCCCTCCAGGGTGTGGTCAAGTTCCCGGTGCGGATCAAGTGCGCCACCTTGGCGTGGAACACCTTGGCCCAAGGCCTCGACGAAGCCTCCGCTGGCTGAGCAGGACGCAGCGACCACCGGCTTGGCGAACGCCATCGGCGGCGTGCAGCGGCGGAGCGCGAACCGAACCCGCGCTGCGCAACCAACCCCCACACTGCCGCTGGCGATCTGCGGCAGACTTTCGCCAACCGCGCCGTGACGGGTGCAGAGGAGGTGGCCGCCATGGAAGCGTTGCGCAGCGCGCGACCCGCGACTCCTGGGCTCCGCGTTCGGCCAACTCGACTGCGCACCTGGGCTGAGTGGCAGTTCGTGGCGCTCGTTGCCTCCATCGCCCTCGTCGCCCAACTCTTAGCTCGGGCGAGCGGCGTGGCGGTCCGCAGCGCCGATCTGCACCAGGCGACCGGTGGCACGACCTGGCAACTCCTCTCGGCGGAGCTGCTCAAGCAGCACTTGAGCTCATCGCTCATGAACCTCCCGAGTCAACCGCCGCTGTTCAACCTGGCCACCGCAGTGCTCCTCCGCCTCCCCGGCTCGCTCGCTGCGGTCGTCATTCAGGTGAGCTCCATCGCCATGGCGGTGTGCATCGCCGTCGCCACCGCTCGGATCCTCCGCTCCGGTGGCCTCGCCGCCTCCTCACCTTGGTGTTGGTGGTGGTGTTCGTCGCTGCGGATCCGGCGCAGCTGCTCTACCCAGGGTGGTACTTCTACGCGACCGCCACGGCGGCGCTCGCCACGGCGGCGGCCATGTTCGGCTTCGACCTCGCCAAGGATCGATCGCTGCGCTCGGCGTGCTGCTTCGTCACCGTGCTCGCCCTGTTGGCGCTCACCAACTCGAGCTTCCAGCCAATCTTCGTCGCCCTCGCCGCCCTTCCGCTGCTGTGGCAGCTCCGCCGAGCGAGGAGGATCCTGCTCATCGCCACGGTTCCCGCCATCCTCATCGTCGGAGCGTGGCAGGCCAACGACGTGCTCCGGTTCAACTCGTGGACGACCTCGGACTGGGGTGGCATGAACCTCTACAAGTCCACCCTATGGCTGGCACCGAAGGCCGACCGGGCGACGATGGTGGCCCGAGGCGAGCTCCCGCCGATCGCCCTCATCCCGGGCTTCTCTCCCCTGTCACGCTACGGCCCCCTGGGAACGAGCCCGCACCGAGGGGTTCCCGCCCTCGATCGACCGTTCAACGGCGTGAGGCCGAACTACAACAACGCCGCCTACCTCGAGATCTCTCGTCGCTACCTCACCGCTGACCTGCGCTACATCGAGCACCGCCCAGCGGCGTACCTCGACCACCTGACCATCGGTGCGCGTCTCGCGGCCCTCCCGGCCGAGGAGTACGTGAAGATCATCCGCCTCCCGGCTTTCGCCCTCGGCGGGTACACCCTCGCCTACGAGCACTTCATCGACCTCCAGCCACGCCCCAACTACTTCGCCGCCCCAGTCGTGGCGGTGACGGGTCGCGGGCCTTCGCTCTCGGCGTTATCGCTCACGGTGACCCTCGAACTCCTCCTCTTCATCTTCGCCACGCCCATTGCCATCTGGTTCGCCCGACGCAACAGAGCCTTCGCCGTTCCACTGCTCTCGCTCTGGCTCCTCGGGATCATGCCCTTCGCCACCTCGATCCTGGCTGAGGTTGGGGAGAACAACCGCTTCCGCTACGAGCTCGGCACCCTGCCGTTCTGCGCGGCCGTCCTCTCGGTCACCGTGTTCGTTCGGCTCCTGCGGGGCCAACCCGCCGGTCCGGAACGACGGGGCGCGACTGGGGACGGCTGAGCCGAGCCAGCTGCGGCGACCCCCGCCCGGGCGAACTTGGACCGAAGGCTCAGTGACTGGGCAGCAGGATGAAGAGCCGCACCGTTCGACCATCGATGCGCTCGAGGTACTTCTCGTACCCGCCGTAGATGCCCTTCGACGCTTCCCAGACCTGCGCCGCCTCCGCTTCGGTCGCCGGTCGCACCACGAGCTCGCAGGTCGCCGAGCGGTAGCTCACCCGGCAGTGGGGGTCTGCTTCGAGGTTGTAGACCCAGGCCGGGGTCTTCTTCTGGCCGAAGTTGGTGCCGAGCAGCGCGAGCGAATCGCCGATCGGCACGGCGATGAGCGGGGTGGTGCGCGGTGCTCCTGACCTGCGCCCCGTGGTCGTGACCATGAGGACGGGCAACCCGGCCAAGATCGCCGGGGTCGAGGTCCGGCCCTTGGAGAGCCGGTGGACGACACGGTCCGTCGGCGCCAAGATCTTGGAGAAGGTCCAGGCGCCCACGGTGCTCGAACCGAAAGCCTGCAAGGCACGCTGTAGCGCATTCGGCGGCCGGAACTGGTACCCGAGATCATGCGCCACGCCCATCTCGCCACGGTACTGCGACCGCCGCCGGCTCGCCGCCATCACTCGATCGGCGACGTGACGTCGGATGCGCAGGTCGCCCGCTCCTCGCTGCTGGTGGGCTACCCCGCCGCCGGCAGGTCGAGGTCCGCGGAACCCTCACGGTAGATCCGAGCCGCCACGATCAGCCGATCGACGACCTCGAAGCTGGCCGCGATCCGGAAGTGCTGTGCACCCCCGTCGAGGTGGAGCGTCTCCTCCAGCTCCGCCAGCACCACCCCACCCTGTTCTGCCAGGGTCAGCGGATGCATCCTCGGCCGCCACTGCCAGAATCCGTCATCGAAGAGCTCACCCAAGGCCTCCCGACCGACGTAGCGGTCCGTACCGGTCCGCCACACCACCGCCGGATCGACCGTGGCGAAGAACGCGTCCGGATCGTGGGCATTGAGCGCCTCGAGGTGCTGGAGGACGACCCCTCGGGGGCTCGGAGGGGCCTCGAGGAGGTCCCAGCGATTGCCGTAGAGATCGGTGAAGACGCAGACCCGTCCGTAGGGTTCTCGCCGAGGTGGTGCCTCGAGCGCCACCCCCTGGGCGGCGAAGTGCTCCAACTGTCGATCGAAGTGGTCGGTCGACAAGAAGTAGGCCACCTTGCCGCCAGCGGCGTGGCCAACCGCCGCCTGCGCGGCTTCGGTCTTGGCCCGAGAGAGCACCAGTCGCCCGCCAGCGCCTTCGATCACCACCCAGCGATTCCCCTCGCCGAGGTCCGTGTCTTCGACCAGGGTCAACCCGAGCACGCCGGTCAGGAACTCGATCGCCTCGTCGTACTCGCGCACGAGGTAGGTGGTTGCGCTCAGTCGGTGCACCCCGAGGACGCTAGCCCGCAGCGGCATCACACCGGTCGGACGAGCTGGGACGGCTCAGAGGTGGAGGACGAGCGCGCCGGGCACCTCGAGTTCGACGCCGGGGCCGGCCGGGGTCGTGATGAACCTCGCCGTGCTCGCACCCTCGAGGCGAATGCTCCGCCCATCGAGCTCGACGGATCGGTGGTCTCCTTCGAGGTGCCTCGCCGAGGTCACCCAGGTCTGCAGGTGCGAGCCGGTGCGGACCTCGAGACGGCGGGCCGAGGCCACGGCCTCCACCCGATGCGGGTCGGTGAGCCACAGGGCCGCCACCCCAGCTCCGGTGCGGCAGTGGAGGGTCGCAGGGAAGAACTGCGCCCACCCTCCCCAGTCATGTGCGGAAGCCTCACCACCGACCATGGCGTCGTCGCCGATCCACGACGTCACGACCCGAGCATTCGGGAGCTCCTGGCGCAGCAGGCGCGTCCCGCTCAGGCGCTCGAAGGCCCCGAGGTCCACGCCCATGGGGTGGTGCGCCAGTGCGGCGACGACCGGACCGGCCATGAGGTCATGGCCATGGGGCACCACGTCGGCGTCGAGGAGCGGCAAGGGAGCGGCAGCTCGGCCAAGGGTGGCCCAGATCCACAGCGCGGCGAAGGTCACGTGGCTGGTGGCCACAGGGTGGTACGCACGCGTGAAGGGTCCACACCAGGTCCGCAGGTCTGGGTGGTACCACGCCGCGAGCTGCGTCCAGAGCCCGGCTTCGAGGGGCCGCCCGAGTTCGGCGAAACGGGGGGTTGGCGCTCGCTGGGTCCAGAGCCCGAGCGCCAGGAGATCCACCCCGCTGTAGGTCGGGCTGTTGAACTCCTCGAATGCGCCGTGGGCTGCGTAGGCCTCGGCCAAGGCTTCGGCCTGCGCCGCGCCCGCCTGCACCCACCGGGCTTCTCCGGCCAGGGTCCCCGCGGTCGCCAAGAGCCAGGCTTGCAGGAGCGCGGGGTTGGTGTAGTGCACGCCGAGCCGATCCGGCGGCTCCCCTCCGGCCGCTCGGCAGATAGCTGAGGTGATGCGCTGGCGCAGCCCACCATCGAGGTGTTCGCCGAAGTCCGCCAGGCTCAGCGCGAGTGCGGTCCCGACGAACTGCCGCCAATTGGGGTCGTAGTCCACCCACTCGACGGCGCCGGGTGGAGGCGTTGCCGGCCACTCGAGGAACTGGCGGAAGGTGCCTTGCCAAGGGGCGCCGGGCGCATCGAACTGCAGCGCCAGGAGGGCCTCGAGCACCTCGCCTGCGAGGGAGAACTCGCCGGTTTGGAGCAATCCATACGCGGTCCACGCGCTGTTCGGGATGAGGTGCAGCGTCTGGCCGGCCAGTCCCGGCGAGGGGGTCTCTGCGGGATTCCACACCAGGGAGGTCGCAGGGTCGAGGAGCGCGAGGTTGTAGGCGTGGGTGAACGCTGCGAGCTCCGCCGAGGGCTCGGCCAGCATGCTCAGAAGCCGAACGGATCCGCCGCCGCTCGGTAGGCGCGGTAGCCGGTCTGCTCCAGGGAGTGGGCGAGTTCGGGCCCGCCGTCATCGACGATGCGCCCATCGACGAGCACGTGGATGCGGTCTGCTCGCAGCGCCTCGAGCAGGCGCTGGAAGTGCGTGATGGCGAGCACGCCCAACTGCCACTCCGATGCCGCTGCCGCGTTCAGGTGCTGTCCGATCGCTGCCAAGGCGTCGACGTCGAGCCCCGAGTCGATCTCATCCAAGATGGCGAGGCGACGGCGCAACACCTCGAGTTGGACGACCTCGGAGCGCTTGCGCTCGCCGCCAGAGAGGTCGGCGTTGAGCGATCGGCGGAGCAACTTCGGCTCCAGGCCGATCTCGAGGGCCGCCTGTTCAACGGCGCGGTGCAACTCCTCTGGCGCTCGTTCCGGAGCGGCCGCGGCCAACGCCGCCTCCAAGGTCACCCCGGGAACCTCAATGGGCTGCTGTAGGGCCAGGAAGAGCCCCGCCCGCGCTCGCGCTGCGGTGGGCTTGCCCACCAGCTCGACGCCATCGAGGCGGATCGATCCCTCCGTCACCTGCGTGCCCGGTCGTCCCATGAGCGCGTGCGCCAGAGTTGACTTGCCCGAACCATTGGGACCCATCACCGCATGGACCTCACCGGCAGGGACGACGAGGTCGATGCCATGGAGCACCTCGCGGCCCGCAACCTCGGCCTTCAGCCCTTCAATCTCCAGCCGGCTCACCAGTGCACCCACACCTCTCCGTCGCGGACCACGGTGGGGTAGGTCGCCACCGCCACCGTCGCCGGCAACGAGCAGGGCGCCCCGGTTCGGAGATCGAAGCTCGCCCCGTGGCGAGCGCACTCGAGCTCACACTCGGGTTCGAAGACCTCGCCCTCGCTCAGGGGGAAATCCTCGTGACTGCAGCGATCGGCGATCGCGAAGACCTCGTCACCAATCCGGACCACCGCGAGGACGAGGTCATCGACCTCGACCCGTGTCGCCGACCCTGGGACCAAGTCCTCGAAGCGTCCCACCAGGGCCTCAGGCATCTCGCCCAACCTCTTCGAGGGCCGAGGACAACCGACGATCGAGCGCCTCGGCCACCAGCGGCGCCGCAGCGGTGAGGGGGAGCTTCGACAGCACGTCGGTGAAGAAGCCCCGCACGAGCAACCGCTCCGCCTCGACCGGCTCGATACCCCGAGACTCGAGGTAGTACCGCTGGTCTTCATCGACCGGACCCACCGTCGAGCCATGAGCGCAGGAGACGTCGTTCTCCAAGATGTCGAGGTTCGGAACCGACTCCGCTTGGGCGTGGGCACCCAGCACCAGGTTGTGGTTGCGTTGGACGGCATCGGACCGACGCGCACCATGGCGGATCCGAATCGTGCCGGTGAAGATCGATCGAGACGAACCCGCCACCGCACCAGTGCACAGCAGGTCACTGGTGGTGTGGCCGACCAAGTGGTCTTGGATCGTCCGCACGTCGTGGACTTGGTCTTCGGTCCCGAGGTAGATCGAGCGCACCCTGGAGGTCGCCCCCGAGCCGCCGACGGCGACGTCAGTGCGGGTGCGGCTGTAGGCGCCTCCCAGGCTGACGGAGCAACTCTCGAGGGTGGCATCACGACCGACCGCAACCTGCTGACGGATGATCGACCACGCACCGGGATTGAGGTCCTGCAGCGCAACGTGGCGCAGCCGAGCGCCAGCATCGATCTGCGCTTCGGTCGCCGACAAGGTCACCGAGGTGCGCCCGCCACCGATGATGACCTCGATGAGGTCCGCACTGGCTCCCTCGCCGAGGTGCACCGCCACCCACGGGGCGCTCCGCGCCTCGGGTTGATCAGAGATCAGGTGGATGACGACCACCGGACCGTCGATGGCGAGTCCCCGGGGAACCTCCAACTCGATTAGGTCCAGCGCCGTCGCATCGTGGAGGGCGAGGGACTGGTCCTCATCTCGGGCCGCAGTCAAGATCTCCCCTGACGACTCCGCTGAACCGAACCGCACGGCCGCGGCCAGGCCGGTGCGCTCAAGGGTGACGAGCGCGCCATCAACCGTCACGGCGACTGCCGCCGGGATGGCGTCGATCTTGGCCAGAACGGCGTCGACGACCCCAGCGGGGACGTCGCCTGGCTTGGCCGCCACGAGGTCCACCAGGGAACGCTCGGCAATGGGCGAGTACCGCCACAACTCCTCGGTCGGAGATGGCGGAGCCAAGGTGGCGACGAGCGCCGCTCCCTGGAGCCGGCGATCGACCAGCCAGGACGGGCCTCCGCGGGGGACCTCAAGCTCGGTGGTCGTCGACAGCGCCGCTCCTCCTCCTGCCTCGCCAGGTGCAGCGGGCACGGGAGCCAGCCTACCGGCCGGCCTCCGCTCCTCGACCGCCCCACCGACGGGGTGACACGCTCTAGCGTGGCGACATGGGAGATGCCACCACCTTCAGCTCAGCCGTCCTGCGAATCGAACGGGATGGGCACCTCGCCACCTTGTGGCTCGACCGTCCCGAGGCCCGAAACGCGATGGGCTCAGCCTTCTTCGCCGACCTCGCTCGAGCAGTCATCGCACTCGAGGACGACGACCAGGTCCGGGCGATCGTGGTGGCTGCGGAAGGTCCGCACTTCTCCGTTGGCCTCGACCTCAAAGAGGTCGCCAGTGGTGGAGGATTCGGGGGCGGGAGTCCGAGTTCACCAGCGGCCAGGGCCGTCGCCCTCAGGAAGAATGTCCTGCGTTGGCAGGAGGCCTTGACCGCACTGGCTCACTGCCCAAAGCCTTCGGTTGCTGCGGTCCACGGCTACTGCCTCGGTGGCGGTATTGATCTGATCGCGGCGTGCGACCTCCGCTACTGCAGCGACGACGCCGTCTTCTCGGTGCGCGAGACCAAGGTCGCGATCGTGGCCGACCTCGGGTCGCTCCAGCGGCTCCCGCGCCTCATCGGCCAGGGTCAGGTCAATGAGCTCGCGCTCACCGGCAAGGATTTCTCAGCGAGCCGGGCGAAGGAGATCGGGCTCGTGAACGAGACCGGTCCAGGGCGTGAGGGCGCGCTCGAACTGGCCCGCGCCGCTGCAGCGGAGATCGCGGCGAACTCCCCACTCGCCGTCGCTGGAACCAAGGCGGTGCTCGCCGCCAATGATGGACGCACGATTGCCGAAGGGCTGGACTACGTCGCCACCTGGAACGCCTCGCAACTGGCCTCAGATGACCTCACCGAGGCGATGACGGCGTTCATGGAGAAGCGCCCACCGAACTTCACCGGGCGCTAGCCGCGTCGGCGGAAGAAGGGCCAGCGGCCCTTGCGCTCGGTCTGCGCCTCTTCGGCACGAACCTCAGCGAGCACCGCTGGCGCAACGTCGTTGACGATGGCCTCTGCTCCGGAGAGGACCTCGACGAGGTCCTCGCTCGGCACCTCGGGTGCGTCGCCGACCGGTGGCTCAACCAACGAGCCATGGACCCAACCCACGTCAGCGAGCCGCCGGTCGAACTTCGGGCAATCCGCTGGGCATCGCCAAGGGGCCTCTGGGGCGAGGTCGAGTTGGCAGAAGCGGGCGACCTCACCTGAGTCATAGGTTCGAGACTGGAAGTGCTTGCACTGCTCATTCATCGCCACGAGCCCATGCTAGGCCGCACGCGCCTCAGCGACTCTCGGTGACCCGTCCCGTTGCTCGATCCCAGACCAGGATGCCGTGCTGGAAGGTCACTTCGGCCCCGATCGGGACCGGCTGCACCGACGAGGTCGGCAATCCGAGGTCCGACTGCGGCCCACCCAGATCGCGGTAGGTGAGCCAGATCGGTCCGGTCAGCACCTCGGCGCCGATCCCGGGGGTTCGGAAGATCGCCCCATGTTGGAACAGCACTCGGCGGCCGCCCGTGCCTGCAGGCGTCATCGAGGTCACCGGGAAGCCCAGCGGGCCACCCGTCGCCCCGGCAGCGACGTACGCCGACAGGATCTGGCCAGCGAGTGCCGCGGGTGGCGTGGTGTTCGAAGAGTAGATCCACCCACCCTGGAAGGCACCCGCTCGACCTTGCAGGTTAGGCGACGGACCACTGTCGGCGATCGGGAAGCCCAGCAGCTGGCCGCTGTCGCCAAC
>Ga0007854_10001493_pt1 | contig 14818 bp, 10 predicted proteins | sample CryBogCBH12Aug08_FD_60382 | JGI IMG/M metagenome (GOLD analysis project Ga0007854, IMG submission 60382) | Freshwater microbial communities from Crystal Bog, Wisconsin, USA - CBH12Aug08 | ecosystem: Environmental > Aquatic > Freshwater > Lake | place: Crystal Bog, Wisconsin, USA | collected...
CGATGTTAGCCAACTCATTCGCAATGTCTATGCTTCTCGCATCATTGCTTGCGTTTGGGCGACTGAGTTCTGATAGCGAGATCACTGCACTTCGAGCAGCCGGCGCCAGCATGATCCGGATCGTTCAGCCGGTGATGGCATTTTCCTTCATTGTTGCGGTCGCGACCTTCTTATTCAACAACCAGGTGGTTCCCCCGGCAGCCAAATTGTCGCAACAACTGGTCAATGAAATCGCTAATAAGGCAGACCAAGTGCAGGGCCAACCAATCTCTTTCCCCTTAACTGACAGCGATGGAAAGATGAGTGGTCAGGTCACTGCTCAAGCGTTTGATCTACCAAAGTCAACCCTGTACGGGGTCACCGTTGTAGCTTACGACAAGAAGCGAAAACCGACTTTTTATATGTTCTGCCCGTCCCTGGAGTACAGGAGAGCGGATAACTATTGGCACATTCGGGAAGGTGGCACCTTGCACTCCTACGACGGGGGCACGATCACCCGCTTTAATGAAGCTTGGCCCGATGTCATTCCAAAGACCGATTTGACCCCAGCAGACCTCTTAACCATCAACGAGAACGACATGACGCGTTACTCGATGTCGGAGATTTTGCATCAGATTGAAGTGGGACGAAAGCGCCGCACACTAACAATAGAGAAGATCCACAACCTCGAGTACGGCTATTGGAACAAGATCGCGGTCGCCTTGGCGGCGTTCATCTTTGGCTCTCTGGGTGCGGTCCTTGGCATCCGAAATCAAAGGGCCAGCGCTGCATCCGGATTTGCAATGGCAATTGGAATCATTTTCGGCTATTTCTCCTTGGTGAACTTCCTCAATGTGTGGGCACTGAGCGGTGTTCTTCCCGCTTGGGCGGCAAGCTTTGCGCCGATCTTTATTGGAGTGATCGCAACCGCCATAATCATGTGGCGACGTAACATCTAGTGAGCTAAATGATCCAACTTGGCCTTCTCCTCTGGCTCGCCGTAATGGGCGGAGTCATCGGCCTCTTGGCAGACGAGGTCGGAAAGAAACTGGGCAAAAAACGGCTCAGTATTGGAGGATTGCGCCCCCGACAAACGGCAAGACTCGGAACATTCCTGCTCGGTGTTAGCATCTCGATTTTCACTCAACTATCAGTCTTGACGTTCAGTTCTGGTGTTCGTGAGTGGGTCCTGAAGGGGCCGCAGGTTGCCATGAAATTACGAGAGGCGACTGAGCAACTGGATTCCATTCAGAAGCAAGCGGCTGATGCGAAAGTTCAGAACGAAAACCTCAAAAATCAGAATGTATCAGTCAATCGAGATTTGATCTCTCGCCAAACAGAATTGGCTCAGGCTCAGAAATCCCTCACCGACCTCCAAGCAAAAATTAACTCTCTTCAGCCTCGTATCCGTACCTTAACGGCTGAAGTTCGCAAAGGCAATGCCAAGATCAATCAACTCAACCAAGCAAAACTGCAAGGGGAGACGAACCTGGCTCAAGTCAGCAAGCAAGAGAAGCTAGCTCGACAGCAATATAACAGCCTCCTCCGCGAGAACAACTCGCTGAACGATCGCGATTTAGCCCTGACGAACAAGATCGAAACGCTTACCAAAGAGCAAACTCGGCTGCAGGGTGAGCAAGAGCGGTTGACGGGTGAGCTCAAACAGATTCAAACCGAGACAACAAAGGTCACCGAAGCAAGAGATCGGATTCAACAAGAGCTTTCTGTATCGCAGCAAAAACTTACTGATACCCAAGGCGAATTGAACAGTGTTACGGACGAGCTCACCAAAACACGTGCCGAACTGCAGACTTCGAATATCCGTGTGTCAGGTTGGAAAGAAATCTCTACGGTTGCTCGACGTGAGAACCTCATTTATCGAGTGGGCGAAGAGGTTGCTCGAATTCCGATTCGGGCCAGATTGAATTCAAACGGTGCCAGGAGTGAACTCACTTCCCTGATTCGTAAAGCACGAGTCGAAGCCCAAAAACGTGGAGCGCACAGCACAGCAGAATTTCCTGTCGCAGGCATTTTCAATCACGTCGATTCCCAGTCTCAGCAGACGATTTCTCAGGCCATGATTGAAGGGCAGATTATCTCCCAGATCTCCGGCTCCCAAACTGACTTGGTGATGATCGCTTCTTCCAGCCTCAACGCGTTCCGTGGCGAGCCTGTTTCGTTAGAGATCACGGTCTATCCCAATCCACCGGTGTACTCAGCGGGCCAAATCATTTCCGAGACGGTAATTGACGGCAATCGAGGAGATAGCGTGATTGCCGAAGAATTCACAAAGTTCTTGCAGGTTGGCTTAAGGGAAAGAGCGATTAAAGATGGAATGATTCCATTTGCCAACAGCGATAAATCATTCGGTGAAATCAGCTTGGCCGAAGTGGTACAAGTGATCGACAAATTGCAGAAGGCAGACCGCAAGGTTCGGCTCCAAGCAATTTCAATCAGTAACGTTCGAGCCGCAGATGAGCTTAAGCTGGAATTCCGACTTCGCTGATACCTATGAATACCAAGACCGTTTTAGCGATTGATCCTGGCTCTTCCAAGTGCGGAATGGCGGTCGTTGGTCGAACGGAAGAAGGCAAGTTGGACCTTCGTTGGCGGTGTATTGCCAAAACGGCAAGCATCGTCGAACAAATTCAAATTGCGGCGGACAATCATTCGTTTGAACTGGTTATCCTCGGTGGCGGGACCAACAGCCATAACGTTTTGTCTCGGATTCGAGAAGAGTTGCCTGGTCTTCCTGTACTGGTGGTTGATGAACAGGAAACCACGATGCAGGCCCGCGAACGATACTGGACTCACAATTCTCGTCGAGGTTGGAGGCGTTTCCTGCCATCCACGTTGCAGGTTCCACCCGAGCCAGTTGATGACTACGTTGCCCTCATCCTGGCCGAGCGTGTTCTACTGCACAGCTAATCGACTACTTGATCGCTATGTTGTCAAAGAAGTGCTTGACGTCGTTTCCTTCTAACAGTCCTTTTGGCACCACTGCCCAGAAAAGGTATAGCTTTCCGTTGGAGTAAGCGATCTCGACTCGGCTCTGGATATCTCCATCGCTGTAAGTCATCGCTCGGAAGGTTGCGCCGCCTCTAAGTAAATTTGAAAAAGCCCCCAATTTAACGTGCTCTCCATCATCGTTGATGCTGAACTTGGAGACTACGAGTTTGTCGAGCGTATCTTCATCGTAGCGATCCTGCAGTTCCTGGGGAATTTCAGCAACGACCACATTGTAAGCCGAGTAACCAAACTCACCACCGAATCCATATTGCTTGACTTCGTCCCCAGTAAAGTCCAACAAGTCATCTGAAGCAGTCAGCGGCATCGGACTCCAAACCGATAGATGCTTTTTGATCAGAACGTTATCCTGTGCTACTGGCCCCCAGCTCTTCGATTTGCCCGGAGTTACATCCTTTGGAATGGTGACAGACTGAAAAACATGATCGAGAACGGCAACTTCTGGCATCCCACCCGTCAATTGGCATTCGTAGTAGCAGCTACTACTGCGGCAAATCTTAAATCGAAAAGGATTACCATCCTCGTCTTTGCCTTGTAATTCAATCGCTGGAAAACCTGACCACGTGGTGTATCGGAGCGAAGCAAGTATTGATGACTCAAGGTCGATTTCTTCGAAGGCAAAATCCTCCAGTTTGGTCGCGTCACTGTCGGTCGGATCTTCATCTTTGGCAAATGGTTTCTTCGCTACCTGTAGTTTGCAACCGACCCACTTCTTTGGTGTGACCGTATCTTGCGCAACCCGCTTGGTTGCGGGCAAGTTGCTGGAAATCAATCCCGAATCTGTAGGAAGAGACAACGAAACCCCTACTTTCGTGACAATCGTTTTCCAAGGCGACGAAAGAACAATTGCCTTCGCTTTCTTGGCTGGAGCATGCGATGCCTGTGAGAAAACAAGAAGAGTGATTACGGTTAAAAGTGGAATGGCCATAGGCTATTCGAATAGTAGCCCGTAGTCGCCGTAAACTCGATGTTAAGATCCATGCAGAATTTGTGTTTTTCTGGTCTTGGGTGTATCAAAAATAGGAGGGTTTGCCCAAAGAGGTAAACTATTGTCTATGCCCTCCCATATAAGAAACATTGGCATCATTGCGCACGTCGATCATGGAAAGACGACGCTTGTGGATGCCATCTTCAAGCAAGCCGGAACGTTCCGAGAGAATCAACACATGGGCGAACGCATCATGGATTCCAACGATTTGGAACGTGAGAAGGGCATCACGATTCTGTCGAAGGTTGCCTCTGTTCATTACAAGGATTACAAGATCAACATCGTCGACACGCCAGGTCACGCCGATTTCGGCGGAGAGGTTGAGCGAGTCCTTTCGATGGTTGACGGGGTGCTTTTGATTGTCGACGCCAACGAGGGCCCGATGCCGCAGACCCGGTTTGTACTCAAGAAAGCATTTGAAAACGGCCTCAAGCCGATCGTATGCATTAACAAAATCGACCGCGAAAACGCTACGCCGCTTCATGCGTACGACAAAACGCTTGATCTGTTTATTGACCTTGGCGCCAACGAAGACGACCTATTTTTCCCTCACCTTTACACGTCTGGCCACGGTGGATTTGCAAGAGTCAGCCCCGATGGTAGTGAAAAGGATATGCGCGCCTTGTTCGAGATGATTGTCAACTCGGTGCCGCCTCCTCCTTCTGAGCTAGATGGTGCCTTCCTACTTCAGGTGAACAACCTCGATTACAGCGATTACCTCGGCCGAATGTTCGGTGGAAAGGTGCTTCGAGGAACGGTAAAGGTTGGCGATCGCGTTGTCCAACTCCGAGACGGAGCTGACAAGCAGGTTGGATTCAACGTCACCAAACTTTGGACTTACGAAGGCATCCAGCTAAAGGAAGTTGAGTCGGTTTCAGCGGGCGAGATTGCCATGCTCTCTGGCCTTGAGAACGTACTCATCTCCGACACGATCGCGCACCTCGAAGGGGCAAAGGCATTGCCTGCGATCAAGGTTGAGCCATCGACCCTTACGATGAATTTCTTCGCCAACAACTCTCCGTTGGCTGGCAAGGATGGTGGCAAGTTCCTGACCATCCATAAGATCCGAGAGCGAGTCGAGCGAGAAGAAGCGGTTTCCGTTTCGATCAAAATTGATCCAAATTCGGAATCTGATTCAGTCAAGGTCAAAGCTCGTGGAGAACTTCAGCTCGCAATCCTCATTGAGACAATGCGACGCGAAGGTTACGAGATGCAGATTTCTCGACCTCAGGTTATTCTTCAACGCAACGAGAAGGGTGGCATTGAAGAGCCTTGCGAACTTGCTCTGCTCGAAATGCCTGAAGATTCAGTAGGACCGGTAATGGAAGATCTCAGCCGCCGAAAAGGTGAGTTGAGAGATATGCGCAAAAATCCGAACGGTACAACTGTTCTGGAATACGCCATTCCAACCCGAGGCCTTATTGGCTTCCGGTCGAACTACCTGACGATGACTCGCGGTCTTGGACTGATCTCCTCACTATTCGATGGCTATCAGCCGTATAAGGGTGAAATTTCGGGTCGAACTCAAGGTTCCTTGATCTCCAAAGATCCAGGCAAGCTCACTCGGTATGCCTATGAGGATGTCCAAGAGCGTGGAACATTGTTCTATGAAGTTGGCACCGAAGTCTATGGCGGAATGATCGTGGGTGCCTGTTCTCGAGATGAGGATATGATCGTGAACGCGACCAAGCAGAAAGCGGCAACCAACATCCGATCGGCAACTTCGTAACAGTTCGCAGCTCTGGATGCCCACCGAGAATTCTCACTTGAGCAGGCTCTGTCTTGGCTCCGAGAAGATGAACTCTTGGAAGTCACTCCAAAGCAGCTTCGCTTCCGAAAGAAGATCTTGGATCACAGCGAGCGCCGTGTATCCGAGCGTCGCAGCGAAATCAACATCTAAGGTCGCTGAGGGGTCAGCTTCATGCCAATCACGGTATTGAGGCTGACCACCTTGGGGCTAGAATAGTTGAATGATTCTCGTCATCGATAACTTCGATTCCTTTACTTACAACTTGGTTCAGTATTTGGGCCAATGTGGGGTTGAAATCGTCGTTCGTAGGAATAATCAGATTGCGATCGACGAGATAGTCCGATTGAAGCCAGACGGCATCATGCTGTCTCCCGGACCTTGCACTCCCAAAGAGTCGGGAGTCTGCCTCAATATCTTGGCCGCGGCTCTATCTGAGGATCCTGGCCCCTTTGGAGTACCTCTTTTTGGCGTCTGTTTGGGCCATCAGGCGATTGGCGAGGTATCGGGCGGTGTTGTGCGGCAAGCGCAGAAAATCATGCACGGAAAGGCAAGCATGGTCTCACACGACGGGAAGGGATTGTTCGAAGGGATGCCCAACCCCTTTAGTGCCATTCGATACCATTCCTTGATTGTGACTGCGGATAGCATTCCACCTGGATTCATCGTCACTGCCACCTCTGACGACGACCATGAAGTCATGGGGCTCAGGCATCTGACGAAGCCAATCGAAGGGGTTCAGTTCCATCCTGAGTCCGTTTTGACCGAGCAAGGGTTCCGCATTGTCGAGAACTTCGCCAAGCGCGTTCAAAACTCCATGGCTATCGTTTAGACTCGGCCTTCAGGGAAGTTTAGTCTGACGTGCCGAAACGGCGCGGCTTAACTTTCCGAGGAGGGTCAAAATATCGCAGAGCCCCTAACCCCCGCCTTCCCCCATTTTCGACGATCAGAACCGTCAAAAAATAGGGGAAGGGGCCGAAAACAAAGATCCCCTCGCTGCCAATTGGCTACGAGGGGATTTATGTTTATGAGAGTTGACTTAGTTGTTGGCTTCTTTGGCCTTTTCGATGTCTAACTCGATAGGGATGCGGAACCAGAAAGTGGAACCTTGTCCAAGCTCTGATTCGGCCCAGATTTGGCCCATGTGAACCTGGCAAACCAAGTGGTGTACCAAGTAAAGACCCAAACCAGTTCCGTAGATCTTTCGATTGTCCTCGTTGTTGACACGGTGGAACTTCTCGAAGACCTTGGTGAGGTGATCCTTGGGAATACCCAAGCCTTGATCCTCGATGCCAACCAAGAGGGTGTCCCCTTCTGTTCGGGCATGGACCGTGATCTTTCCACCATTTGGTGAATACTTGATCGCGTTGTTGAGCAGGTTCGTAAGAATCTGATCGAGTTTGTCCTCGTCCCCGATGATCGTCGTCGGCAACTCGTTCTGAACATCCAAAATCAGCTCATGCTTGGTTGTTGCCTGCTTCTGAATCATCACGGCCTTCTCAAGGATAGGCTGCAATTCGAAGCGCGTATAATTCGGCTTCAAGCTTTCACCGGATTCGATTCGAGCGGTGTTCAACAGGTCATCAATCAAGCGACGAAGTCGATCACACTCTTGGTCAATAATCGTGTGAAACTCATGGCGCTCTTCCTGACCGAAGTATTCTTCGCCATCCAACAGGGTTCGAACAAAGCCCTTGATAGCTGTAAGCGGAGTTCGGAGTTCGTGAGACGCCATCGCGACAAAGCTGGACTTCATCTTGTCGATGTTTCGCATCTCCGTGACATCGTTCAAAATCGCGACGACGCCTAGATCCTTTCCGTCTTCACCTCGGACTTCAGCAGCTTGAACCTCATAAATGCGGTCGTTGTTGCCGTACGAAACCTGAATTTCTCGCTTTCCGCCATCGGGAGTCTCTCGAGCAATTGTAAGGACTTCGTGAAGTTCCGGTACAGGAATCAGTTCAGCCGCAGACTTTCCAATCGCATCATTGCCAAGAGCGAACAACGCTCGGGCGGTGGCATTAATTTGGCTGAGCCGACCTTCAGCCGAAACCAGAATCAAACCAGCGCTGAGAGATTCAAACGTTTGAAGAAGTTCTTCGCGCTCTTCGATGACCTCTCGGTAAAGCTGGAGGTTTGCAATGATCGAACCGACGTTTCGAGCCATGCGCTCAAGCAGGCGAACGTCTTCATCGTTGAAGTCTTCTCCGTGTCGCTTATTGAAAGCGTGGAGGACACCAATTGTGGTTCGGTCGATGACGCGGTTTTCTTCGTCACGCTTCTCAATAACCAGAGGAACCGTGACGCCGTTTTGAATATGCAAAAGGCTGAACGGGTCTTCCTTGGTTCGAGGATCATTGACCGCATCGTGGAAAATGACCGGATCGGCGGAACGATAAACCAGTCCAGAGACACCATGCGTAGCTCGGACTCGGAAGATCTTTAATCGATCCTCTTCAACACCGAAGCTCGGCGGAATTCCGATGAGTTCACCGGCTTCACGATCGTAAAACATAATTACGATCTTTTCCGCTTGGAGGATCATGGCGATTCGCTGGACGAGGCGTCGCAAAGTGACATCTGCCTCATTGATGGGCGTAACGTCCATCGACGAGTCCATTCCACGGCTGGCGGACGGCAGATTCTTGTCAGTTTCAAGTTGTCGAATACGTCGCTCAGCGGCGTCAAGAGCAGCTTCTAGCTCCTTGATTCGCTTGGACGAATTCTCGTAGTTCTCGGATTCAGACGACACGGAAAGAATCTACCCCCAGTTGCCCCGTCGATGCGCGGCTACACCCTCGTTTCGCACGACCCTTTCGGGGCGTTTACGAACAAACATTATAGGGGGTTCGGGCAAACAGTTCCAAGCGATATCGGCTTGGTTGGGGAAAACCCGCGATATACTTTAATAGAATGGCCAAGGAACTCGAAGAACTGCCCCTTTTCCCACTGAACATGGTGCTGTTCCCATTTGCCTCGGCGAGGCTTCATATTTTTGAGGATCGTTACCGCGAGATGATCCGACGGTGCCTCGAATTCGATCGATCTTTCGGTATCGTCCTCATTCGCTCTGGTAGTGAAGTCGATTCTCACGTCGATCCCTATATGGTCGGCACGGTGGTTCGCATTGACGACGTTTACACCTACGACGATGGACGAATGGACATCAAGGTTGAAGGAACTCGTCGATTCCGCATTCGGGAATTAGACGAAAGTCGTTCATACCTGGTCGGAAAAGTCGAGCCAGTGATTGAGCACGACATGGAAGAGTCAGACCGGGCAACGGAATTGATCACTCGTGCACGAGAGGATTTTGAAGTTCTGGTTCAACGCCTCTTCTCGCCACAGGGATTTTCAGTCCAAGTCATGTTCCCTCCCGACGCGATGACGTTATCCTTCACGATCGCCAATATGCTCCAGATGGAGAACTTGGAGAAGCAAAAGATGTTGGAGACGACAGACACATTGGAGAGGGTTGAGGAGCTTATTCCGATCATCCAGACCCAGATTTTGCAGTCCCATCAGTCCGCACGAGTTCGTGTGACGGGAGCAGATTTAAAAGAGTGGATATCGCCTAACTGAGTTTAGGCGGCTTCTTTGGCCGCCACTTCCCATAGCCGAATCAATCGGTCTTGGCCACCCGCTGCCAAACGGGTTCCATCAGGGCTGAAGGCCACGCAACTCACCGGTCGAGACGAACACTCGATTCGAACGTTCCCGATCCCCTTTGCCGCGTTCCATAGTCCGACTGTGCCATCACGGCTACCACTGGCAAAGAGCCAGTTGTTCGGGTGGAAGCTTAGCGATTCGATCGGTTTGGTATGCCCAAACATCATTTTGACCAGTTCTCCCTCCTCCAAACTAAAGACCCGGATGCTTAGGTCAACGCCAGCGGCAACCACAAATCGGTTATCGTTGCTAAAAGTGAGGGCAGTAACGGTGCTACGGATCTGGCGGAACGTGTGCAAGAGCGCGCCGGTATGCGCATGCCATAGCTTGACTGTGGCGTCGGCGCTTCCTGTCGCCAAGTACTTACCATCATGCGACCAGGCGACCGCTGTAACTGCGCCCGCGTGTTCCTGCTTGCGATATTGCACCACACCATCCAGCGTCCTGGTGACCGCAAATGTGCTGTGGAGCGATCCAGCGGCAATGCTGGAGCCATCGGAACTAATCGCGATTGCACCAACCCACTCTTCATTATTGGAGCGGAAGGTCTGAATTCTTTCCCCTTCTAGCCGACAGAAACTTACTTGACTCTCACCTGAACCTGCAGCGACGACCCGATCGAGGGAAAACGCACGGATCGCACTAATCACTCCTGCTTCAATCTTGGTTCGTCGAGCTGGGGTTGCATTCGACTCATCCCACCAAAGGATTTCGTTGTCGAATGCACTGCTGATGAGTTGTCCGGTATCAGGCGAGAAACTCACTGCATACACCGGTGTTCGGTGCGCACTGAGCCTTTGGAGCAGTTTGACGACAATCGGTTTCTGAGGTACGACGTGGCCTCGAGGATTCTCCTCGAAGAGATCACCACCCGCAAGCATCGCATCGTACTCGTTTCGCTTTTCGCGATCGATGAGGGTTTCAAAAGCCTCATTGATACGTGCCATGTTTTCGTGAGCACGGGGATCCGCACTCACATCGGGGTGATGTTTTCGCGCAAGTCTTCTGTAGGCTTTGCGGAGCGTCTCCGGTTCAGCGGTCGGTCCGACGCCAAGGACCTCGTAGAAGGAAGTAAGAGTCTTCAATTCCTATTCGAGACTAAGATTGTGGCTTAGACAAGATAAGAGAAGCCTAAAAACAGCGCGATCATTCGCTATTTGGGCCTGAAGACGGAAAGATTGAAGGAAACTTAAGCTTTCCCTTCGATCATCCGCTTCAACTCGTCCGTCTTGGCCACCATCATTTCGTGATCACCACGGGTCTCAACGTTGAGACGGATTACAGGTTCAGTATTGCTGGCTCTCAAATTAAAGCGCCAGTCGGCGAACTCGATACTGAGCCCGTCAATCTTGTCGATCGTCCCGCCCATCGCGCCGTACTTGGCCTCGACATTCACGAGAATATCTTTAGCCTGTTCTACGCTTTCCAGATCAGTATTGACTTCACCGCTACAGGGGAATTGTGAAATCATCTCACCAACCAATTCTCCAAGCGATTTACCGGACTTGCTGACCAATCGTGCGACGAGCAAAAATGGGATCATGCCACTGTCGCAGTACCAATGCTGCTTGAAGTAGTGGTGTGCGCTCATTTCCCCACCGTAGGAGGCGTCTTCCTTCCTCATCTTCTCTTTGATGAAGGCGTGACCACTCTTACAGATCACGGCCCGGCCTCCAAGCTCTTTGACAATCTCCAAGGTGTTCCACATCAAACGGGGATCGTAAATGATTGTCTGATTGGGATCATCCAGGAGCAGAGCCTGGGCAAGCAAGCCAACAATGTAATAGCCTTCAATGAAGTTTCCATGCTCATCGAAGAAGAAACATCGGTCGTAATCTCCATCCCACGCGACACCAAAATCGTGATGACTCGCCTTCAGATCAGCGATCGTGCCTGCTCGCTGCTTCTCCAAAATCGGATTCGGGACGCCATTTGGAAAGTTGCCATCTGGCTCGAAAAGCCGCTTGGTAACTTTAAATGGAAGGTGAGGCAACAGGGCTTCCAGCGCAATTCCGCTAGCGCCATTCCCTGCATCGCAGAGAACGCTAAGGGGATTCAGTTCAGATGGGCTGACGATTCGTAGCAGGTGCTGAACGAAGTCCTCATAAACGTCTTTGCTTGTCTGCGAACCCGAGAGTTTGGGACCAAATTCGTTCTTGAAGGTCAACTCTTCAATTTCGTTCAGCCCGGTATCGCCGCTGATTGGGCGACTTTCGCCTCGCACCATCTTGAGTCCGTTGTAGTCAGCGGGGTTGTGGCTGGCGGTGATCATTACTCCACCGTCATAGCCATAAAAGGCCGTGGCGAAGTACACCATCTCCGTACCGACCATTCCGAGATTGATGACGTCCACGCCGGAATCGTTCAATCCTTGGCTGATCGCTTCGCAAAGGCTGGGGCCACTGAGTCGGATATCGTATCCCACACAGACGGTTTTGGGCTTGACGACTTCTGCATAGGCGCGTCCGATTCGATACGCCAATTCTGGATTCAGTTCCGAAGGAACCTTGCCTCGCACGTCGTACGCTTTGAAAGCCGGCAGATACTTACCCATAGAGTTCTTTCTACCCGCAACGGTGATTAAGATAGATAGGTTCTTGCTGTCGATTTAGCCATGATTTAGCTTAAATCGTCGAAGCATGCTTTCTGCTGTGATCAGCTTGGAATATCTAAAAATGTATTCGACTCTGATAAGTCAGAATTGCTTCGTCTCACCTGCTTACGAAATCAATGACAAAGTCCTTGTAAACAGCGTGATTCGAAGATTCCATAACGTTCGGCGACATTTTCAGCCACACACCAATTACGAATCAGATCGAGATCAATTTCGTGTCTAATTGCCGCGCCCAAAGCCTATTGAGGAGCGCTGTAGTCCGCATTTGGATAAAAGAGAAACCGAGATAGTCGATCTCGAACACATTCAGTCGGACTTAGAATCTGTAGTACTTGATCGTTCTCGTGAAGGCTGTCCAATTCATCCTTTACTCGACTGGGCCTACGTTGAAGTATCCGTGCAATTTCGGCACCATGAGTCTCCCCAAGCATATGAATGACAAGTAGAGTGCTCGTACGAACCTCCGAACCGAATATCTCCGCTCCACATAGTGAACTCGTATGGAACTTATGGTGTGCATTACAGAATGATCTCTCTTGGTTATAAACGCGAGGCGTGATGCCTTCGACCGAGGCCACAAAGTGTATGCCACCCCGATCCCGAGTATCCTACCGAGCATGTCGGCACAACTCATCGGCGCACATATGCCCACCTCAGGGGGACTCGGAAACTCGATTCGGAACGGAAAAGCGATCGGTTGCACTGCAATTCAAGTCTTCACATCCAGCCCTCAGCAATGGCGTTCCAAACCGGTCTCCGATGAGATGGCAGCCGACTTCAAAGCCGCATGTGCCGAAACTGAAATCAGCAAGGTCGTGAGTCACGACAGCTACCTGATTAACCTGTGTGCTCCCGATCCCGACAAGCGCATCCAAAGCATTGAGGGGATGAAAGGGGAGATTGAGCGGTGCTCCAAGTACGGTATTCGCTATGTGGTCTCACACATGGGATCTCACGTTGGTCAAGGCGTGGAAATCGGCTTGGATGAGGTCGCGGAATCCACCCGCCAGGTTCTGGAGGAAACTCCTGATGACGTGACGGTCTGCATGGAAACAACCGCCGGCCAAGGTACCGCTCTGATGTCGAAGTTCGAGGAATTGGCGGCCATTATCGACAAGCTTCAAGGGCACTCTAGGCTGGCCATCTGCTTGGACACGTGTCATATCTTTGTCGCCGGATACGACATTCGAACCGAGGAAACGTTCCTTCAGACCTTTGAGCAATTTGAGAAGGTGCTCGGCTTCGATCGCCTCAAAGTGGTGCACTGCAACGACAGCAAAAAGGGTCTCGGCTCTAAAGTCGACCGTCACGACAACCTGGGCAAGGGTGAAATTGGAATGGAAACCTTTCGACTCTTAGTGAACGATAGTCGCTTTGACCAGATCCCGATTCTGCTCGAGACTCCTACCGAAAACGAGGGCCACGAAAAGGACATCGCTACTCTCTGGGGCCTGCGGTCGGTGTAGGAAGTTGTATCCTCTTGATCAACAATGCTGTTGATCCCGGTTATCGCCCTAGCCCAGTTCCTCACCCGAGGGCCACAACCCTTTATCGCCAAGGAAGCGATGCCCGACACCCTCCAATCGCTCGCACCATGCGACGTACGGATGACTGGCTGGCTGGGGCATCGCATTGAAATCAACGAGACCAAGCGACTGGTCCTAGTTGATTTGGAGCCGCTCTTGGCTGGTTACCGCCACAAGCCAGGAAGCCACCCTTGGATCGGGGAGCATATCGGAAAGTGGCTCCATGCTGCCACCCTTGCCTGGTCGTACACCGGCGATCCAAAACTGAAAGCCAAACTCGACAACGCAGTTGCTGATCTGATCGCCACCCAAGAGGCAGACGGCTACCTGGGCACATACGAACCAGCCAAGCGCTTCGGCCTATTTGAAGGGGCCGATTGGGATGTCTGGTCCCATAAATACAACCTGATCGGACTCCTCACCTACTACCAATACACCGGTAACAAGTCCGCGCTCAATGCTTGCCGCAGGATGGGAGACCTCCTGATAGACACCTTTGGTCCGGGCAAAAAGAGCATTCTTTCGGCAGGAACCCATATGGGAATGGCGGCAACAAGCGTTCTGGAGCCGATCGTCTTACTCTATCGCGATACGAACGACCACCGCTATTTGGAGTTCGCGGAGCATATCGTTCGCAGTTGGAACGAACCCAACGGACCACGCATCCTAACAACCCTCTTGAACACCAAACAGGTGAACAAAACCGCAAACGGAAAGGCATACGAGATGCTTTCCAACTTGGTCGGACTGTGCGAATTGGCCCGCGTGACGGGAAAACCACAATACCTTCAAGCAGTCCAAAACGCCTGGAACGACATTACTGCCAAGAGACTTTACATCACCGGAAGCGCCAGCACCGGAGAGCACTTCGTCAACGATTTCGTTCTGCCCAACCAAGTCAGCGACAGCATCGCCGAGACGTGCGTTACCGTAACGTGGATGCAACTCAACCTGCAACTCCTCCGTCTGACTGGCCAAGCCAAGTTTGGCGAAGAGTTTGAGCGATCTGCTTATAACCATCTGGCCGCGGCTCAGAACCCGAATGGAAGCGACTGGTGCTACTACACACCTTTGCAGGGCCGGAAACCCTATGACACCGAGATCACCTGCTGTCATTCCAGTGGTCCAAGGGGCATGGCGCTAGCCCCAACTGCGGCATATTTTGTCGGACAAACTGATGGTAAGCCGAGCATCCTCATCGATACCTTTGAGTCCAGTTCAGCCCACTTGGTTGTCCATGGTAATCATGTTTCCATTCAACAATCGAG
>Ga0007854_10001494_pt1 | contig 14817 bp, 13 predicted proteins | sample CryBogCBH12Aug08_FD_60382 | JGI IMG/M metagenome (GOLD analysis project Ga0007854, IMG submission 60382) | Freshwater microbial communities from Crystal Bog, Wisconsin, USA - CBH12Aug08 | ecosystem: Environmental > Aquatic > Freshwater > Lake | place: Crystal Bog, Wisconsin, USA | collected...
CCCGCATCGGCCCCGTCAGCTCCGCAATGCTGATCCAGTTCAGCCGCCGCGCGCGCAGCGTCTTCGTCGCCAGTTCCTCATCCGCCCCCACCGTTACTCGATGGCTCGCCGGATCAATTTGCAGCACATACAGCGGCAAGGGCGAACTCACGCCCAGACCTTTTCGCTGCCCCACCGTGAAGTTTGAAATTCCCTCGTGCCGGCCCAGCACTTCGCCGCCAGGGTTTACCAGTTCCCCCGCCGTCTCTGGAGCACGCTCGCCCTGCTCTTCCAGGTACGCCGTCAAAAACTGCTTGTAATCTCCACCCGGAATAAAGCAAATCTCCTGCGAATCCGGCTTCTCGGCCAGCTTTAGCCCATGCTCTCGCGCCACACCCCGTACCTCCGGCTTTGTGAGCCTGCCCAGTGGAAACAGTGTGTGCGCCAGTTGCTCTTGCGTCAGCCCAAACAGAAAATACGTCTGGTCCTTCGCCAAATCCGCGGGCCGCTTCAGTATCCATCGTCTCCGCTCCGCGTCCCACTCGTTCACCGCGTAGTGCCCGGTCGCAATCCGGCTCGCGCCAATGCTCTGCGCCGTCTTCAGTAACTGGTCAAACTTCAAGTGGTTATTGCACAGCGAGCAGGGAATCGGCGTCCGTCCCGCCAGGTACTCCTCCACAAACGGCCGCACCACGTCCCGCTCAAAGCGCTCTTCCTGGTTCACCACGTAATACGGAATGCCGAGTTGCTCCGCCACCCTCCGCGCGTCATACACGTCGTCCAGCGAGCAGCACCGTCCCGCCTTTGGCGTATCGGGAATTCCGTGTTTGCCAGCCAGCCGCGTCTGGTCCCAGAGCTGCAGCGTCAGCCCTACAATTGTCTCGCCTTGGTGGACGAGCATTGCCGCAACCGTCGAAGAGTCCACTCCGCCGGACATTGCTACCGCAATTGTTGTCTTTTCACTCATAGGGAAAGAAAACCTTCTCTGCAAACCTTAAACAAATTGGTGCTTTGAATTAGGCAAACCTATTGCCCAGCTAACTTCGCAAATATCGCAGGGGCATCGCATATCACTCCGCCACCACCGGCGAAAGCGCCCTGAGGCGTTCCACAGCCTCGGGGACCACCTTCAGCGCATGGTCTAGATCCGTATCCGCGGCTGTCTTCATCAGGCTGAAGCGCAAGCTTGCCCGCGCCGCATTCTTGTCTAGCCCCATCGCCATCAGCACATGGCTCGGCTTCGTTGACCCCGAATGGCAAGCTGACCCACCGCTTACCGCCACGCCCTTAAGGTCGAGCGCGATTACCAGCGCCTCGCCCTCCAGTTGCTCAAACCAGATATTTGTCGTATTCGCCGTTCGCGGAACCAGCTTGTCTCCATCCCGTCCGCCATTCACCCGCGTGCCCGCAATCTTTAGCAAGCCCGCTTCCAGACGGTCGCGCAACCTGGCCAGACGCTCAATCGCTCCATCCTCCAGCGACTGCGCTGCCAGTTCCGCGGCCCTGCCCAGTCCCACAATTCCCGGCACATTCTCCGTCCCTGCGCGCCGCCGCCTCTCATGGCTGCCGCCCACCATCATCGGCTCCAGCGGCGTGCCCCGGCGCACAAACAGCGCGCCCATTCCCTTCGGCCCGTGCATCTTGTGCGCGCTGATGCTCAGCAGGTGGCAGCCATACCGCCGCACGTCAAACGGCACCTTGCCCGCGCCCTGCACCGCATCAATGTGGAAGTAAGCCCCGGCCTCGGCTGCAATCTTCCCAATCTCTTCCACTGGTTGCAGCACGCCGGTCTCGTTATTCGCCAGCATCACGCTGATCAGCCGGGTCTGGGGCCTTATCGCCCGCCGGATATCCTGCGCATCAATCAGCCCGCTCGCTTGCGGGCCCACAAATGTCGTTTCCACCCCATGCCGCGCCATTCGGTCCGCCGCCCGCAGCACCGCCGAGTGCTCAATGGACGTAGTAATAAAATGGTCGCCCGCGCGCAGCATCCCAAACACCGCCGTATTGTCCCCCTCGGTGCCGCCCGAGTTGAAAACCACTTCGGCCTCATGGCAGTTAAAGAACGCAGCCAGCGCCTCGCGCGCATGGTCTACCGCCTGGTGCGCCCTCTGGCCATGGATATGAATCGATGAGGCATTCCCGAACTCTTCCATCCAATACGGCCGCATCGCCTCAATCACCTCAGGAAGCAAAGGCGTAGTGGCATTGGCATCCATATACACACGCGGCATGGCGTTGTTGTCCCTCTTCTAAATTGTACGGGGAATCCAACGTAGGGATATCTGGCCTCTGCCGCACTGTTGCAGTTTTCCGCGACAAGCGCCCTAGCATGGCATCATGCGTGTTCTCTGGCAAGGCTATTTATTTAGCTTGGGATATGCCGTCGACGAACCACCGCCATTGCTTCCAGTCCGCCCATTCTGGCCACTCGTCGCGCGCTGTGAGCCTCCCTGCGCTGCAGGCTTTCCCTGCGCAGTACGTTGCTGAGTTCCCGCTGTATTGCGCACCTGCTGAGAACCGTTTTGATTCTTCACCGTGGCATTCGGAGTACTAGAACGATTAGCCAGGTTAAAGTCCCCCGTTGTCTTGCTGGTCGCCTTGAGTTTTTCACGACCATATGTAACGGCCTGCGCGTGAACAGAAACCTGCATGAGCGGGGCCAGGCAAGCCATGATCAGCAGCGAACAGAATATTGTACTTTTTGATTGTGCGGCCATTATGTCCTCCATTCTTTGTAAGAGATGTGAGGGCTGGAACGGCATCCTTGATGGATTTGTACGCAGCCATGTTACTGGAAACCAACGACGAAAGGCGCGATAGTCAAACGCGGGCTCTATCCAATTCGCCGTCGCACCGGGCAAAATCAGGAATTGGGTTCAGGAATGAGTATGCTTCATTGTCACCGGCTGCACTACCTTCGGAGTGCTCCCCTTGCTGATTGTATTTCTACCAACACTGTTAGTGCGTAACTGAGTATTCCCCTTAGCCCATGAATTCCCTTGCGGAACAGGGTGCAAATTCCCCTGTACATTTTGCAAGGCGTGACTTGTGCCAGGTTGATTCTTTCCCTTCACGGCGTAGGCGGGAGTAGGAGATCCGAACCTCCTGGCAGGCAAATGGCGATTGCCAGACTTATTACCACAAGTGTGATCAACCTTCTGCAAAGTACTTTGCGAGAAAGTCAAGTAATTATCCTGAGCGTAGACTCCAAGTGTCATCAGCAGGGCAAGAGAGAAGATGGTCAGTAGGGAGTAGAGCAATGTCATTCCAGACTGCGTGATCATAAGTACTCCATCACCATTCAGTGATTTGGGACCAGACTTGCGTCCTTCCTACAAGAGTGCGCAATTCTGTTGCAGTGGGACCGTGGATGGGCTGCCAATTGCCCTGCACCGGCCAATGGTCGAAACGGCCGCAACCAACCTTCATCCAGACGATCAGTGGCGGGCGCTTCATCGTGGGCTTGCGGCGCACTGGCATCATATTGACCACAAACGCTTTCAGTGTCAAGATTTCCCTTCGAGGTTCGCTCGGTCCAGCCTCATGCCTCATTCCTGTCTTCTGCCGGCGCGAAGCGCGTCGAAATTGATGCAATTGCGCTTTACCTTTCGATAGAATGCAAGCAGTTACCACTTGAGCCCTCATAATGACTGCAACCCCGCGCATCCTCATCATCGGTCACGCTGGACAAGTTGGTCTTGAACTCCAACGCAGCTTCTCCAACTTCGGCCCCATCACCGCTGTCGATCGCGAATCCGTCGACCTGTCCGACACCGAACAGACCCGCGCCCTTGTCCGCTGCGCGGAGCCCGACATCATCCTAAACGCCGCTGCCTACACTGCCGTCGATCGATCCGAGTCCGAGCCCACTCTCGCCTTCGCCATCAACTCCCAGGCCCCCCGCATCCTTGCGGAGGAGGCCTTCTGCCGTAACGCCCTCCTCGTCCACTACTCCACGGACTACGTCTTCGACGGCAGCAAACCCGAACCATGGCTAGAGTCCGATATTCCCAATCCCCTCAACGTCTACGGAAGAACCAAGCTTGCCGGCGAACAGGCCATCCAGCAGGTCGGCGGCCGTTATCTCATCTTCCGCACCAGCTGGGTCTACGGGCCCCATGGCAACAACTTCCTGCTCACCATGCTTCGGCTGGCACGCGAGCGCTCGTCTCTCTCCATCGTCAACGATCAGTTCGGCTCCCCTACCACCTCCATCGAACTAGCCCAGGCCACCTTCGCCATCGTCGCTGGCGTCCTCTCCGGTCGCTTCGGCGCCCCGCAGGATTGGGGTGGCCTCTACCACATGACCTGCGCCGACTCCACCAACTGGTTCGACTTTGCCCAGGCGATCTTCGCCCGTGCCGGCCTCCAACTCGGCGTCAAGCCGCCCGCCCTTGTCCCGCTAACCACAAAGGACTATCCGACCCCCGCACAGCGCCCCCGGAACTCCGTCCTCTGCAACCAGAAACTCTTCGACCGCTTCGCCATCCGCCTCTCCCCCTGGCAAGCCGCCCTCGATACTGTCATCGAAGCTCTCAGCTCCGCTCCTCCAGGCGGTACAAAATAAGCAGGTTACCGATCTATGTGTCCTTCAGCAGAAAGGACAGCGAAGCATACAAAAAAACAAGCGCCAATGCCACCGATCCAAGAGCTGGGTCGATGACATTGGCGCTTGTTGCTTTTGAATTACAATCCGTTGGAAAAGTTCTAGATGTCGCCGCCGTGAGTTCTACTCCATTGAAAACGAGCCACAATCGCTGGGATTACGACCATAGCCACAAAAGCGAGCCCGGTGAAAAAGTCCTTCAAAGTTTTATCCCTCTCTGGCGTCAATTGGATGCGGTACACGGCACAACAGGCCTCTGCGCCAACAGCTTTAAACTACGCATGAACGCAATAAAGCGAAATGCTCCCAAGGTGTCACTAAGCATGGCCCATCGGTAACCACCACACTTTCAGCGTCATTTTTACTCAATCTTTGATTGAAGTGAATCATTGCTTAGGAAATCCGGCAAAGATCACAGTCACACTCTGCCTCCACGAGCCCCCTACTCTGTGCCATAAGCAAAAAGCCGTGAAGACCTGGAACTAAAGCGTGGCTTTGCCGCACTGGCAGCCGCCCGTGAACCCGTGCGCCTAAAAGATCCTGCCAGATATCAACCGCGTTGCGGCCACACGACAGTACGAGATTGATCGTTTCGCTGCATGTTACGCAGACGCTCACTGACTTCAGACAATCGCTCGCCGTTCCGCGATGAACTTCCGTCTCCTGCTCGATCCATCGCAGCGCCCAGCCCAGACGCCCCAATGCAATCACAAGTTCCTGTCGCTCTGCCTAAGACATTGCCAATGCTGACAGGAGGTAATTCCTCACGCCGAAGTTAATGCACCACCCTCTCAAAATGGCAGCTTTTGGCTAACCAACCGTGACGTATAATCCACAGGTTGGCGCTAGTCAGCACTCCAGGAGTGTAGGGGTAAACATGGCGAAAAGTGCTTTGATAACAGGCATAACAGGGCAAGACGGATCTTATTTGGCGCAGCTTCTGCTCCAGAAAGGCTATGATGTTCACGGCATCAAGCGGCGCAGCTCCCTCTTCAATACTGACCGCGTTGACCATCTTTATCAGGATCCGCACTTGGGAAACAGAAAATTTGTTTTGCACTATGGAGATCTGTCCGATTCGTGCAGCTTGCTCCATATCATGCAAAAGGTTCAGCCAGACGAAATATATAATCTGGGCGCACAGAGCCACGTCCAAGTGTCGTTCGAACAGCCGGAATACACGGCAAATGTCGATGGTCTGGGTGCGCTGAGAATACTTGAGACCATCCGGATACTCGGTGCCGAGAAGAAGACGCGATTCTACCAGGCGTCAACTTCGGAACTCTACGGTCTGGTCCAGCAGGTTCCACAAAACGAGAAGACGCCGTTCTATCCACGATCTCCGTATGCGGTGGCAAAGCTATATGCCTATTGGATTACTGTGAATTACCGCGAGGCGTATGGCATGTACGCCTGCAACGGGATCTTATTCAATCATGAGTCGCCGGTGCGAGGCGAAACCTTTGTAACTCGAAAGATCACCCGGGCGTTGGCGCGCATCAAATTGGGCCTTCAAGACAAGCTGTATTTGGGGAACCTGGATTCGCTCCGGGACTGGGGCCATGCGCGGGACTACGTGGAGATGCAGTGGCGGATGCTGCAACAGGACAAGCCAGAGGATTTTGTAATCGCAACCGGGGTCCAGCACAGTGTACGGGAATTCGTGACGCTTGCAGCAGACAGACTTGGCATTAAGCTCATCTGGGAAGGCCAGGGAGTGGAGGAACGGGCTGTGGATCAGAGTGGTTCCACCGTCGTTGAGGTAGATCCGAGGTATTTCCGACCGACGGAGGTGGAAACTCTGCTAGGCGATCCAACTTATGCACACGAGCGGTTGGGATGGAAGCCTACAGTGAGCTTTGAAGAGCTTGTTAAAGAGATGGTTGACGCTGATCACCTGGCAGCCGAGAGGGACCAACTTGTCAAGAATCACGGATACGCGGCCTATGACTACCATGAATAGTTCCTGCCTCAATGGCTCCCGAGTTTATATCGCCGGCCATCGCGGGTTAGCGGGCTCTGCCATACTGAGGCGGCTTAAACAAGAAGGTTGCGCGAGGATTGCGGTTCGGACCCATGCGGAACTGGATCTGACCGACCAAGCGGCGGTTGTTCACTTCTTTGCAGAGGAACGACCGGAATATGTGTTTCTGGCCGCAGCCAAGGTTGGCGGCATCCTGGCCAACAATACACGACCTGCGGATTTTGTTCACGAGAATCTTGCTATCCAAACTAATGTGATCGGTGCCGCAAGGAGTTTTGGTGTGAAGCGGCTGCTGTTCCTTGGATCTAGCTGCATCTACCCCCGTGATTGTCCACAGCCAATCAAGGAAGATTACTTGCTCACCGGGCCGCTGGAGCCAACCAACCGCCCCTATGCAGTGGCCAAGATCGCCGGCATTGAAACCTGCTGGGCGTTCAACCGCCAATATGGAACCCAATATGTTGCAGCGATGCCCACCAACCTCTACGGCCCCAACGACAACTACGACCTGCAAAGTTCTCATGTGCTTCCTGCTCTGTTGAGGAAGATGCACGAGGCAATGGTTGCCGATGCAGCGGTGGTTTCTGTCTGGGGCACTGGCTCAGTGTTGCGGGAGTTTCTTCACAGCGACGATTTGGCGGATGCCTGTGTCTTCTTGATGAACCTGCCGGAAGAGAGTTATAGATCCATCGTGAGCTCAGAGTTGCAGGCCCCATTGTTCAATGTTGGATGCGGAGAAGACCTGAAAATTCGTGACTTGGCCGAGCTTATCAGGGACGTGGTGGGTTTCAAGGGACGGCTGGCATTTGACGCATCCAAGCCCGACGGGACGCCGCGCAAGCTCTTGGATATATCGCGAATGAAGGCGCTTGGCTGGCAGGCGAAAATTCCTCTGCGTAAAGGACTTGAGGCTACCTATCTGGAGTATCGTCGTACCTGCGAACTATAGCCTGAACCTGGTTGTCCAGCGGGTTGGGCATGGGCCACAGTTGTAGAACTTGCATTCGCAATCACAGCCACTCCGCCAAGGGATGAGTCTATCCTCACGCCTCACTACGAAACAAACAAGCGTGGCAAAATACCGTAATCGCCTTCCCAAGCTCTCCACAGTCTGCCATTTCCGCGGCCGATCTCAATCGCCCGCGTTGTCATCCGGCAATCTTTGGGGTGGCATCCATCCAGTTTTGCTCGAACTCTACCGGGCTGACGTAGTTCAGCGTCGACTGCATGCGTATTTGGTTATCCCAGAGCTACCAGGCAATCATTTCGTTCTTGGCTTGTATGGAGGATTCTAGGCGTTTGCAATGCAAGCGCTCCACCTTCAGCGAACTGAGCAGCGTCTCCGAGCAGGCATTGTCCCAGCAGTTGCTTTTGCGGCCCGCTGCTTGCCCACGCTAATACACGGCCAGTACCGCACCAATTATTGCTGGTCCCTGGACGATAATTGTTCTCTAATTCTTTCTATTTACAGAGTCGATTAGAGTCGTTCGAAGGTTGTGGAAGAGTTTTTGGTGGAGGCGCGGGAGTCGGGTCACGCAACAATACCTATAATCAATAAGTTACAGATTTCAAACGTTGCTCAAATTGACACATTCGCTCAAATCGCTGGAGTTTGGCACGTATCCGGCACGCGAAATCTTAGAGCGACAAGTCTTCCTCCAAGTGCCAAAAGACTTCGCGATCACCTAGAGCCAGGATGCTGAACGAACTGAGGCGTAAGATTATCTGCAATGCCCCCGCAAATGTATAGAATTCGTCTGCTTGGTCTTGCGACCGCCGCTTTTTGGGTCGCTTCTTCGTTTTGGTCGCAAACGGCTGAGAAGCAGGTGCCCTCTGATCTTTCTAAGCTCTCTTTCGATGAGCTCACAGCGTGTTACACGGCCCCGAAAGCCTGTGGCGCAGATGAAGTGTGGGAAATCTCTGATGAGTTTGCAAAGCGATTACCCTCTTTACCCTCAGAGCGTCTCGTTGCCTGCTTCGAGGATTGGAAAATTTGTGAAATAGAAGAAGGCAGAGTAACAGGTTGGCCGATTTCTGACGAACTTGCTCGGCGGGGTCAAATCCACAGTTTTCTCGTCATGTACTGGAAAGACAGTCGACGAGCAATTCGCGATGGGATTGAGCATATTGCCTACCACTTTGACACCCCAGAGGTGACCAAATTCATGCGATCCGTCCTGGCAAAGCGGGTCAATGATGGAGAGGATCTTTATTGGCCAGTGAACTACCTCGCGAAAAAGTGCGATCCTTCCGCGCTTAAGGAACTCAGCACTGGGCGCTATCGCAATCAAGGAAGTTTGCAGTACCAAACAAGCGTTGAATTGTTCGGCAAATGCAAGTATCGGCCTGCTATTCCCTACCTGGTTGATTCCGCACTAAATGACGTTTCCTGGAATATTGCGGGAGCTGCAGATGACAGTCTGCATGCACTCTATCCAGATGCGCCAGTGGATTTCGATAGCCTTGAGAAAGCCCAAAATTACTTCTGTCGTCGGGCTCATCAGGAAGGTGTGAAAGTATCCTGCAAAGTTCGACAAGGCCGATAAGATATTCGCTTTCAGCTAACAGGTGTCACGTGCCACAAGTTTGTATGTATATGAGATGATTATGGTTAAACGCGATTTTTATCACGCGGTTGGCACGCGGACAAGAATAGCGCCTATATATTATTGATAATAAAATAGTTAATTGGTGGAGGCGGCGGGAGTCGGATTAAAGAGGCGTATTGATTCCACGTAAGTTACTTTGTTTTCAACGGCTCTCAATACGCTACATCATCGAAAAACGCGGTATCTACACACGCCACACACACGCGGGATTTGAGAGATTCTATTTCCAGATGTCGCGCCCGACAATGGAAAACAGTAAGCCCATTGCGCCGATTAGAACATTCATCACAATCCCGAACCAAAGAACAATTGGACCGTGAGATTGTCTGCTTAAAGTCGCGAATCCGAGTTCGACCTTACGCTTTTTCACGCCCCTCGCCGCCATCCAGAAACAGAATGTGGATCCAAGCAAAAAGAGAATTCGGTCAGTTCCGGAAAAGTGATCTGCGGTCAAAATCATCTGGTGCTTTCGCTGTGCATAAGTGGTTGCTTGCAATTCTATGCCAGTGTGCTTTAGTTAACTCATCCATACCAAAATGAAAATTATTACCGCGATTGTCCTCGACGGCTTCCACGCAGGACACGTCGTACAGACGGACTATCACCCAATCTTGAAATTACTGAAGCCGACTGTCATCAAGGTGGACTATTGTTGCGGCGGCGATGAGATGTCCCCACAAGGTCCCGAAATGATCGAATACAAAGAGTGCTTCAGGGGAGTTGACCAGAACATGGTTCTGTACTCACGAAGCGGTGAATCGCGGGATATTCTAGGAATGTTTAATTCGGAGAGAAGTATTTACCCCTGGACATATGGCACGGTCCTGAAGATGGGCTATCACAACGAACCGCTCATCAGAACGGATGATCCACCTTTGGAACAGCGCCAATCCTAAGTGCAATCAGTTCGTTACGTAAACATTTCACACGTAATGCACACAGGCATAGATAGACATAGCCATTAACTATAATGAAATCAATAATTTATATTGGTGGAGGCGGCGGGAGTCGAACCCAAATCGGCATCGAAAACAAAGGGTTTGTTTGATTCCAAAAGAGATAGAGTTCAAGAAATGCAGCGAGTCACAGACCTTTAGCACAAATTAGCACAAAACCGCTTGCGGGAGGCAGGGCGCGATGGGCGTTCGTTGAGCGGAACATTCGCAACACGTGGTCACGTTTTGACAACGGCCCGCTCATATTCTAAAGTAGTTCCAAAGAGATCTACGGGCACGGTATAGAAATCAGTGCCGACCACGATTAACCCTGGGGGAAACGGGGATGTGGTGACCCTCCCAGCGCGAGAGGCCATTCGCGTTAGCCTAAGTGCGAAGGAAGTCCGAGAGCGAACCGTTCATAAAGTTTAGCGGGGGCTACGGCAGGATAGAAAAACCCAACTATTCATCTTCACATTACCCCATCTTGGGGATGCCCGGCACAGCCGGGTACGGATGCGCCTTTGGCTTCAAAACAGTTTCAATCATCATCTTCAGTTGTATGCCCCTTCGAGCGTCATTACACGCCGGACGAACTCGGCAAGCTCTGGCACGTTGCCGCCAACACGGTCCGTCGCTGGTGCGACGAATCCGGCGGTGTGCTTGCGATTGATCGCCCTGAACAGATGCACAAGCGGGGATACAAAACCCTGCGTATTCCTGAATCAACAGCGACCCGCATCTATGCGCAGCACTTCGCAGCGAGAAGGGCGGCTGCATGAGAGATCTCCGCGAGGCAGTGAACATGGTTGTTGAGTTGAGCGGCAAGAATGCCGCTCTGGTGGGGTTGCGGGTTCAACGGATCATTGCCCAATCCGAGAGCGAAGCGTTGCAGGAACACATGGCAAAGCTTGATCGGCTCATAGCAGAACTGGAGGCCGTGTGAAGGGCTCGGTCATCAACTGGTGCCACAACACACCTTCAACGCCTGGGAGGGATGCACTCGCATCTCTCCTGGTTGCGATCATTGCTATGCCGAGACGCGAGACGGCAGGCATCTGACCGAGCCCATCAGCCATTGGGGCAAGGGCGCACCCCGGCGGGCAGTGTCCGATGTGAAGTGGCGCGAGCCGCTCACGTGGAATCGAGACGCGGCGGGATCCGACACGAGGCCCCGCGTTTTCTGCGCCAGTCTGGCAGACTGGGCGGATAGTGAGGCTCCAACAGGGCAGCGCGAGCGACTTTGGGCGCTGATACGCGAAACCCCAAACCTCGATTGGCTTCTTCTGACCAAGCGGGCCGGCAACATTCGCAGGATGCTGCCGCCCGATTGGGGAGTTGGCTATCCGAATGTCTGGCTGGGCGTGACAGTAGAGAATCGCCAACACGGATTGCCCCGCCTGGATGTACTCCGCTCGATCCCGGCAGCGGTTCGTTTTGCTTCGATCGAGCCATTGCTTGAAGACCTTGGTACGGTGAACTTTACAGGCATCAACTGGGCCATCATCGGCGGCGAGACAGGCTCCGGTGCGCGTTCCATGGACACGGTATGGGCCGAGGCGATCATCGAGCAATGCAGGGCGCAGAACGTCGCGCCCTGGGTGAAGCAACTCGGCAAGTTGCCGTCTGATTCCGGCGTAGAGCTGGTTGTTATTGATGAAGCCGGAAGGCAGTCCGGCAATGCAGAGGACTGGAACTTGTGGCCCGAGCATCTCGCGCACTTGAAGGTACGAGAGTTGCCTTCTGTAGACCGCGACAAGATTGCCATGGGGCTGCATGAGTCCGATCTTGGCCGCATTGCCGCCGAGTTGGGGAAGCTTGCGGCCGGATTGGGGCCGGAAGAGGCTGGAGTTGAACTCAATTTGCGCGGCGAGTTCATTAGCGCCGAACGCGGCCTATTCCTGAACTGCCAAGAGCGTGGCAGGGTTGTAGCTGGATACAAGGCCATCTATGGCCCGAAGCGGAAGTGGTCGGAGTTTTGCCGAATCGTCAAGCTGCCCAGACAGACCTCGTACGACCTTCTGGCGGTAGCCGAGGCCGAGGAGATGAGCGATAGTACGGAATCCGTACAATCCAGCGGAAAGGCGCACAGATCGCCTGTTGGCTACGACTTCGACACGGCGGTAGACAAGGCCGTGGCTAGCCTCAATCGAATCTTCAAGGGGATGACAGAAACGCAGCGCCAACAGGCCATGGAGGCCCTTGTGGATCGTATTGGTACCCGGGCGGGCTTTCGACTGGCTGCATGATCAGCTGGCGTCACTGTGGGTGGCCACAAGCCGCCCCGGGGGCCTCAGTCCAGGTCAGAGTTACGTCGATGCGCTTACAGGCAACTACACTGAGCCTGTGGAAAACATCACGAAAGGCGCATAAACACAGCCATTATTCACTTCGGCATTGTGACGGTATACTAGCCACTTATTAGATGGACCTGGACCTCTAGAGTTGTGGCTATTGTGACACAGAAAGTAAGCCACTATTCATCAGGTGAGGTAGTTCACCTGCTGGCCGGTGAGAGCCACCAGGCACCCAATTAAGAGACACGCGCACCTGGTAAACCAGCAGTCCCGAACAGTTGCCGCTCTGGCTGTCACAAGAATCTCCGGTCAAAACTTCAGATTCAAAACTGCGAAGTCGGGTTCTGCTTGGCTGTCACGAGGCTAACTGATAATACTCAAACTCTTCAGTGCTGATGACCCTCGCTGCGCGGGTTCATCCGCACGACCCGAAAGACAAAAGCGTCCGGGCAGGGCGGTGAGTGATTTGAGTTCTAGCCTCACGTTGGAATACAGGACACTTGAAATGCTCCGTCACCGCGGGATCAGCGCGCTTATGCGCGCCTGATTCCCGTCCTTCCCTCCATCGATTCACATAGCTTTGGATAAACCGAGCTGGGTTTTACTCTTTCACTGAGGGCAAGCACTTGGAACTGAACGGTAAGACATATGGCATCCCGATTGAAGGCACTGAACTTCTCCGACACGGCAATGCGCCGCGTCGGAGCAAGGCCGACCGCAACCAGATGGCGTGGTACGAGTGCACCCGGTGCGGGGAATTCAAGTCCATTCGGGCGCAGAGCGTGCGGCCGGGAACAACAGTCACTTGCGGCTGCAAGAGCCGCAAGCAGTTCATTGAGCATTTCGAACAGCGAGCAGCCAACCTGCCTACTGCTACCCAGAGGCGGATATTTGAACTCGCACGTCACCGCTCTCCCCGGAAGCGTCTCAACGCATGGGAGCTCGCCAACAAGTTCAAGCTGACCAAATACATCATTGACTTCGTCATCGCAGCACGTTGTGCTGCACTGCGCGCCATTGCCAAAGTGGGCAACGTTGTGATGAACGCACTCAGCCGGCGCGAATTTGACTGGGTGCAAAGATTTCAACTCTATAGAGAAGGGCGTGCGTATTCCGCTGAACGGGACAACTTCCTCGCCAGCCTGCACTGGCGGGATCGTGAGGCTTATCTGGCTGCCGAGCGCAAGTCGCTGGCCGAGTCAGCGGGTGTTGACATTCACCCCTTGCTGCAAGGCCCGGAGGTGGATGTCGAATGGGACTGGCACGCGCTTCCGCTCTCAGAATGGAATGCGACCCGGCGGTGAATAAAAGTGGTCCGCCCTTTGATCAATGTGGACCTGTGGCAGGATTTAGATGCACAGGCGGGGCCGCATAAAATTCATGGCAAGCGCATCAACGGGAACTCTGAAAGCTTGATAACAATTCAGAGTACTAACATTGGAGATTGCAAACATGAAGTTTGTAAGTATTACCATCGCCGCGATCTGTAACGACAACTATGGACCTGGTAGTTGGGCCTGCATCTTGAGGCATGGAGAGTATTCCTCAGAGCTCGTAGGAGGATCTCCGTGCGCGACAAAGCGCACGATGGAACTCCAAGCGGTAATTGCTGGCCTTCAGGCGCTCCGGGAACCGTGCCATGTTTTCCTGAACAGCGACAATGAATGTCTGCTCAACGGTATCCCCTTCCGGCCAGACGAGTGGAGACTCGCCGAGTTTGCGCAGATTTGGAAGCGTTTGCCCGACCGCCTCCCCGATCGCGACCTGTGGCAGAAACTGGATCTGATCGGCAGCAAGCATCGGATGCAGCGCCAGTGCATCACTGGAACCTATTTCCATCCGGATAAAGCGCGATGCGACAAGTTGGCAGAAGCACACGCCGCACAACTCCTCAGCGTCTCTAGCTTGGCTGCATTGTTGGATTAGATTGATGCCCGTGCTACAAGACCGCGCGCTGAGTGTGGACGGGAGCCTTTGATAGTCGCGCGCTCTGTAGCAAGATCGAGAGAAGTAAGACGGCGTTTCCCAATGCAGTTCGCGGTCCGCGGCCCGCATGGCAGACAGGACGCCAGCAGTAGACGATGAGCAGGGAATAGCGTCTCGATAGTCCTGAGCATCGCAGCAAGGGTTGGCATCAGCCTGTTCGCCCTGAGCCTGGAGTGAGGCTCATATTGGTCCGGCACCATCCGAACCGAGTAAAACAGCACCGAGACGCCCCGCGGCACCAGCGCGCCGAACAGACGGACTGGTTGTCGGCCCCTACGAAAGTGATTGTCAAATGCAATCATGGAGCATAGTGGACGCTGATTAGAAAGCGTAGCCAAGTCAAGCAATGTGTGAGTAGCGCGAGCTATAACGAAGGCACACATGAGGCCGCTCGGTAAGCGGCCTGGTTGAAGGGGTA
>Ga0007854_10001497_pt1 | contig 14805 bp, 11 predicted proteins | sample CryBogCBH12Aug08_FD_60382 | JGI IMG/M metagenome (GOLD analysis project Ga0007854, IMG submission 60382) | Freshwater microbial communities from Crystal Bog, Wisconsin, USA - CBH12Aug08 | ecosystem: Environmental > Aquatic > Freshwater > Lake | place: Crystal Bog, Wisconsin, USA | collected...
CATGAGGAGGCGCATCATTCAAACAATGGGCCACAAAATCGGTGGGGCCTAAGGACCAAAGTGCCACATCAAGTTCGTGCAACACACTGGAGTGCCCGTAGACCATCACTTTTGCGCCAGCGTTGAACGCTTTTCTGAGGAATCGACACGCGTAATTGAGCTTATCGGGCGCGTTGAAATGAAAGGCTACTTCAGTCATGCCTTAGCGCGTGTCTTGCGAGTTGTTTTTTGTGCGGCCTGGGCCAATGTACTTTTGCGCGAGGCCCCAGCAGGGGGAGCGCTTGGGTAGCGGTGAACCTCTTGTCCTTCATTGAGTAAATAGGAAAGCAGCATCGGAACAGGTCTTGCCGTCGCCCCCTTGGCTGCCCCCCCACTCTTCCAAGCTGAGCCCGCAATGTCCAAGTGAGCCCAATTGTGTTGCCCCACAAAGCGTTGCAAAAACTTGGCCGCTGTCACTGAACCTGCTGAGCGATCGGCCACATTGGCGGTATCGGCAAAATTCGACTTCAAGCCCTCTGCGTATTCCTCATCCAAGGGCATGCGCCAGCATGGATCTAGACTTCTCTCACCACTGTCCAACAAGTCTTGTGCCAGACGATCGTTGTTGGAGTACATACCACTTCTCAGGTGCCCCAACGCAATGATGCATGCACCAGTCAAAGTCGCAATGTCAATCACAACACGTGGCTTGAAACGCTCAGCATAGGTCAGCGCATCGCACAAAATCAGACGCCCTTCGGCGTCTGTGTTCAAATTCTCAATGGTTTGTCCACTCATGCTCGTGACCACGTCGCCGGGCTTGACCGAACGGCCACTGGGCATGTTCTCACAAGCAGGCACCAATCCCACCACGTTGATGCGGGGCTGCAATTCTCCAAGGGACTTGAAGACACCAAGCACGCTGGCTGCGCCACACATGTCAAACTTCATCTCATCCATGCCTGCCCCGGGCTTTAGAGAAATACCTCCCGTGTCAAAGGTGATGCCCTTGCCCACCAAAACAACAGGAGCCTCTGATTTGGGAGCACCAGAGTACTGCATCACAATGAATCGAAGTGGCTCATCGGAGCCTTGAGCGACGGACATGAAGGAGCCCATTCGAAGTCTAGAGACTTCTTTGGGGCCCAACACCTGAACGCTCAAGCGGGGGTATTTGGAGAGGGTTTGAGCGGCTTTGGCCAACAGGGTTGGCGTTGCATGATTGGCAGGACGATTACCCCACTCCTTGGCAAAGGCCATGCCTTGAACTCGGGCAACCCCCTCCTTGAAGGCCTGATCCAAAGCAAGAGCTTCACTGCTTTTAGGGGCAAGGGGAGGAACACAAACGGTGATTTTGATCAAAGCACTGGCTTTTGCACTGGGTTTGGTGGTGGTATAAACGTAGCTTGAATCCGCAAGGGTTTGCAGCGCAGTTTGCATTTTTTGATCTCCCACCTCGGGGAGGTACACTGTGAGGTGTTTGCACTGTGCGTGCGCGCCTTTGAGTTGCTGCAAGGCACTGGAGAGCGCTTGGCGCAAATCCTTTGATGATGAGCCTGCGGTGTGCGCCAAAATGAGGGGATTCGCACTCAGACCCAATGCGTTCCAAAGCAACAATGTTTTACCCGCTTTGCTCTCGAGCTGCTGAGTTTTGAGAGATTGAGCAATCAAAGCAGATAAAGGGTTTCCGCTGGTGGCTGAATTTGCAAGTGAGGCGCCAAAAGAGTTGCTCACCAAAATCAAGAGCGCATCGGTTTTTAATTTTGAGAGTTGTTCAAGTGCGAGTGGTTTAAGTTCAAAATTCATGTTGTTCAAGTTGTTTAGCCAATAGCCAATGTTATTTCAATCTTCTCTTCGTCAAGAGCTTGCCAAGAGTTTTGGGGCCACGGTGGTGGTTTTGGTCACCATCGTGCTCACCATGATGCTCATCAAGACCTTGGGCCAAGCTTCCAGGGGCTATGTTAACCCCTCTGAGGTGAGTTTGGTTCTGGGATATGCCATGCTTGGGGACTTGCACACGATTTTAACGATGAGCCTCTTCATTGCAACGGTCTCCACCTTGTCGCGCATTTACAGAGACAGCGAGATGATCATCTGGCTTACCGGGGGCTCACGTTTGATCGATTTTGTGCGCCCTCTATTGTCCTTTGCTTGGCCCATTTTGTTGCTCATCATGGCCTTGTCGATATGGGTCTGGCCTTGGTCGTACCAACAAACCCAAGACCTCAAAGATCGGTTTGAAAAGAGAGGCGACTTGGAGCGCGTAGCACCTGGTCAGTTTCAAGAATCTGCCAATGGCCAAAAGGTCTTTTTCATTGAAAAAGACTTGGCCCAAGACAAAGAGGGCAAAAATGTTTTCATGGTGGCCAATGAGCGAGATCGTCAAACCATCACCTCTGCCAGAACTGGACATGTGGAGAAGATCAACGACCAACGCTTTTTGATGCTCTCCAACGGACAGAGGCTGGAGATCTCCAACTCCGACCGTTCCATGAAAATGAGCGAATTCGAAGAATACGCCACTCGAATCGACAACGACGCTTTTGCCAAAAATCCGCCGATTGCGCGCACAACGCCCACGTGGACACTGATCACCGAGCCCACCAACAACCATTTGGGTGAACTCAGTTGGCGACTTGGCATGGGCTTTGCCGCTTTCAATCTGATGTTGATTGCGTTGGCTTTGGCACAAGTCAACTCGAGAGCGGCCAAGGGGCGCCACACGCTCACAGCACTCTTTGTGTTCATCGTCTATGAGAACCTGGTGAACTTGGGACAAACTTGGATTGAACAAGGCAGGCTAGGATTTTTTGAGTTGATGATCCCCTTGCACTTGGGCCTGGCGCTTTTGGCGGCCTTCATTTTGTGGACCCGTCACATTGGGTTCACTTGGGAGTTCAACACGGGTCGCGTTTTGGCCTTTGCCGATCTCATCAAAGCGCGATACCAAGTCAAAACCAACACGATCGACAAGCCCTGAGATGAACGCATGAAAACACTCCAACGCATCATCTATGGAGAAGTGGCCACCGCAGTGGGCTTTGTGATCACAGGCTTTTTGGGGCTCTTTTTCTTCTTTGATCTGATCGATGAGCTCCAGTGGGTTGGCAAAGGCGTGGGTCTGAGCCTTCAAGGGGGGATCGATGCAAACAAAATTTACTTGGTGCCCCACGCGCTCACCTATGTGGCACTCATTGTGCCCAGTCACATTTATGAGCTGATGCCCATTGCCGTGTTGATTGGCACCATCTACGTGATGGCCAGACTTGCACAAAGCTCCGAATTCACGATCCTCAGAACCAGTGGCCTAGATCCTGTGCGAGCCCTCAAAGTCTTGATGTGGTTGGGGCTCTTTTTTGTCGTGTTGACTTTTGTGATTGGCGACTACTTGGCCCCGTTTTGTGATCGGCAAGCCGAGCTCTTGAAGTCAAAGTACTTTGGCCAAGTCTCCACGGGCCAAACGGGCGCCTGGCTCAACGAAAAACAAGCCTTCACGCACCAAGCGGTGAACGTCACCAACCTCACCACAGAGGGACAAATGAAGGGCATCAAAGTCTATGAGTTCAACAACCAAGGGCGTTTGATGAGTCTGACAGAGGCGCAAAGTGCGGACTTCATCGCCGATGATGACGCTTGGAATATGAAAGAAGTCTCTAGAGATGAATTCAATTCAGAAGGCAATGACACCACCCAAGATTTGAAGCCCGTAAAACGCTCTCATTTGAGCTCCTTGCGCTGGCCCACAACCATCAAGCCCGAAATGGTGGCTGTCGCCCTACTAAAGCCCGAGCGCATGAGCACCTTGGATCTCTTTCAATACATTCAGCATTTGGAGGCAAACGCACAGGCCGCTCAGCGCTATGAAATCGAGTTTTGGAAAAAAGTCTTCTACCCCATCAGCTGCTTGGTGATGGTCGTGTTGGCCCTGCCCTTTGCATATTTACACTTCAGAAGTGGCAACATCGCGACCTTGGTCTTTGCGGGTGTCATGATTGGCATCAGCTTCTTTTTGATGAACAACGTCTTTGGCTACATTGGCAACTTGAACCAATGGATCCCTTGGGTTGCCGCGGCCACGCCTGGCATCATCTACACCTTGGTCTCCTTGGCCGCCTTTGGTTGGCTGGTACTGAAACAATGATCGGTGATTGTGTGAAACCTCTTTTGTTGCCCTACCTCATGAGAAGAAATCTAGCATTGATGGTTGCCTGTCTGAGCCTGAGCGCTTGCTCTTTGCAAGGCTTGGTCAATCACCAACTCGCCAATCAACTCTCCGCAGATGGCCTCTCCAGTGAAGACGATGTGGGATTGGCGCACGATGCAAGCGCTTTTTACCTAAAGCTGTCAGAGGCAACGCTCAAAAACGAGCCCCAGCACATCGCTTTGGCGCAAGCCGTGACCTCTGGCCTCACCCAATACGCCTATGCCTTCATTTCTCAAGCTGCCGATGAACTGCAAAGCACAGACGCTGAAAAATCCAATCAATTGCGAGAACGCGCCAAACGCATGTATGCCAGGGCTCAAACGCATGGCATGAAAGCCTTGGAGCTCAATCAAGTTGGGCTCACCGAGTCCTTGTTCACTGCAAATCAAGTCAGTGCATCGAACTCGAATGCTTCAAGAGTTAGCTCGAGCCAGCCTTTGAAACTTGACCCTCAATTGGTGGGGCTTGCCTATTGGAGCGCTGCAGCCTGGGCAGCACGCATCTCCCTCTCAACCGATGAACCAGAAGTGGTGGCCGACTTTCCTCAAGTGGTGACATTGGCTCAATTGGCCTACCAAACCAATCCACAATTTGGCAAAGGCTCATTGGCAAGCCTACTCGGGGTGCTTGAGATGGCGCGTCCAGGAGGCAGCAAATCCAAGGCCTTGAATTATTTTGACCAAGCCATCCAACTTGCAAACGCTCAAGATGCAGGCCCTTGGGTGAGCAAAGCCGAGAGCTACGCCTTGCCCATGGGTGACAAAGCTCAATTTGAACTCCTCTTGACCCAGACCCTGGAGTTCAGCAAAACACATCACGACCTCAGCAGCCAAATCATGTCAGCTCGGGCCAAGTGGTTGCTTGCCCAAATCGAGGATCTTTTTTAAAAAATACGCTCCTTGGGAATTCATCAAAAACACCCAATACATTCACTAAAATGCAGCGGTGAAATAGGTCAATGCCCCCAAAGCAGATGAGCTCTCTTTTCCCACTCTTATCTTAACCAATTCCTCCCCAGTCGATGTACAAATTCAACTCCAGCAACATGAATTCATTTGCAAGACTTCTTGCATGTTTGCTTTTCCTTTGGATTTCAGTGGGGTCTCAAGCGGCTGAGAAGCAACTCAAAATCGGCTCCTTGGTGCCCAAAAATTCACTCTACCAAAGGGAGTTGACCAACATCGGAGAAGTTTGGAAAAAAGCACAAAGCGGCTCACCCAAACTCCTGATCTACCCCGATGGCAGTCAGGGCGGAGAGTCCGAAATTGTCAAGCGAATGCGAATCGGGCAACTCCAAGGTGCATTGCTCTCGGTGGTGGGCTTGTCTGAGATCGAACCCTCAGTATCGGCCCTTCAGTCCATGCCCCTTCTCTTTAAGAGTTGGGAGGAGGTGGATTATGTGCGCGAGAAAATGAGAGTGAGCATGGAGAAAAAATTCTCCGACAAAGGATTTGTGGTCTTGGCTTGGGGTGACGCGGGTTGGGTGCGCTTTTTCTCCAAAGAGCGAGCCACCAAACCCGAGGACTACAAGCACATGAAGTTCTTCGCTTGGGGCTCCGAGCCCGCTCAGCAAGAGATCATGAAAAGCCTGGGCTACACCCCTGTTCCATTAGAGCCCACGGACATCTTGCCCTCCATTCAAACCGGCATGATCAACGTGGTCCCCTCCACCCCTTATTTTGCATTGGCCACCCAAATCTACAACTCAGCGCCCAACATGCTCAACATCAATTGGGCCCCGATTGTTGGAGCGGTGGTGGTGACCAAGAAGTTTTGGGATGAACAAAGCCCTGAGGTGCAAGAGGCACTTCGTGTGCAAAGTGAAAAATCCGGCAACAACATCAGGCTTGAGGCACGCAAGGAAGTCGAAGAAGCTGTGGCTGCCATGAAAAAACGCGGACTCCAAGTCAATGAACCCTCAGCAGATGATTTGAAGGAGTGGACCCAACTTGCAGAGAGGCTCTACCCTAAGATTCGCGGCACTTTGGTCCCTCAAGACACCTTTGATGAGGTGATGTCGAGCTTGAACGCCTACCGGACCAACAAATCCAAGGCCAAATAAAGCCGTTTCCTTGCTCCCCCATCTGTCTCCTCTCACACCACACACCCCAATATGCCTTGGATCAAACCCCTCCTCATGGGGGACAAAATACTAGCAAGCGCCAGTCTCGCCTTGATGGCGATCATCCCTTTGATCGAGGTGCTCTTGCGCCCTATCCAAGGACAGGGCATTCAAAACGCACCTGTGCTGGTTCAACACTTGGGGCTTGTGATGTCCATGATGGGTGCCTTGGCAGCCCAAAGGGGGGACAGCTTGGCGAGCCTGGGACATGCAGGCCCCCTTGGCGCTTGGGCACAGCGTCAAGAGTGGACCCGCTGGTTTGTTTTTGTCACCAGCTCCTTCATTTGCGGCTTGCTCGCCTACGCCAGTGTCTCCATGATTGCTTCGGACTGGAGCAACTCCCACGCCTTGGCCTATGGGATTGAATTGGCTTGGGTGCAGGCCTTCATGCCCCTGGGCTTCATCGGATTGGGATTGACCTTGGGACCCAGTCTCTTGAGACCCAAAACCACTCAAACGAGTCCACAGAACAACCCTTCTCATCGCTTTGAGCAATTGCTCTCAGTGGGCATTGTTTTGGCTGGACTTGGTTTGCCCTTTGTGTTTGAGCTCTCAGAGGTCTTGCCCACACAAATCTACCCCCTTGCCCTGGTGCTCATGCTCCTTTTAGGGGCTCCCATTTTTGTGGTGATGGGCGGCTTGGCACTCTTGCTGCTCACCAGCGATGCCCTCCCCCTCGCTTCTTTATCCCTCTCGCATTACCAAATCACCGTCAACCCCTCTTTGCCTGCGTTGCCTCTTTTCACATTGGCAGGCTTGGTCTTTGCCAGCACCAAAGCGGCTGAGCGACTGAGCTTGGTGTTTGTGAAGTTTTTTGGCGAGGGCCGCTACGCCACAGTGCTTGCAGTGAGTGTGCTTTGCAGTTGTTTCACCGCGTTGACCGGGGGCTCTGGCGTCACCATTTTGGCTTTGGGGGGACTCTTGCTCCCTCTGCTTCAAAAGGACGGCTACCCACAGACCCAAGGCATTGGCTTGGTGACCAGTGCCAGCGCTCTTGGGGTGCTCTTGCCGCCATCTGTGCCACTCATCATGTTTGCCATCATGGCGCGAGTTCCCATCAACACCATGTTTGTTGCTGGCCTCTTGCCCGCTTTGATCATGGTGATTTCCTTGATCGTGTTTGGCGGTTTCCTTAAAAAAGGAGCGCGCGCGCACTCCAACTGGCCGACTCACCCCTGGGACTCATCGGCGTCCTCACAGTTGCAAGTCAAGAGCCCCATGAGCGCTTGGCAAGCGCTATATGCGGCCAAGTGGGAAGCCCTGGCTCCAGTGGTTGCGATTGGGTTTTTGGTAAGTGGCCTCACCACCCCTATGGAGAGCGCAGCCCTCACCGCCATTTATGCCATCTTGACCCAAACCTTGGCGCACAAAGAACTCTCCACCTCCAAACTCTTTGATTGTTTGTCCCAAACGACACAAATCATTGGCGGGGTCATGCTGATCATGGGCATGGCACTTGGCATCACCAATTACTTGATCGATCAAGGTGTACCAGACCTGGCCATCGATTGGGTTCAATCGATCACGCACAACAAATACCTCTTCTTGCTGGCACTGAATGTCTTTTTGCTCTTTGCAGGTGCCATGATGGAGATCTACGCGGCCATCGTTGTGTTGGTGCCTTTGTTGCTGCCCTTGGCACAAAGCTACGGCATTGAGCCTGTTCACTTTGGCATCATTTTTTTGGCCAATTTGGAGATTGGCTTCTTGTGCCCACCAGCCGGCATGAACGTCTATTTTGCAAGTGCCGTCTTCAAACAACCATTGCCCTTGGTGATCAAAAGCGTCATTCCAGCGGCATTTGCCATTTTTGTGGGTACTCTCTTGGTGTCGTGGACCCCATGGCTTGTTCTGACTTTACCTGAACTATTTCACTTAACCCCATGAATTCAATTGTACTTTTCGCCCACGGCTCAAGAGATCCCCTCTGGCATGAACCCATCAAGGCCATTGCAAAAAAGATTGAACTCGACCACCCAGGCAAAATGGTACGCTGTGCCTATTTGGAGCTGACCGAACCCTCACTGTTGGCGTGCGTGGATGAATTGGTTCAATTGGGTTGCACAGAGCTCACCCTGTTTCCTCTCTTTTTAGGGGTTGGCCGCCATGCCAGGGAGGACCTGCCTGTTTTGTGCGATGAAGTGCAAGCTCGCCACCCAAGCCTCACACTAAAGCGCTTGCCCTCAGCTGGCGAATTCCCTCAAGTGATTGAACTCTTGGCTCAAATCGCCTCAAAGGCCTAGTTGATCAATCGTGCATTGCTTCAGGGGCAATCAATTGAAAGAGTGCAGCCCAATCGTGTTGCCTTCGCTATCTGAGACCAATGCGATGAAGCCATCGCTGCCAATGGACCATTTGTCCTTAAGAACTTGACCGCCAAGGCGCTTGACCCTTGAGATCAATTGGGCGCAATCTTCAACGTGGAAATACACAATGGTCCCCCCAGGGTTGGCGCGCCGCATGGGGTGACACATCAAAGCGCCCATGGCCCCAGTTGCAGGCATGCGACCCGCAAAACCCAAGGCCTCAAAACTGCCGTCATTGGGCATTGGCGTGAGTGGGCATTCGAAAAGAGATTCGTAAAAGACCCGCGCACGCGCCAAGTCGTCCACATAAATCTCAAACCAAGTCACGGGGTTTCCGTGTGGGTGTGCTTTGAATTCACTCATAATCTAGCCCTCATTGAAAAGTTTGGGGGAATCAACCCAAGATGCCTCACACCCGTGAACAAATCCACTGGTAGCCTTTGGGCATGCTCAGGGCCATGCTTTGGCCAACTTGAGCACATTCAGATTGACTTGGGTAGCGTCCATAGGGACCCAAGGTTTGGGTTTGGCCCATGAGGACGCTCACAAAGATCAAGACCCACATTCACGCGCCCCCCTTTGAACCCAAAAGTCAATCATAACAAAGGAGACTGACCTGCCAAAGCGTGTTTTTCGCGCCGCTTGAAGCCGATACAATGAAAACATCATGAATCTTCACCAGTTCAAATTCGTCCACGAAGCGGCCAAACGCAACATGAACCTCACCGAGGTTGCCAAGGCGCTTCACACCTCACAACCAGGCGTGTCCAAAGCCATCTTGGAATTGGAAGCGGAGTTGGGGGTTGAGATTTTCAGCAGACACGGCAAGCGGCTCAAAAGCATCACCGAGCCCGGGCACCACGTCTTGAAAAGCATTGAGGTGATCCTCTCGGAGCTGAACAATTTGAAGAAAATCGGAGATCAATTCTCCTCCAATGACTCAGGCACCCTGAGCATTGCAACCACCCACACACAAGCGCGTTATGTTCTACCAAGCATCCTCACTCAGCTCAGAGATGGATACCCCAAGGTCAACATCAGCCTGCACCAAGGAACCCCAAAGCAAGCCGCCCAAATGGTTTTGGACGAGCAAGCCGATATCGCCATCGCCACAGAGTCCTTGGCGGACTATCCCAACTTGGTGACATTGCCTTGCTATGAGTGGGTTCACTGCTTGGTGCTCCCCAAAAAGCACCCACTGGCCACCCAAACCAAACCCATCACATTAAAGGACTTGAGCCTTTACCCACTGGTGACCTATCACCCAAGTTTCACCGGCCGTCAAAAGATCGATAACGCCTTTGAACACAAGAAATTGAATCCCATCATCGCCCTCGAAGCCATTGACTCCGATGTGATCAAAACCTATGTTCGCATCGGAATGGGGGTGGGCATTGTGGCGGAGATGTCCATTCAAGGCTCGTTGGATCACGATTTGGTGATCAAACCCGCAGGAGACCTTTTTGGTAAAAATGTGACCAAAGTGGCTTTTAGGCGAGGGAGCTACTTGAGGCAATATGTGATTGATTTTGCGGCCCTCTTGGGTCCATCCCTCACACCAGAATCCGTCAAAAAAGCATTGGCCAAAGCGCTTTGACTGCACACACAATGCCTCTCACCTTTAAAGACTCTGATGATGAACACAGTCCCACAAACCCTTGAGTCCAGCCCTGCCCTTGAGTCCAAACTCCCCAAAGTGGGCACCACCATCTTCACCGTCATGTCGGCACTTGCCCAAGAGCACAAGGCCGTGAATCTGGGACAAGGCTTTCCCGACTTCAACGCCGACCCCCAACTCATTGATCACGTGAGCCAAGCCATGAAGGAGGGATTGAACCAGTATCCTTCCATGCTTGGTGTCTTGGAGTTGAGGCAGATCATTGCTGACAAAATCAAACACCTTTATGGCAAATCCTACGATCCCGTGCAAGAGATCACGGTGACAGCGGGCGCGACGCAAGCCATTTTGAGTGCCATTTTGTGTTTGGTCAGAGCTCAAGACGAGGTGATTGTGCTCGAACCTTGCTACGACAGCTATGTGCCCAACATTGAGCTCGCGGGTGGTGTGGCCATCCCCGTTGCCTTGGATCCAGGCACCTTCAGGATCAATTTTGATCGCCTAAGCCGTGCCATCACCCCCAAAACCCGTGCCATCGTTGTGAACTCTCCCCACAACCCCAGTGGCACCACTTGGAGCGAAGAGGATCTGCAAAAACTCTCTGACCTCTTAGAACCCACAGGCATTTTTCTCATCAGCGACGAGGTCTACGAACACATGGTCTATGCACCCAAGGTGCACCTGAGCGTGAGCTCGTATCCCCAATTGGCCAAAAGGGCCTTTGTGATTTCAAGCTTTGGGAAAACCTTTCACGTGACTGGCTGGAAAATCGCCTACACCGCAGCCCCCAAAGCCCTCACCCATGAGTTCAGGAAAGTCCACCAATTCAACGTCTTCACCGTCAACACCCCCATGCAACACGGCTTGGCGCGTTTCATGGTGGATGCTCAAACTTACCTGGGTCTGCCCGAGTTCTACCGCGCGAAGCGTGACCTCTTTAGGGCTGGTCTTGAGCGCACCCGCTTTGAGATCCTGCCTTGCGAAGGGACGTATTTTCAGTGCGTGAGCATCAAAGGCCTCAAAGGCGAGTTGGCTCAAATGACAGAAAGCGCGTTTTGTGAATGGCTCATCAAAGAGATTGGCGTCGCAGCCATCCCCCTCTCAGCCTTTTACATGAATGGATTCGACCAAAGGATTGTGCGTTTTTGCTTTGCCAAAAAAGAGGAAACCTTGAATTTGGCCATCGATCGCTTGAGCCAAATTTAATTTCGCTCCTGGGAGTCCCACGTACCTGTTGGGCCTCTTGATTGGCAAGGACAGTCTGATCTGCCCTATTGGTTGAGCAATGCCCAGGCTTTTTCGAGCCGTTTCAAAGACACGGGCTGAGGCGTTTTGAGCTCTTGGGCAAAGCTTGAGACCCTCAACTCTTCGAGCAACCACCTGAAGTCCTGCATCGCTTTGTCTTGCTGACCTTTGCGCTGGGCCACAAAGCGCCAAAACTTTTGCTCCATGGGCCTCATATCCAGCATTCGGCTCTCATCTCGCTTGGGGTCTGCCTTGTACTTCTCAAGTCTTAACTGAACCGCCTTCAAGTACCTGGGCAGATGCAACCATTGAGAGTAAGGGGTTTGAAGCACAAAGCCTTGAGGAATCAAGCGATCGAGTTGAGACAAGACATCGGCCTCCAACTCTTTGGGAGCTCGCATGTCTTTGAGCTTTTTCTTGGCCGCTTGGGCCTCCATCAAGATTCCCAAGAGTGCTTTGGCGACCTCTTGTGCGATGAGTTGCAAGCGCCCACGTCCCTCTTGGATTCTGCTCTCAAAACTTGGCGCGTCTCTTGGCATGGGCTCCATCAAGAAGGCCCTTTGCATGGCGACATCCAAAATGTGGGTGAAGAGCTCGTCAGATGCAGCTTTGGGGAAAAGCTGGAGGTACAACAAGTTCATTTTGGCCAAGTCGTTCAAATTCTTTTGAAGGAATTTGATGGGCTCTTTGAGTTGCAGGGCAACCAGGCGCTTCAAGCCCTTGTTGTGATGAGCTTGAGCCATCTCCAACTCATCAAAGACCTCCAAACTCACCCCATCGCCTTGGTCCAACAAAGCGGGGAAACCCACCAAAGTTTGTTGCCCCTTTCGAATCTCCATCAACTCGGGCAACTCGCCAAAGGACCAAATTGTGAACTTTTGATCGGCCATTTGCAAAGGGGATTGAGCACTTTGAGCCACTGATGTCTTGTCCCCCTTGGAGGGACTTGGCGCTTTGTGAGGGCTCATTGGTGTTGAAGACCCTTTTGACGCCAAGTCTGAGGGTTCTGCAGAGGGTTTCGCGTCCAACTTCAACGTGGCGAGCGCTTGAAAAGCACCCCTGGCTTGGGTTGCAAATTGAGACTTCAATTGCGCGAGGTGTCTGCCTTGGGCCAACATGCGGTTGCCCTCTCCCATCAACACAAAGTGGCAAAGCAAATGAGCGCTCAACATGTCGGGCTTGAAGTCTTGGGGGGTCACCACCAATTGGATCTCCTCTTTGATGAACGCACACAAGCGCTGCATCAAAGGGCCTAGGGCGAAAACCGCAGGGTCGCTCAGGCGCGCACTCAAGTGCTCTGCGCTTTGAGGCAAAGGCACCAAGCGAGAGCGGGGCTTTTGCGGCAAGGTCTTCAAGAGGGCGAGCACTTTCTCTTTGAGCATGCCAGGCACCAACCACTCGGCCCTCTCGTCGCTCACTTGATTGAGCACAAAAATGGGCAATGCCACACTCATGCCGTCCCTAGGATGACCAGGCTCGTGCAAATACTGCACGCCACAGTCCACCCCACCCATTCTGAGCGTTGGCGGAAAAGATACGTGTGTGACGCCTTTGGCCTCGTGGCGCATGAGGGTCTCGCGCGTCATCAAAAGCGGCATACCCGGCTGCCCCATCTCCTTGTGGCGCCGCTCCTCAAGTTTGTACCAAGCCTCTAGCGTCTTGGTGCTGTAGACGTCTTGAGGGATGAGTTCATCGTAGAAGGCAAAAATCAGCTCATCATCAACCAGCACATCTTGCCGCCTGGACTTGTGCTCGATCTCTTCAACCTCTTTGATGAGTTTCAAATTGGCAGGTAAAAAACCGAGCTTGGTATCGATTTGAGCCTGCACCAATCCCTCACGAATGAACACCTGTCTCGCGTGAGCCATGTCCACACGGGCGTAGGGCACGCGCCTGCCGCTGTAGACCACCAAGCCATACAAAGTGGCACGCTCCAAGGCATTGACCTCACCAGAGCGCTTCTCCCAATGGGGGTCAAGCAACTGCTTTTTGAGCAAATGAGCACCCACCTCTTCTAGCCATGTGGGATCAATGTTGGCAACACCTCGACCAAAGACTCGAGTGGTCTCCACAATTTCAGCGGCCACCACCCACTTGCCTGGTTTTTTCCTCAAATGAGCGCCCGGGTACTTGTAGAACTTGATGCCCCTGGCCCCCAGGTAAAAGTCCTCCTCCTCAGGCTTATAACCAATGTTGCCAAGCAAGCCTGAGAGCAAACTTTTGTGCAAGTTCTCATAACTTGCAGCCTTGCGGTTGAGCTTCATGTGCATGTCTTTGGCCACCGTCAGGAGCTGGGTGTAGACATCTCGCCACTCCCTCAAGCGCCTGGGGTTGATGAAGTTTTGCTTGAGCAAAGACTCAAATTGTCGGTTGCTCAAGCGAGGACGCACCTCTTGCTGAGCAACAAAGGACTTGGGCTGGGAGGGAACGGACTTCGCTTGAGAGACTTTGACATCACGCTTGATGGTCTCACCCACCGAGGGCTTGAAGTTGGGTCTGGAATTGGACCTCGGTGTTGCAGGGGCAGGGGCAGAGGGAGGATGAGCTGGCTTTGCCGCCGTTGAGGCTGGAGGGCTTTCACCGCCTGCCTTGGTTTCTTGAGCGTGTTGCCCATGCGGGTGCTCTCCCCTTGCGGCTCGAATCCAATTCCACAAGGTTAGGTAGCCCGTGAACTCGCTCTTGTCGTCTTTGAATTTGGCGTGCTGTTGATCGGCTTGGGCTTGAGCGGACAAAGGGCGATCCCTCACGTCTTGAACCGTCAAGGCGGACGCAATGATGAGGACCTCCTCCAAACATTCACGTTTTTGTGCCTCCAAGATCATGCGACCCACTTTGGGGTCCAGTGGCAAGCGCGAGAGCTCTTGACCCAAAGGGGTCAATGTGTTTTGCTCATCGACTGCACCCAATTCGTTCAAGAGTTGATAGCCGTCCGAGATCGCTTTGGGTCTGGGCGGCTCTAAAAAAGAAAATCGCTCCACGTCTCCAAGATGCAGGGACTTCATTCGAAGAATCACACCGGCCAAGGAACTTCGCAAAATCTCTGGATCCGTAAAGGGCGCGCGACCATCGAAGTCTTGTTGTTCAAACAAACGAATGCAAATGCCGTCCGAGACACGACCGCACCGTCCCGCACGCTGATTGGCAGCAGCCTTGGAGATGGGTTCCACCAAAAGTTGCTCAACCTTGCTCCTGAAGCTGTAGCGCTTGACACGCGCAAGACCCGAGTCGATCACGTACCGAATGCCAGGCACGGTGAGAGACGTCTCGGCCACATTGGTCGCCAGGACCACTCGGCGCTCTCGGTGAGAAGCGAAGATACGGTCCTGCTCGG
>Ga0007854_10001500_pt1 | contig 14790 bp, 15 predicted proteins | sample CryBogCBH12Aug08_FD_60382 | JGI IMG/M metagenome (GOLD analysis project Ga0007854, IMG submission 60382) | Freshwater microbial communities from Crystal Bog, Wisconsin, USA - CBH12Aug08 | ecosystem: Environmental > Aquatic > Freshwater > Lake | place: Crystal Bog, Wisconsin, USA | collected...
TCCCGAGCAAAACTTTATGCCCGGGGTTTTGCCCCTGTTACCGCTCGGGCTTAAGAGTTTTTCAGCTTTTTGATTCAGTTAAAATGCGAAAAACTCTAAATAAAAGGCTTCAGCTGGGGTCGCGGCGGATCAGCGTGCCGGCGCCATGGGGTGTAAAGAGTTCCAGCAGCATGGCATGGGGCACCCGTCCATCGAGGATGACGGCGGCGGCAACGCCACGGTCCACCGCTTCCAGGCAGGTTTCCACTTTGGGGATCATACCCCCGCTGATGGTGCCATCCTTGATCAATTGGCGGGCTTGGGCGGCGGTCATGTCGGGGATCAGATTGCCCTGTTTGTCCAGGACTCCGGCGACATCGGTCAAGAACAACAAGCGCGAAGCGCCGACTGCGGCGCCGATGGCGCCGGCGGCGGTATCCGCATTGATATTATAGGTTTCGCCAGAGACGCCGACGCCGATGGGCGCAATGACCGGTATGATGTCCGACTGACGGAACTGTTCCAGCACATGAGGATTAATTTCTGCCGGTTCGCCGACGAAACCAAGGTCAAGAACGCTTTCAATCGCCGAATCCGGATCTTTACGGGTGCGTCGCAAGGGGCGGGCGCGGATCAACTGCCCATCCTTGCCCGACAAACCAATGGCGAATCCCCCCGCCTGATTGATGGCCGTGACGATCTGCTTGTTGATCGATCCCGCCAGAACCATCTCGACAATTTCCACGGTGGCCTGGTCGGTAACCCGTAAACCGTCGATGAATTCGCTTTTGATCTTAAGCCGTTCCAGCATCTTACCGATTTGTGGGCCGCCACCATGGACCACCAGCGGATTGATTCCGACCTGGCGCAGCAGCACAACATCCCGGGCGAACAAATGGGCAAGGCTTTCATCGCCCATGGCATGGCCACCATATTTTATGACGAAGGTTTCTCCGGCATGCTGGCGAAAATAAGGAAGAGCTTCGGACAGCGTGCCGGCCTTTTCGAGCCAGCTGGCGCGTTCGTCGTCGCGATTGGAATTCACGGTCATCTTGGCTCTCCTATCGGTTTGCGGCGAGCGCAGCCAGGGTGGCGCGCAACTCGGCCACGCCCTGACTGGTTTCGGCGCTGGTGTTGATGATCTCGGGATGGGCGGCGCGGCGCTTGGCGATTTCTTCAGAGGTGCGCTGATTGAGTTCATTGAGAAAGGCCGACTTGACCTTGTCAACCTTGGTCAGCACCAATTGATAGGGAACCGCGGCGTCATCCAGCATGGTCATAACGTCGCGGTCGGTATCCTTCAGACCGTGGCGGCCATCCACCAGCAGGCAGACGCGCCGTAAGACCGCGCGGCCCTTCAGATAGTTTGCCACCAGATTGGTCCATTCAGCCACCAGGGCCTTTGGTGCTTCGGCAAAACCAAAGCCAGGAAGATCCACCAGCATCAATTGCTGATTGAGATCAAAAAAATTGATCTGCTGGGTGCGTCCCGGGGTATTTGAGGCGCGGGCCAAGGCACGCCGTCCAGTCAGTGCGTTGATCAGGCTGGATTTCCCGACATTGGACCGTCCGGCAAAGGCTACTTCCGTCAGGTTGGCGGCTGGCAGTTGGTCCAGCCGCGCAATTCCGGTGACAAAATGGCATTCGCGGGCAAAAAGCAGGCGTCCGGCTTCCAGGGCCGCCGCCTGCTCCTCGCTCATGCTTTTGCCTGTCTTTTCATAATCAGCCATTGCTGCAGGATCGATAGCAGGTTGCTCCAGGCCCAATAGATCACCAGACCGGCCGGGAACTTGGCCAACATGAAGGTGAAGATGATCGGCAGGAAGGTGAACATCTTCGCTTGGACCGGATCGGTTGGCTGTGGGTTCAGCTTTTGTTGCAGGAACATGGTAATGCCCATCAGCAGAGGCCATATTCCGATATGCAACATCTCAAAGGGTGGATCCCAAGGGATCAGCCCGAACAAATTGAACAAGGTGGTCGGATCCGGCGCGGACAGGTCATGAATCCAGCCAAAAAAGGGCGCTTGGCGCATTTCGATGGTGACGTAAAGCACCTTGTAAAGTGCAAAAAACACTGGGATCTGGATCATGATAGGCAGACAACCCGATACGGGATTGGCTCCCTCGCGCTTGTAAAGCGCCATCAGTTCCTGGTTCAGCCGCGTCTTATCATCCGCAAAGCGCTCCTGCAGCTTTTGTACCTCGGGCTGCAATTGTTTCATCTTGCTCATTGCCTTGTAGGATTTATTGGCGATGGGAAAGAAAGCGCCCTTGATGACGACGGTAAAGATCAGGATAGCGATACCAAAATTGGCAACTTGGGAATGAATATAGCGCAGAAAATGGAAAAATGGCTTGGTCAGAAAGTAAAACCAGCCAAAATCAATGGCCAGATCAAAGCGCGGAATGCCAAGACTTTCGCCATAAGCGTCCAGTCGGCCCAGTTCTTTGGCCCCGGCAAAAAGATGGCTGGTATATTCGATGGGTTTTCCAGCCTCTGCCGTAACCGCCTGACCCAGCCAATCGGTCTGATAGCGGTCCAGGCTATCGACGCTGTGCCAACTGATGCGCGCCTGCAGGGCTGTCGCCTGATCCGGAACCAAGGCCGTCAGCCAGTATTTATCGGTGAAGCCGATCCAGCCGCCTTTGCTGTTCAACTCGACCAGATGATCCTTTTCGCGCAATTCCTTATATTTGGTCTCTTTCAATGTGCCGTCCAGGACGCCCAGCGGACCTTCATGCAGAATATAGATATCCTGGGTCGCGGGCGTGCCCCAACGGCTGATCAGCCCGTAGGGAAAGAGGCTGACGGCTTTGTTGGTGCTGTTCTCAACCCGATCGGTGATGGTGAACATATAGTCATTGTCCACCTGATAGCGACGGACGAAGCGCTGGCCCTGACCATTGTCCCAGGTCAGCGTAACCGGATTGTCCGGGCTCAGATGATCACTGCTGGCTGTCCAGCGGGTCTCAGCGGTCGGCACCGCGGCCTTGCCTTCGCCGGCGACCCAGCCGAACTCGGCGTAATAGGCGCCGGCGCCACCGGCCGGGGTCAGCAGCGTAATTTCCGGGCTGTCAAGTTGAGGGGTGTCGTGATAGCGGACCAGGGTCAAATCATCGATGCGGGCCCCGGCCAGGGAAATCGAACCATGCAGGTTCGGGGTAATCACAGGCAGCCGCGGTTCGGCGGCCAGCACCGCCTTGCGCGCTTCGGCCGTCTGAACCGGGCCGGCCTGGGCTGGCAAGGGCGGTCCAGGCGGCGTTGGCGCAGAGCCCCCCAAGGACGGAACTGACGGCAGGCTGCTGCCGGTTTGGGCGGCTTCCTGCGGTGCGGGCACCGGCTTGCGGGGCGGGAAGACGTAGTTCCATCCCACCAGGATGGCAACCGAGAAGACGATCGCCAGAAGAATATTGCGCTGTTCGTTCATGATTTTCTTTCAACTGAAATCGCCTCAGGCACCGGGTCATAGCCGGACCCGCCCCAGGGGTGACAGCGCAGCAGTCGGCTCACCGTCAAAAGCAGCCCACGGAAAGTGCCATGTCTATCCAGCGCCTCCAACCCATAATGGGAGCAGCTGGGCAGAAAACGGCAGGAATGCGCCGGCAGGATCGGCGAAACCGTAACCTGATAGAGGCGGATCAAAGCTTGGAAGGCTGCGGTCAACGGCTTCATGGACCCTCTTTATGGCGCATCGGTTGCGCTGCAACACGTTTTAACGCGGTTTGCAAATCCTGCAATAGAAGAGAGAACGGACGCGTCAAGGTTTCCTTACGGGCGATCAGAACATAATCAAACCCGACCGACGCTTCCAGTGGCAGAATCTGGGCCGCCACAGCGCGCAGACGCCGGCGCGCACGATTGCGCGCCACCGCGTTTCCAACCTTCTTGCTCGAGGTAAAGCCAATCCGCGTTGCCGTCTGGAGCTCGGCTTCCGGTGTGGGCGCCGCCTGCAGGACAAGCCCGGGCGCTGCCCACTTCCAACGTCTCGCGGCAACACGAAGAAAGTCCGCCCGTTGCTTCAGCCGTGTGATGACAGTCCCCGGCATGGGCGGGACAACCCGCCGTCAGGCAGACAGGCGCTTACGGCCCTTGCTGCGACGGTCAGACAACACCCGGCGTCCGCCGACGGTGGCCATACGGGCGCGGAAACCGTGACGCCGGGCACGAACAAGTTTGCTTGGTTGATAGGTGCGCTTCACGGGAAAAACTCCGAAGGCCTGACGAAAATGAGCTCCGCTGTATAAGGATTTGCCAACGGGAAGTCAATCGCATCTGTATAATGAGGCGCAAATCGGGAAGGGATGGGGCGATGGGGTGGAGTCCGGATCAATATCTTAAATTTGCCGCGCCCCGACTGCGTCCAGCCCTCGACCTGCTGGCGCGGATCGATCTGGAGCAGCCCGGTTTGATTTACGATCTGGGCTGCGGCGCTGGGAATGTCACGGCTTTGCTGGCAAGCCGATGGCCCCAGGCCAGAATTGTTGGTGTTGATTCTTCGTCGGCCATGCTGGATCGGGCTGCTAAGCTTTTGCCCCAGGCCGAGTGGGTCCTGGCCGATCTGGCCCAATGGCAGCCAAGTGAGGCGGCTGATCTGGTCTTTTCCAATGCGGCCCTGCATTGGGTGGATGATCATGCCCGCTTTTTACCTTGGCTGGTGCGGGCCTTGGCGCCAGGCGGGGTCCTTGCCTTACAAATGCCGGCCAATTTTACAGCGCCGTCGCATCGGAGTCTTTTTGCAGCGGCCTTGTCCGGGCCCTGGCAGGATCTTTTGCGGCCGCTGTTGCGGGAAAATCCGGTCGGCTCACCCGAGGACAACTGGGCCATTCTGGCCGAGGTCCGGCCCGAGATTTGGGAGACCACCTATCTCCATGCCCTGACCGGTGAGGATCCCGTGCTGGAATGGATAATGGGAACCAGTTTAAGGCCCCTGTTGGAGGCTTTGCCCGAAGGCTGGCAAGGCGACTTTCTGGCCGTCTGTCGGAATTTGTTAGCCAAGGCTTATCCGCGCCGCGCCAACGGTGTTACCCTGTTTCCTTTTCGCCGGCAGTTTATTCTGGCGAAAAAAATTTAATCCAGCTGTAGCAAAAGGGCTTTCAGATAAGCGCTTTCCGGCAGGAACGGATGGACCGGGTGGTCTGCCCCTGCCCCTGCCGCGCGCAAAATCCGTCCGCTTCGACCGGCAGCGGACAAGCCCAGGCGAACCTCCTGAGCAAAGGCCTCAACAGTCATATGATGCGAACAGGAAGCCACCATAAGAAAACCTTCCTCTTCCACCAGGGACGCAGCCAGTTTGGTCATTTTACGATAGCCTTTGGCGCCGGCGATCAGGTCCTTTTTGGATTTGACGAAAGCGGGCGGATCGGCAACCACGACACCAAATTTTTCTTGGGCGGTCGCCATGGTTTCCATTTCCGCAAAAGACTCTGCGCGCACCGTTTCAATTTGGACTTCATTACTGGCGGCGGCACGGTTGGCCAGTGCCAGTGACGCCTCGGAACGGTCGATGGCAAGAACCTGAGTGGCGCCGGCCATTTTGGCCTGTACGGCGAAGCCGCCGGCGTAGCAGTAAAAATCTGCGACACGGCGACCGGCTGCCAGGGCGGCCACGGCGGCGCGGTTCTCGCGCTGATCGTAAAACCAGCCGGTCTTTTGGCCATCGGTCAGATCGGCCCAGAACCGCACGCCATTTTCTTCAAGAGCCAGCGGCCCGTCCAGTTCACCCAACGCCATTCGTTGGGTGAGCTCAAGACCTTCCAGGCGGCGGACAGGGCTATCATTTTTCAAGAGGACGGCCCGGGGCGCGAGAATTTGAATCAGGGCGGCCAGGATGTCCGGCAGCAATCGATCTATGCCGGCCGTATTGGCTTGAACAGCCAGGACATCGTCATAGCGGTCAACAATCAAACCCGGCAGGCCATCCGCTTCGGCATGGACCAGACGGTAAAAGGGGCGGGCAAACAGCGTTTCCCGCAGGCGTAGCGCGCGGCGCAGGCGGGCTTCCAGAAAGGTCTGGTCAATTACCGTCCCGGGGTCCCGGGCAAACAGACGCATGGCAATCAAAGAATGTGGGTTGAAGCTGCCCAAACCAAGCCGCTCGCCGCCGGCATCCACCGCTATGGCCAAAGTTCCTGCCGGCAAGGACAAGCGGTCGGCGTCCATGACGATTTCGTTGGAAAAGAGCCAGGGATGCCCACCGCGCAGCCGGCGGGAATGGCCTGGCTTCAGGTGAATTGTGGGATAGTCCGTGATGCCGGCGCAGGACGAGGTCATGGCGTCAGTATCATCGCGCCAGGACATTCCGGCAAGATCCTCGCCAATATTTCTGTCAGGGCTATACCCATAAAGTTTGTGTGAGAAAAAGATTTCTGATTTGATCCAGATCAATGGAGATGACAAAGGAAGCAGGCATAGTGCCGCGGTGAATGAGAGGGCTTAGTGGAAGCTGGTGCTTGGCGCTTGCTTCCGGCATTCACAGGGAAGGGGACTTCCCAGATATTGGAACGGGCTGATTGGGGTACTCCGCCCCGGATAGTGTTTGGTCGAAACAGGAGTTCGGTATGACCCAAGCCACAGCGGCGTTCGGCAGCAACCAGCCGACGCCATATTTTGACGATGTCATCAAGAAGTTCGTCCTGGCGGCGACATTCTGGGGCATCGTTGGCTTTCTGGTGGGCGATTTCATTGCTTGGCAGTTGGCCTTTCCCGCCTTGAACCTGGACCTTGAATGGTTCTCTTTTGGCCGGGTTCGGCCCGTGCATACGTCGGCGGTTATTTTCGCTTTCGGCGGCAATATTCTGTTCGGCACCTCGCTGTACATTGTCCAGCGAACCTGTCGGGCCCCGCTTTGGGGTGGTGCCGCGCTGGGCAATTTCATTTTCTGGGGATGGCAGACCATCATCGTGGTCGCGGCCCTGGGCTATGTCACCGGAATTACCCAAGGCAAGGAATATTCCGAACCGGAATGGTATGCCGATTTGATGATCACGGTGGTTTGGGTCGCCTATCTGCTGGCGTTCGTCGGCACGCTTTATAAGCGTAAGGAACCTCATATCTATGTGGCCAACTGGTTTTTCCTGGCGATGATTATCACCATTGCCATGCTCCATATCGGCAATAATCTGGCGGTGCCCACGGTTTTCTTTGGTGGAACCTGGTGGAAGTCCTACGAAATCTATTCGGGTGTGCAGGACGCCATGACCCAGTGGTGGTATGGCCATAATGCCGTGGGTTTCTTCCTGACCGCCGGTTTCCTGGGGATCATGTATTATTTTGTGCCCAAGCGGGCTGAACGGCCGGTTTATTCCTACCGTTTGTCCATCGTGCATTTCTGGGCGCTGATCTTCCTCTATATCTGGGCTGGTCCGCATCATCTGCATTACACCGCGCTGCCGGATTGGGCGCAGACCTTGGGCATGACCTTCTCGGTCATGCTGTGGATGCCGTCCTGGGGCGGTATGATCAATGGTCTGATGACCCTGTCGGGGGCCTGGGACAAATTGCGGACCGATCCCGTGATGCGGTTCCTGGTGACGTCGGTGGCCTTCTACGGCATGTCGACCTTTGAAGGGCCAATGATGTCGATTAAAGCGGTCAACTCCTTGTCGCATTATACCGACTGGGGGATCGGCCATGTCCATTCCGGCAGCTTGGGATGGGTCGCCTTCGTCAGTTTCGGGGCGCTCTATTATCTTGTGCCGGTGTTGTGGCAGCGTAAGCGGCTCTATTCCATGCGGTTGGTGAATTTGCACTTCCTGATCGCCACGGTTGGCATCGTCCTTTACATCACCGCCATGTGGATCTCGGGGATCATGCAAGGCTTGATGTGGCGGGCCTATGACAGCCTGGGCTTCTTGCAGTACTCCTTCGTCGAGACTGTAGCGGCGATGCACCCCTACTATGTCATCCGGGCCACTGGCGGCATTCTCTTCCTCGCGGGAGCGCTGATCATGGCCTATAACTTCTACCGCACCATCAAGGGCGATATTCGTACGGAAGCTTCGTACGAGGCGCCTGTTGCTGCAGCGGCCCGGGGCTGAGGAGACTGACCCATGTCCTTCCTGAGGCATCACGCCAAATTCGAAACCAATGTCCTTCTCTTGATGGTTGGCATTCTGGTTACGGTCATCATCGGTGGAATTGTTGAAGTTCTGCCGCTGTTTACCATCCAGGAAACCATCGAAAATGTGCAGGGCATTCGTCCCTACTCACCGCTCGAACAAGCCGGCCGCGACATCTATATTCGTGAAGGCTGCTATGTCTGCCACAGCCAGATGATCCGTCCCTTCCGTGACGAGGTCGAACGCTATGGTCATTACAGCCTGGCGGCCGAGTCCATGTACGACCATCCGTTCCAGTGGGGGTCCAAGCGCAGCGGTCCGGATCTGGCCCGGGTCGGCGGCAAATACACCAATGACTGGCATGTGCGCCATCTGACCAATCCGCGCGATGTGGTGCCTGAGTCCATTATGCCGGGCTATAAATTCATGCATCGGCCTTTGGCCTATGATGACATCGTGCCCCGGATGAAGGTGCTGCGCATTGTCGGGGTGCCCTATACCGAAGATGACATCGCCAATGCCAAGGCTGACCTAGAGGCACAGGCGAGCAGCGATGCCAATACCGAGGCTTTGCTGCAGCGCTACCCAAAAGCCAGTTTAGGGAAGAAGGATCGGACTTCGGAAAAAGTCACCGAAATGGATGCGCTGGTCGCATATCTGCAGGTGCTTGGGACGATGGTCGATTTTACGACCCTGAAGTCCGACGCAATTCGCTGAGGGATGGGATGTGATCGACAATATTGTCGGGACCCTTCGAGCTTTCTGGGGATTGTGGGTGATGGGTGTCTTCATTGGGATCGTCGCTTGGGCTTACTGGCCAAAGAATAAGGCCAAAATTGAAGCCTATGCGCAGATTGCCCTGAGGAACGATGAGAACGAGGAGCGCTGATAGATGGCGACCAAAGCTGAGAAAGACTCTGTCTCGGGTCAGTTTACGACTGGCCATGAATGGGACGGTATCAAGGAACTGAATACCCCGCTGCCGAGATGGTGGGTGTGGATCTTTTTCATAACCATTGCCTGGGCGGTGGTCTATTGCATCCTGTATCCGTCATGGCCGGGCATTAACGGCTATTGGGCGGGGACCAAGGGTTACCATTCCCGCACCGAGGTCGCTCAGGAACTTGAGCAGGCCAAGGCCGCCAAAGCGGTCTATCTGTCGAAACTCAAGGACGCTTCTCTTGATGATATCGTCAAAGACAAGGATTTGTTGAATTTCGCATTGGCCGGCGGCCGGTCGGTCTTCAACGAAAATTGCGCGGCTTGTCATGGTTTCGGTGGTGTTGGCGCCTATGGCTTCCCCAACCTGGCCGATGACGTGTGGCTGTGGGGTGGTTCGCTGGATGACGTCCGGACCACCATCAGTTTTGGCATTCGCAACAGCAACCCCAATTCCCGGCAATCGGAAATGCCGGCCTATGGTGGCGGCGATGTGTTGAATGACGCGCAACTCAATGATCTGGCCGAATATGTGCTGAGCCTGTCGAAAAGCTCGAAGGATGCGGTGGCCGCGGCGCGCGGTCAGGCCATCTTTGCCAATAATGGCTGCACCACCTGTCATGGTGAGGCCGGTGAAGGCAATCAGGCCGTCGGTGCGCCGGCGCTGTCCGCGGGGGTCTGGCTCTATAAGGAAAAAGATCAGAAGGCCGCGATCATCAGTCAGGTCAAGGCGCCAAAGCAGGGTGTGATGCCGTCCTGGGCCGACCGTGGTCTTGATGATGCCACCATCAAGGAACTGACCGTTTACGTCCATTCCCTGGGCGGCGGCAAATAAAGCTGTTCGACCGGGCATTGCAAGGCTCCTATGCGATGCCCGGTCGATCTTTTTCCTGACATCCCGGTCGCAAATTCTCTTATAATCGCTGATTGGCTGTTGGATTTCGGCCGGTGCCGAAAATGTCTGTGAGGACGAGCGGCAACAGCATATCCGGGCAAAAAATGTCGGTTCAGAACACGCCGTCCCCAACTGATGGGGGCTCCCCTTATGCGGCCACAAAGAAGGCCTATCCCCGCTTCCTCAATGCGGGTGCTTTTCGTCGATTAAAGTGGCTGGCGCTGATCGTCAGTCTTGGCTTCTACTGGATTGGCCCCTGGCTGCGCTGGGATCGTGGTCCGGGGGCCCCCGGACAAGCCATTCTGGTGGATTTGCCGGGGCGACGCGCTTATTGCTTCGGTATCGAAATCTGGCCGCAGGAAGTTTATTACCTGACCGGCATCCTTATTATCGCGGCTTTGCTGTTGTTCTTTATTTCCGCTTTGCTGGGACGAGTCTGGTGCGGCTTTGCCTGCTGGCAGACGGTCTTTACGGATCTTTTTGTCTGGATTGAACGCTTGTTTGAAGGCGAACGGGCCCAGCGCATCTTACTGGATAAGGCGCCTTGGTCGGCAAACAAGCTTTGGCGCAAAGCCGGCAAGCAGATTTGTTGGATCCTCATTTCCATTCTCGCCGGATTCGGCTTTATCGGCTTTTTCGACGATGTCCATCTATTGCTGCGCGACTTGCTGACAGGTGAGGCGGGTGTCAGCGCTTATGCCGCGATGGCGGTCATTGGAGGCTGCTGCTATCTGCTGGCAGGATTCGCCCGCGAAGATGTCTGTATTTATATGTGTCCCTATTCACGCTTTCAGAGCGCCATGTTTGACGAACATTCGATGATTGTCAGCTATGAAAGCTGGCGGGGTGAACCGCGCGGTCCCGTCCGTGGCGCCGGTCGTGGCCGTCCGGCTGAACAGCTGTTCGCCGAGCGCGGACATTGCATTGATTGCCGGATGTGCGTGCAGGTCTGTCCGACCGGCATCGATATCCGCGACGGAAGTCAACTGGCCTGTATTGGCTGCGCTCTTTGCGTTGATGCCTGCAACAGTATGATGGATCGGGTGGGTTTGCCGCGCGGTCTGGTCAGTTATGACTCAAGCTTCAATCAGCAAGCCCGCGCTGCCGGCGATATGTCGTCTTCCAGCCCGATGGCGCGTCCCCGCGTTTATATTTATCTGGCTATCATCGGCTTGGTGGCCATCCTGATGGCCTATTCGCTCATGACCCGCAAGACCTTCGACGTCAATATTCTGCATGAGCGGGCCCCGATGTATGTCGAAGTCTCGGGGGGGCGGGTGCGTAACGGCTATACTTTTAAAATCCTCAATATGGTACGCGGTCCCGGCCATTTTCGGCTCACGGTCGAAGGTCTGAACAAGGCCACGATGTCGGTGATCGGAGTCGACGGCGACCAGATGGAAACGGTAGACTTGCCGGTCGATGGGGATTCCGTTGGGACGTTCCGAATGTTTGTAACCGCACCGAATGCCAGCCTGAGTGGGAAAAAGGCCGACCTGACATTTGCGCTGACCAATCTCGATACCGGCAAGGTCGTTCGTCGCGACAATCTTTTTGCAGGGCCCGAGCGATGAATTTGAACCCGCCGCGCCGGCCCCGGGGCTGGTGGTATCCCTATATCTTTATTGGTGCTTTCGGCGTGGTTCTGGCGGTCAATTTGGTGATGATCACCTCCGCCATTGGGACTTTCAGTGGGCTTGAGACCGAACAGGCCTATTTGAAGGGCATCGCCTATAATCACACCTTGGCAGCGGCAGAAGCTCAGAAGCGCCTGGGCTGGGTGGTTGCGGCCGAGATCGAACCCGGATCACCGCTGTCGCATAGCACGACCATTCTGGCCAGTTTTCTTGACGAAACCGGCCGTCCTATTGACGGTTTGACGGTTGAAGCCCGGTTTATCCGCCCGACGGCCGCCGGTCATGACCGGCAGGACCTGCTGACCCCTCAGGGCAATGGGCGCTATTCGCTTAATGCCAGCCTGCCCTTGGCGGGTATATGGGATCTCAGGGTCGATGCCCACCGCGATGGGCAAAGTTATCAACTGACCAGACGCATTACCGTTCCCTGATGGCTTCATGTGCCCATTGCGGTTTGCCGGTTGGCGATGCACGGCCAGAAGGGCAGGCGGCCTTTTGTTGCAAAGGCTGTCATGCGGCCTACGGCCTGCTGTCCGGATTGGGTCTGGACAACTATTATCGGCGCCGCATTATTGACCCGACTTTGGCCCCGCTTCGTCCGGATGAGGAGGCCGGGCCGTTGGATTTCCAGCCCTATATGCGGATCGGTGAAGACGGGGTCGCCGGTTTGCATTTGATGGTGGAAGGGTTGCACTGCGCCGCCTGCGTCTGGCTGATCGAGTCGGTGCTGGCCCGGCAGGCCGGGGTAGAGCAGGCGCGTCTCAACATGACCACGCGGCGTCTGGTCTTGCGCTGGCGGCCCAATGAAAACAATGCCAATGCCCTGGTGGCCCCGCTGACAGCGATTGGCTATCGGCTGATGCCCTATGATCCCAATCGATTGGGCAAGGAGGCCGAACGACAGGAAAAGAGTCTCTTGCGAGCCATGGCGGTGGCCGGGTTCGCAGCAGGAAATGTCATGCTCTTTTCGGTGTCGATCTGGTCCGGCGATGACGGCAGCATGGATTGGGCGACCCGTTCTTTATTTCATTGGCTCTCGGCTTTGATTGCTTTGCCGGCGGTTGTTTTTTGTGTCCGCCCCTTCGCGCTCTCGGCTTTTACGGCATTGCGGGCGCGCCGGACCAATATGGATGTCCCCATCACCTTGGGGGTTAGCCTGGTCTCGGCGATGAGCCTTTGGGAAACCATACGCGGCGGTCAACATGCCTATTTTGACGCGGCGATTTCGTTGCTGTTCTTTCTGCTGATCGGTCGTTATCTCGATGCCCGCGCCCGTGGGCGCGCGCGGTCGGCGGCTGAGCATCTGTTGGCTTTGGGGGCCAGCGCGGTCACCGTTTTAGAACCTACGGGCGAGCGCCGCTTGTTACCGGCCGAGCAAGTACAGGCCGGCATGACAGTGTTGGTCGCCGCGGGTGAACGGATTGGCGTGGATGGGTGTTTGACCGAAGGGCTGTCCAGTGTCGATAGCAGTCTGATCAGCGGTGAAACCATGCCCGCCGAAGTCGGCCCCGGTATGACGGTCTTTGCCGGAACGCTTAATTTGTCACAGCCGCTGCGCATGACGGTGACCGCCGTCGGCGAGGCCACGCTGCTGGCTGAGATTGTTCGTTTGATGGAGGTTGCTGAGCAGGGGCGGAGCCGTTATGTCGCCCTGGCCGACCGGGTGGCTCGCTATTACGCGCCGGTGGTGCATGTGATGGCTCTGGCCACATTTCTTGGTTGGGAAATCTTTACCGACACCCCTTGGCAGACGGCTCTGATGACGGCGGTGGCTGTCCTGATTATCACCTGTCCCTGTGCTTTGGCCCTGGCGGTTCCTGTCGTCCAGGTTGTGGCGTCCGGGCGCCTTTTGCGTCGGGGTGTGCTGTTGAAATCGGCGACCGCCCAGGAGCGGCTGGCTAAAATCGACACGGTGGTCTTTGACAAGACCGGGACTTTGACCGTCGGGCGCCCCGAATTGCTTCCCGGAAGCTATTCCCTGGACTCTTTGCGTCAGGCCGCCTCAATGGCGGCAGCCAGCCGACATCCGCTGGCCCGCGCCTTGGTCCGGGCTGCGCCGGATGTTCCCTTGGCCGAAGGCGTCACAGAGGTTCCGGGCTGCGGTCTCGAGCAGGGGGCGGTAAGGCTGGGCAGCCGGCGTTGGCTGGGTTTGCCGGAAGACGACCAGGAAACGACCGAAATGTTTTTGTCCTGCCCTGGCCGTCCCGCCGTGCGTTTCGCCTTTGCCGACCAACTCCGCCCCGATGCCGCGCCGGTGGTCGCTTGGATGCTGTCCCGCGGCCTTCAGGTAGAATTGCTCTCGGGGGATCGAGCCGGCCCAACGGGGGCGGTGGCCAAGGCTTTAGGGATTGCCGATTGGACGTCAGACTGTACCCCGGTCGGAAAATGCGAACGGCTGGCTGACCTGCGCAGGTGCGGGCGCAATGTCTTGATGGTGGGTGACGGATTGAATGATGCGCCGGCTTTGGCGGCGGCGGATGTTTCCATTTCGCCCTCTACGGCGGTCGATGTCAGTCAAACGGCGGCCGATATTGTTTTTCAAGGCCAGAAATTGTCGGCTGTTCAGGAAGTGATGCAGGTGGCGGCCAAGGCCGATGCGCTGGTCCGGCAGAATTTTGCTATCGCCTTGCTTTATAACCTGCTTACCATCCCCTTGGCGGTGATGGGGCTGGTCACGCCACTGATCGCCGCCATCGCCATGTCCAGCTCGTCAATTCTGGTCATTGTGAATGCGCTTCGCTTGGCACGGGGGAGGGTGCGGTGACCAATCTGCTGATGCTGATTCCGGTTGCCTTGGCCTTAGGAGGAATTGGTCTGCTGGCTTTTCTGTGGGCCTTGCGTTCCGGTCAGTTCGATGATCTTGATGGGGCGGCCAATCGTATCCTTTTTGATTATGATGAAAACGATGCCAATTCTGCCGGTGATGATAAATTGAAGCCGGTGGCAAAGGATCCGTCGGGGCAAGCCTGACTTTTCTGGTGGAAAATGAAAGCCGGACAAAGCAAAAGCGCGATTTTATGGTCCTGGGACCAGTTCGGTTGTGACAAAGAACAATGTCTCGATCCGGATGCGGTGACCTGTGCCCATTGCGATCTTGGGGTCAGGGCTTTTTGTGCGGGTCTCAGCAACGATCAGTTCCGTCGGTTCGTCGCAGTGCTTGGTCAGGCGTCGGTAGAAGCGCAAGGGACGGTCTTTCGTGAAGGCGATCAGGCGCAAAATATTTATACGATCACCGCGGGCGCCGTGAAGCTGTACAAGCTTTTGTCGGATGGGCGCCGGC
>Ga0007854_10001502_pt1 | contig 14776 bp, 13 predicted proteins | sample CryBogCBH12Aug08_FD_60382 | JGI IMG/M metagenome (GOLD analysis project Ga0007854, IMG submission 60382) | Freshwater microbial communities from Crystal Bog, Wisconsin, USA - CBH12Aug08 | ecosystem: Environmental > Aquatic > Freshwater > Lake | place: Crystal Bog, Wisconsin, USA | collected...
TGTCTGCGGAGGCCTGTGCGCTCGCTTGCATGAGCGCCCAAGCCTCCTTGTACAGAATGTCCGGCTTCGCGGATGGGGGCAGGTCAGTGAGCGGCAGGTCATGATAGAGTTGGGCCGCATCGCGGTACTTTGATGAACCGAGCGCGGCCTCGGCCTTCAGCAATTTGGTGCGTGCCCTGTCGGAGGGCTCGCTCGCCGTCAGGAGATAGTGATCGATTTCTGCATTAAGTCCGGGGCTCTTTAAGGCATGGAGTGAGAGGAGGCGCTGGAACGGAGACTCGGAGGCGGCCTTGCTTCCAGGATATTCACGAATGATCGTATCGTAGTCCTCCAAGGCCTTGGCAACCTTACCACTCTTTCTCAGGGCATTTGCCTGAAGCAGCAGAATTTCCGGCTTGTTCTCCGTATCGAGCACCAATGCAGTTTCGGATGCTTTCAGGACCGCTGTATTGTCACCGGACTGGGCGGCCAGGCGCAACGCACCCAGGGAGGCGATGCCTTGCCAGCGTCCTGAATCTTTGGAAGAGGCCACTTTCTCAAAAATCTTCCGAGCCTCGTCCGCGTGCCCCAACTCCGATTCGAGTTGGGCTGCCTTCAGCGCCGCTTCGGAGAAGTTTTCCCCTTGTTTTTCCGAGGCCATGATTTCGTTATAGTCAGCTAAGGCATTGGTTTTACTTCCCGAGGCGGCGGCCAACGATGCCAGATGCATCAGGGTGGGGGTTCGGTAGGGATTGGGCGTCGAACCGATCAGTTTTTCCGCGGCCACGGAACGAAAAAGAACTTCCCCCTCCTGCTGGCGGCCGCTTTTTTCGAGGCAGAATGCCTGGTGGTAGAGCGACGCAAGGCGGATTGATGGATCAGTGGCACCCTTGGCGGTCACTCCAAAGTTATCCGCCGCATTTGGAAACTCTCCGCGTGCCTCCCTCATCTCGCCAAGACGGAACGAGGAAGAGGGGACGTACTGACCATTCGGGTATTCGGCAATCAATTTCAGGAAGGTGCCCTCGGCGGCCTGCATGCTGCCCATCTGTCGCTGTGATTCTCCCAGTCGGTAGAGGGTGCGTTCCTTGTCAGGAGCAGTCCGTGAAGCCATGACCAGGTATTTTTCATATTCGGGGATGGCCATTTTCGGCTGTTTTTTCACATAGAACCCGTCGGCGATTGCGAGCTGTGATGTTGCTAGTGCCGAAGGGTCTCTAGCGACCGCAGGTGTTAGGCGGATGCTGCCGGGTGCATCGTTGGAGATCGTTCCAGTGTTTGTGGCGAGCAGAGTAGATCCAGTGGAGGATGTCGGTGGTGTCTCCGAGGACGGCATCGGCCGCGATGGAGAAGCCTTGGGCGATGGTGATGGCGATCCCACCGATCGGATCGAGGTAGCGATGCGGGAGTCGAGAATCGAGTAATTGAAGGAACGCAGTGCCTGCGGCACCGGAGTGGCAGCCGAAGCAGGGATTGAATCGTGATTGATAGGGAGCGCCTTCCTCACCGGCATTGCTTTCGCTATCGGCGTGGGTGAGGGCGTTGGATTGAAGGGCTCCGAGATGGGAAGGGCTCTACGGATTTCCGGTTCGGGCGCAAGAGACTGTCCATGTAGTCCCGAAAATCCGCAAAATCCCGTTAGCAAAAGCCAGGCGAGAACTCGTACGGATGAGGGATGTGTGCCATCACGGGGGGCGTCAAAGTGCGCCTGCTTCATGGTGTGGAAGAGGGTGCCGTTGGTGCTGGTGAAGCTTCGGTGCTGGCCGTGGCGAAGGCTACATTCCAGATATTGGCTTTACGGCAGAGATCGAGCGTGCGGACGATATGACCGTAGTCAACGCGTTGATCACCCCGCAGTACCACGGCCTGATCAGGATAGAGTGCCGCAATCCGCGAAAGTGCGGACAAAAGCTCGTCCGGGGACATGCTCCGGCGGTTCATGACGAGGCTACCATCGGCCTTCACGTTGACGATCACCTCTCCGACGGAGCGACGCTGTTCCTTGGCCTCGCCCGCCGAGGGCATCTGTACATCGAGTTCTCTCTCCTGCCTTGCAAAACTCCACGTGAGCATGAAGAAGCCGAGCAGTACGAGGAGAATATCGACCATCGGGGCAATCAGAAATCCCCGTGGCTCGGGTTGTAGGCGCGTGCGGAAATTCACGGCGGAGATTCCGGATCAGCGGTGTGACAGAGGATTCTTTCTGGCGATCACGAGTTTCACCAGCAGGAGTGATGTTACTCCTTCCATTTCCGAGATCATTTCCTGAACCCTTCCGCGGAACCATGCATAGGCGATCATCGCCGGGATGCCGACGAGCAGTCCAGCAGCCGTCGCGACAAGGGCCTCCGCCACCCCTTCGGCAAGCAACATGGGGCGTGAGGCTGCCACATCGTTAGCCATGACGCTAAAGGATCGGATCATTCCGAAAACCGTTCCCAGTAGTCCCAGCATCGGGGCTATGGTGGCGATGTCAGCGAGCCATGCGACACGCTGGTTCAGCAGAGAAGCCTCACGGCTTCCTTCTGTCTGGGCGATTTCCCGGAGCTGATCATCCGTGGCCGTCGGATGGCTGGCCAGAAACTCAAGGGTACGGGTGAGGATGGTGGCGGCAATGTCGCGGTGCTTGTTGGCAATCGCCAGGAGACCCAGTAAATCTCCCTTGCCGAGCAGTGTCTCGGCCATGGTCATGAATCGGGAACCAGCCACGGCGCCTCTCCTTAGTGTGACGAGATAGACGAGGATTAATGCCAGCATGATCACGGAAAGAACCAGCAGCGGGATCATCACCATGCCGCCGGCCGAGAGAAGTTTGAGTAACGTTTCCGGATTTTCGGATGACTTGGCGGCAATGGCCGGGAGTGGTGAGAGTGAACCTGGGGGATTTGTCTCCAGGGCTGCCGCCGAAGAGACGGCAAGGGTTCCAAAAACGGAAAAAATGAAGAAGCCGCGGAGGATTGATCGTTTGGCTGATGGTGGGTTCATGCGAATCCTTATGTGGAGTGCTTGGATCATATCCGAGCCGTGGAGACAAGCAAGGCCCGCGCCTTGGTGTGCCAGCACAGACAATATGGATCGGAACGGGCTTTATTTATTTTTGAACGTCCTTCAAGCGGCCCGTGTCTTACTCCTCAGAAAGACAACACCATGAAAACACACACAACTCCCAAACACATCACCTCACTCGGCGACTTGGTTGCCACTGTCTCCAGCTACGCCCGCAATGAACGCGAGATGCTGGCGGCCATTCAGGATCTCTTCCGCCGCGGAAGTGTGGTCGCCAAGACTCGCCACGGAAGCAAGCGCCTCAAATTGGCTTAAGAATTTCCGAATATCCGCCTCGGGCCGAGGGATTCATTCCCGGAGTCCGGTGGTGTAAGGCGGCTCCTGTGATAAGTCCTTTGAGTGCCTGAAATCAGGCAAATTTTTTGAAGGCTTCGTTGGCCTCGATTAATGTCTCCTTGCTTCCGATGTCGAACCAGGTTCCCGGGACATCCCAAGTGCCCACCTTGACCCTCGGATAGAGCCACTGAATGAGCCTTCCAGGCTGATCAGGGTTGTTTCCTTCAGCGACATAGGTGTCGATCAACGGGAGGACATCCTTTCGGTAGTAATAGAGCGCGATGCCCGTCTTTGTGGTGGTAGGATGAGCGGGTTTTTCCTCGAAGTGAGTGATCACTCCCTCGGCATCGACGGAGACATTATTGTACTTCCGGATCTCCTCCAGGTTTCCCACGTCGTAGAGGGCGAGTGTTGCGGGATGCTTTTTGGCCGCTTCAGCGAATCCCGGCACGGGCTGGCTGAAGAGGTTATCCCCGGCAACGACCAGAAGGTCCTGATGCCGGATATCCTGGGTCTTGAGTACGTGATGGATGTCGCCAATGGCACCGAGTTTATCTGTATCGCTGGTGGAGCCGTCGTTGACGATGGTGAACTCCATCTTAGCTCCCCGGGACTTGTACCCGGCGGCCCATTCCTCAAAAGCCACGGCGAACTTGTTGTTGGTGACCACATAGACGCGGTCGATATCGGGAATCGGGGCAAGATTGTCGAGTACCCATTCGATCATTGGCTTGCCGGCCACCTCAAGGAGAGGTTTGGCCTTGTTTTCAGTGAGGGGATAGAGGCGTGTGGCGTATCCGGCGGCTAGGATTAAGATATTCATGGGCAATGCAAATTTCTAATGGATCTGGCCTCCTAAGGCCAAGCTCTTTAGGAAAAGAGAGTAATGACACCACATGCTGATAATAGCCCGATAGAACTTGTGGTGGCACGTCATGAAGAGGATCTGCGGTGGCTCAGGAGAGTGCCACCCTCTTTCCGAATCTCGGTCTATAACAAGGGGATTTCGGAGGCGTTGCCGGAGAGTCTCCATGGCAGGGAAGGAGTGTCCGTGCTCTCGCTTCCGAATGTTGGCAGGGAAGCGCACAGCTATCTGACTCATCTGATTGCGAGATATGATTCGCTAGCGGCGGTCACCATCTTTTGCCAGGGGCGTCCCTTTGACCACGCTCCCGATCTGCACGATCAATTGGCAGCTTTGGCGGCGGGAAAAGAAACCCCGACTCCATTTCTCTGGTATGGGTTTCTGGAGGATACGGACGATCCGAAGGGACAACGCCTGTTTGTCCCATGGAGCAAGAATCCTGAACGGACCGAGCTTGCCACAGGGACACTGTATGAAGAGTTGTTCGGTGACATTTCCCCTGACCTGTTTTTCTTCCGAGGGGGCGCCCAGTTTGCCGTGTCCCGGGAAGGGGTGAGGAATCGATCTTGGGCATTTTATGAAAGGGCCTTGGAGGCGTGCTTGGCAGATCCGCTGGCCCCACATTCCTTAGAGCGATTCTGGGATCGGTTTTTTGGAGATCCGTTTATCGATCCTTCAATGCTGGGGCCGGATGGGACTCGGTATTTGAAAAAGATTCGCAGACTCGAGCCCGACGCTGAAATCACGAGGGAGATCGATTCGGTTTGAATTTCCCCAGGGCGGGGGTGATTGTTTCCTGATGTCCCGCCAAAAAAAGTCCCAAGGGCTCCCCCTCTGGCTGATCGTGTTGCTCGTCCTGCTTGCCGCGGGTGGCGGTTTTTACAGTCTCCATCAAAACGGAGGGGACGCCTCCCTGCGGACCACTGAGGAACTCGACCCCTCGATCTATTACGAGAATGCCAACTCCCTGCGTGGCAACACTTACAAGATAGACGTCGAGATCGATTCGGCGCTTGGGAATTCCCCGACCAAGGGACGACTCTTTTCCGTGATCCTCAAAAAAGCCTCGAAGAACGGCGCTCCCGTCGTGCTTCCGGTACTCGTGCCGCTTGAGCTTGGCAACTTGACCATCCAGAAAGGCCAGCATTATCTGATGAAGGTGAAGGTTGTTGAGAATGGGCTTCTTAAGGTCGAGGAGGCGCGAAAGCCATGATGAAGCGCACTCTTTGGGACGGCTCTCTAGCCGTGTTCCTCATCACTTTTGGCTCCGTGTGTGCACAGATACCGAATGCCCAGACGATTCATGAGACCGGCCAGCAGTATAAAGAGGGCAACCCATTGACGGGAGCCTCCGACAATCTTGCCATCGGGAGTCAGGCGATGTTTGAGGCTAATCTAAAGGCGAAGAAAAACATCGTCGACATGAAGCCGAATACCTTCCTTTCCCTTTGGAATAATCCAGGCTTCGCGATCCAGTTCGAGAAGTACCTGAGTGCGCCCGCTGAGACCTCAGAGGATGCCAAGCTTTACCGCCAACGGATGGATAAAATCATGGAGTTGCTCGCACCGGGCAATGCCACGAAACAGAATCAGGATGAGGCTTTCAATTTGCTTCCTCTGGCTTCGGAGTTCGAGAGTGATGCAAACAACTGCACGACCATCCACGACGCCGTCTACGCAGCGGCGAATGCAAGGCTCCAGATCCAGAAACTGACAGAGGTCGACAGGGCTCTCGAAACCCAACTCAGCGCTTCGCAATACAACCAGCTTCATGAAGCTCAATCGCTCACTCTTCCCTCGATTGCTCCGGGCAAGAACGATGTGGCTGACAACAATGCGAATGAAAACGAACTTCGCACCGCCAAGATGGACCCGTCCAAGAGTCGTGTCGCTGTTCTCAAGCAGACGATTCAGAGGAATCAGGCTCAGATTGCCTCCGCCGAACTGCAGGCCAAGTTTGCCCTTCAGTCCCTTATTCTCCAACTCTTTGTTCAGCGACGATACCAGCACGTCATCATCATCGACCGGTTTTACCGTGCCCTGTTCGATGACGGGGACCAATCGCTGGAGCAATTCGCCCAGATGGCTGACAAGATGGGCTACAACAAGGCGGCCGGGCAGGTAAAGCTGATCGCTGACGCAAATCCCAAAGGTGCCACGGCTGCCGGATCAGGCAACAATGGCCCGCATGGTGGAGTAGGGGCATCTGCTGGAACTGGTAAAGATGGTGCAGGCGCCAGCGTGGGAAATGATTACTACAATAATAACAACGGCATGGATGCCAGTGCTATTTCGGGATCCGGCCTCCATATGGGGGTTGAGAATCTCAGTGTGGAAAGCGCCGAGAATGCCTTTGTCACCGGCATGAAAGGTGCCAGTCGAACCTTCAAGAGTCTCAGTCAGCTCGATGCCTTTGCCAACGAGGTGATCCGGGATGTGAATGAAGGGGTGAAAGTGTACAGGTTCCTGCTCGAAAAGAGTGAGATTGAGAGTGCCGCCAGCCAGTTGGCGTCCGTTTTCACCAAGGGAGAGTACCTCCCAAGCGTCCGCCTTCTCTCTCAGGATGAAAAGAGAAAGACGCTCGCCTACGCCCAGCTCTGCAATCGACTCGTGAATGCCGCCAATTCCGGAAACATCGATGCCCTCTCGGAAGTCGTATCCCAAATGAAACAGATGAACCCAAGCTTCGACGATGCGGAGATTCTGGCCAAGCTGCAAGGAGTCAAGACTGCCAGCAGCTTGTTGGTGGCACAGGCCAAGGTCGCTGCCTCGAAGGGTGACCTTCAGGTTGTCCAGACCCAGATCACCAGGGCGGCCGCGCTCTGGCCTAACAATCCCGAGGTCACGAATTTTTCCTCCGAGATGAGCAAGCTTGGCAATGTGGCCCGTCCCGAGGTTCAGGCTCTCGCTGATTTTGACCAATTCGAAGGGCAGCATAACTACCGGCAGATTTTCGACGACAAGGAGAAGTACATCGCCGCGATCGCCATGGATGATTCCACCAGGAAGACTATGCGACAGGAAAAGCTCCGCAAGGTGCTCGCCCGGATGCAGGAAATTGAGACCTCCATCATGCGTTCCCAAGAGATTGCTCGGCGCGGGGATGACGCGGGTGCCTGGGAGGGATTGGAAATGACATTCTCTCAGTATCCCGATGACCAGAAACTCAGTCAGCTCAGAGCGGATCTGACCACGCAGGCTCCCGATTTTGTTCATGATGTCCGACAGGCGAAGAGCTACGAGGAGAGGAAGGAATACGGATCGGCTCTCGCATGGTATCTCCGCTCCCAGAGCCGTTATCCCATGAGTGATCTCTCCAAGCAGGGGATTCAGCGCCTGGTCAGAATGATCATGCCCGACGCCTCCTGATTCATTGTTTCCAGCATATGAAGAGTCGATTCGATCTCTTCCCACGACTGAGGGGCGTTATGGCGGGTGGTGCACTTCTTTACCTTGGTGGCGTGGCATCCCTTGTTGGGGCAGAGGATTTTCCGTTCAGCGGAGAGACCAAGGAGTGGTTGGTTTGGAATGCTGGCAAATCCGAGATAGTGGATACGGTTGCCCTTCAGGAGAGCTTTTATGCGTATCTTGCCGCCCCCTCGATTCCGGCGACCTCGGCCCAAGCTCGGATAAAACTTCTGCATCAGTGTGAGAGTCAACTCGGCCCCGGCGTTGCCCCTCCTAATGATCTCGGCAAAGCTTATCTATCGTTGCAACAGTTGGCTTCAGACCCCTTGGATCACGGTCGCTGTCGCACCCTGCTTCGCGCCGTGGACAATGCTGCCGCCATGCTCGCAGGACAGAAAAATCCGCCTGCTTCAAAGGCCGCATTGCTTCGTCAAAAAGAAATTCTCTCCTGGAATCTTAGGATCGAGGAAAAACAGCAGAGGCAACGAATGGAGGATTCAGGTCCATTGAATCAAAAACGCCCCACGCCCCAGGCATCCCCTGCCAGTAAAGTGGCCCAACAACTTGCGGCGCTTGATCATGAGATCGCCCAAATCAATCTTGGAGGCGAAGTGAGCGATCTTCGGGTACGGTTGGAGCTTCAGGAACTGGCCCTCCGCTTCCTGATGCAGGGGGATTACGAGGAGGCAATCCTTGCCGTCCGTTTTTACCGTGGACTGTTTGGAGATTGGGATCCGGCCCTCCGCCTCGGTCGTGACGCCATGATAGAAATTGCTCCGGAGGATGGAAAACCAACGCTTGGCACTATCGAGTTTCTCTCAGCCGGAGCCTTGCAGACCATCAATGAGGAGATCTCGAGTTGCACGATCCTCTTGGAGGGTAATCATACCCATGGCGCCTCGGAGCATCTCCTTGCGGCATTAGCCCGGGGTAGTCGTACCTTGGAGGTGCTCTCCTTTTTGGAAATCTCGAAGCAAAAGATCCGCCATCTGGTTCAACTGCAGAGGAGCCTGGAAAAATCCCTGTCCGATAAGGAGTACAATGATTCACTGGCTCTGCTGGTTGAAATCAATGCCGCTACTACCGACTTTGAGGCAACAAAGTACCATGCAGAAATCCAATCCTCAAAATCCCTCTCCTCAGCTCATCTTTTGTCAGCAAGAACTGCTGCTGAGGAGGGAAGAACGGGGGATGTTATGAAGGAAGTGATGCTTGCCGAGGAGAGTTGGCCGAAAAACCCGGATATCGTGGTTCTCGTCAAGGACTTTGCCGGTAGCGTCGAGCTCAGGAACTCAAGCGTGAAGGAATTCGACCAATTATACGCGGCTCAAAAAATCAACGAAATCGCCAAACAGCGTCTTCGTTTTGAGGAGCTCTTGGCGGATCTTCCAGCCAGGCATGCTCAACTGATGGAAGCCTTGAACGAGTATTCCGCGATTCGTGACGGGACGGAGCGGTCGATTCAACTTCGCGACGTTGGTTCAGTGGTCGCCTCATGGGAATTGGCCGATTCACTATGTGCAAAATACCCGGGACGAAAAGATCTGGAGTCATTGCGCGAGAATATGCTTCCTGGGGTGGAGGATCTGGCAACCGGGTTGAAGAAAGCCCGTGCTTTAGAAAGCAAGGAGCCCGCCTCCGCCCTTTCTTTTTATCTTCAGTTGCAGGAACGCTATCCCCAGAGTTCTCAGGTGAAGCAGGGGATTGAGCGCATTTCCTCCTCGCTACTTGCGAGATAGAGAGGCTATTCGATTTCTTAATTCCATTGACACGAATACTGGTGTCGGGATCGATGGATTCAAACACGCCACGCTCCTCATGCCCTTTTTTACCTACAAAGCCCGCGATGCTGCCGGACGTTCCGAGAATGGTCGCATTGAAGCGATTTCAGGATCGGATGCCTATCGCAAGCTGCGCGAGAGGGGAATGCAGCCGAGCAGTGTTGCGGAGGAGGGAGCGGCACCTGCTGGGAAAAAATCACTCTTTGGTTCCTTGTCTTCCGCTGCTGCAAAAACGAAAGCCGGAGAGGTCCCTTCGGCTGAAAATCTTCCGAAACTGACCACCCCGCAACTGCTCTTCTTCACTGAAGAGTTGGCGGAACTCCTTGAGGCGGGACTTCAGCTTGAGGGAGCCCTTAAGGTGATCGAGCAGCGCCAGGAGAAATCACCGGTCAAGGTGGTGGCGGCCCATCTCCGCCAGTTGGTGCGCGAGGGGGTGGGTTTCTCAAAGGCCCTGCGAGGCTGTGGCAAATCTTTCGATCCTCTCTACTGCAATCTGGTGGCTGCCGGAGAGGCGGGAGGCGTTCTGCCGCAGATCCTGAAGCGCCAGTGCGCTCACCTTGAAATGGTCGGCGAGTTGGGAAAAAAAGTAACCTCGGCACTCGTTTATCCCGCGATTGTCTTTTCTTCGGCGATCCTGCTGATGTTCATCTTCCTGACCTTTCTTGTTCCCCAGCTCTCGGTCCTGCTCGGGAAATCGGGGCAGAAACTTCCCGCCATCACGCAGGCTCTCATCACAACCAGCCTTTTCTGCGCCCATTGGTGGTGGGCGATCGCGGCCTTCATCGGTGCAATCATCACGGGTGCGCGCATGGCGATCGCGACGCCAACCGGAAGAGCCTGGTGGCACCGTGCCCAACTGGATTTTCCTGTGGTCGGCCCGGTGCTGAAGGCCCGCTTCTATGCCGAGGTGATGCAGAATCTTTCCACCCTTGTTTCCAATGGCGTGACCATGCTCTCTGCCATGGATCTCATGCGTGCGGCCACTGGGAATGTTTACCTGAAGGGATTGCTTGAGAAGGTCGCCGACATGGTGCGTGAGGGAAGCTCCCTTGCCTCTGCCATGCGTCGCACGGGATTCTTCCCACCCGTGTTGCTCGACATTCTGGCAGTGGGTGAACAGACGGGCGATCTAGCTGGTTCGCTGGCGCGGGCCGCCAAGCGCTATGACCGCGAGCTGACGTCCCGAATCCAGCACCTCACCACGCTGATCCAGCCAGCCGTCATCCTGATTGTTGCCCTTTTTGTGGGTGTGGTAGCCTACTCCATGATCTCGGGCATCCTCTCGAGCGTGAACGCCCTCAAGGCGCACTGAGCGCCCGCCGAGTTGTAGAACGAGATGATTTACTCCCAGTTAGAGTAAGGCTCGATCGCTCGTGCCGATGGATTCTCGGCAACGTAGGCATTCCGCTCATCCGTGTTTTCAAAAAGATAGAGGGCATATCCCCCGAATCCTCCTCCGCAGTATTTGCGACCGAGAGAACCGGCAGCTTCGGGAAGGGGATTCATCCCCTCCGCAAGTTGAATCGCATAGGAAGTGGTGACTCCCCGGCCAAGAGTCCGGATGTCGCCAGTCATGACGCCTTCGCGGGCGATGTGGCTTGCCGTCTCGATCGCGGCATAGTCGCGGAGTTGGTCGACCATCCCGGGGGTGTCATGGGAATTGCCTGTCCACCAGAGAGCCATCCTGCCTTTCAGCATGGAGCCATCGGTTTTAAGCTCCAGAGAGGGTTTGGCTCCACTGCGCCAAATACAGAGACCGGTTTCGCGGATGACGGCCGGATCCTGCCACCCGACACCAAGACCTATTTCATCGTCGACCCCCGTATTGCCGTTAAGAAGCGACCAGGCCCCGCTGCCACCGAGTCCGGCATTCCGCTCGTAGCTCCAATCGCGCAGGGAGACCCGCGGTTGGATGGCGCAGTTCACGATGAAGCCCCCGGGTCGCGCATGACGCGGGACATCCAGCCAACCTCCCGCAAAATCGACGCGAAGCGGGGCATCCTTAGGAGCCCTGATCCACTTCACCAGTTGAGAGGTAGAGACCGGTTCGTATTTTGGAGGCGTCTTTGGGAGAACGATATATTCGGCACCGATCTCTGCACAGAGCGCTCGTTTCTTGTCGCCATACTGGTCATCCTCGGTGACAGCCAGAACATCAGGGCGGAGTCGGCGAAAATCCTCCAGGAAATCGAGACCATGCTCGGTGCCGGTTCCGATCACCACCTGATCCACCATGTTTAGGGCTTCGAGGATCCCTTTCTTATGCTCATCGGGCAAAGAAGAGCGCCGCTGCTTGTGGGCCCAGAGAACATCGCTCGATGCAAACGAGACGGTCAGGAAATCCCCCAACTCTTTCGCCTCCCGGAAAAACTGCACATGACCGGCGTGGATGATGTCGTAGCAACCCGAAACAAAGATGTGACGCATTCTCTAAACCATGCCCTTGGGGGGATCTTGTGACAAGCATCCGCTGATCGCGTGAAGTAGCGGCAACCGAGGCTGCTGATGCGGAAAAAGGGATTGCACGATGATGATAATCCGAGCTTTGCTCATGGCTTAACCAATTCCCCCCTCATCAACCATGATGCTCCCACTTCTTCTCGCCGCCTCGCTGATCACCACCAACGAGGTTCCCGGCATGGCTACGATCCATATTCCCATGCCGGCTATGATCACTCCCAATGAGGAGCTGCGTTTCAACATTCCCTACCAGATTCCGGAACTCAATTGGGATATGCAACGTTTCTGGGAGCCGTACGAGACCCAGAGAGACAATACCAAGAGCTGGCTCAAGTCCGACTACGCGACCATGAATTGGTTTGGACTCCGTGACACGCTGGCGAGTCACGGTATGGATGCCTCCGTATCCTATACCGCGAATTTGGCCGGAAATCCTGTCGGAGGAAAAAGCGCCGGGTTCACCTACTGCGATAACTTCACTTTCGACCTGGAGTTTCAGTCCAAACCGTTGTTTGGCTACGACGGCGGCACGCTGAGCGTCATCGGACTGGAGCGTAATGGAAACAATCTCTCCGCCCAGCACGTTGGCAACCAGTTCACCGTCCAGCAGGTCTACGGCGGGACAGGATTTATCTTTTATGGTCTTGCCTACAATCAGCGCTTTGACGACGACAAAATCAGCTTCAAGTTTGGGCGGATGAGTGCCGGCGACGATTTTGCCTCCTCTCCTCTCTACTGGCTCTACATGAACAACGGCATCGACGGCAACCCTCAGTCGCTCCCGGTCAATGGATCCTTCTCCACATACCCGTGGGGTGTCTGGGGTGCCCGTTTGCGTGCCTTGGTCACCAGGGAAACCGAGGCGATGCTGGGCCTCTATCAGGTGACACCGCAGGTCTCGCAGTCCTACATGCACGGGTTTAACTGGGAAATGAACCCCGGTGACGGAGTTATGTTGATCGGCCAGTACGGATGGGCCCATGAGTTCTTCAAGCCAGCGGCGCCGGCTCCTTCCACCTCAGCCAAATCCAGCGATGGCAAGACCGTTGCGTCGGCGAACGGAAAGGATGGCAAGACCTTCGCCACACCTGCAAGCGATGTCATCCCTCACGGATTGCCCGGCCACTACTGGATGGGCGGCTACTACTCCACCTGGACCTATCCGCAGTTCGGCAGCTCGCAGGGTCAGAATGGTGCCTACGGACTCTACTGGCACTTCGACCAGATGCTCTACCGAATGAATCCCTTCAAGGACACCGGTCTTACCGCTTGGAGCGCTTTTATGCTCTGCCCCCAGCAGAACACCGCCAAGGTTCCCTTCCAGTATAATGGTGGTCTTGTCTATACGGGTATGATTCCGTTCCGTCCTCAGGACGTTTCCATCTTCGGCGTCGCCTACGGTAACTTCAGCTCCAACTACGCCCAGGCCAACGAGGCGGCATCCGGCGGATACGCCACGTATGAGCTGGCCTACGAATTCGGCTACCGCATCAACCTGACCAAGTTTGCCTATGTCCAGCCCGATGCGCAGTGGATCATCAATCCGGGTGGCACGGGAACCGTACCCAACGCTTTGGTGCTTGGTGCTCAGATTGGGGTAACGTTCTAGGATGGCGAAGCCTTCCTAGAAGGGACTTAGGCTGAAGGTTTTTAGACTCATAGGAAGAAGTCATGAAAACACTCACTCTGTCACTCTTGACAGCCTTCCTTTTTGCCGCCTCCGTTTTTGCTTCTGACCCCCCCGCTGCTTCTCAGGTAGAGGTGACAAATTTGGTCTCGGCGATCGTTTCCGATAACTACGCGTCATTTGTCGCGGATGGGAATGCTGCCTTCCAAGGATTGAAGAAGGATCAGTTCGAATCCGTCGTTTCCCAACTCGGTTCCAAACTCAAGAGTGGATACGACCTCGCTTACTTGGGGGATCTTAATCAGCGAGGTTATCTGGTCACTCTTTGGCGCATTCGCTTCAAGAATGGGGGTGACGACTTGTTGGCCACCTTGAGCATGAAGGAAGGGAAGGTCGGGGGATTCTGGATCAAGTGATCCTTCTCTTCTAATTGCCTTGGCCTGCTTAGGCAGGCCATCAGCGAACCATCGCCCGTAGGGCGTGCCTCACCGTCTCAGCGCAGGCTTTGGCGGCGGTCTCCTCGACAAACTTCGCGAAGTCGATGTGGGCGCTTCCATCCGCTGAGTCGGAGATGACCCGCATGGCACCCAGCGGAATGTCGGCGGCCCTGCAGACCTGGGCGATTGCCGCTGACTCCATGTCTACGGCACAAGCCCTCGGGAGTGACTCCAAGACTCTGGAGCGGCCTTCACTGCTGGAGAGAAACTGATCCCCGCTGACAACCAGTCCCTCGAAGGAACGTGCTTCCGCCAGTTCGACCATTTTTTTCTCTGCCAGCATGGAACAAGAGGCCGCGGTGAGTAGATGACGAAGTTCGGGGTCAGCCTCGATCAGAGAGAAACCCTCGAAGGGAATCTCATGGAGGGGAAAGAGGGGGCGGGCATCCATGTCGTGCTGGACAAAAGAATCGCCGATCACGATGTCCCCCACCTTCAGTCCCTCGGCGAGTCCTCCCGAGACACCGGTGAGAAGGATTCGGGTGACTTTTGAATGGCAGGCAAGCAGGGTTGCCGAGTGGGCGGCATTGACCTTGCCGCAACCGCAGAGAACGATGGCGATGGGTTGTCCCTCCAGCTTTCCGTAGTGGATCTCACGGCCCGCGATTTTATCGGTGCGCTCATGCTCGAGGGCCGCGGTAAGGTTTCGGATTTCGGAATCCATCGCCGCGATGATGCCTGTTCGGTTGGTCATACTGATCCCTTACACGGCTCCGGGAAATTGCGCGAGACGAGATTGAGTCATGCGGTGCTTGACGGCGTAGCTTTCCACTATAAAGAGAAGGGTTCACACAAACATACAAACCCAAGGAACACA
>Ga0007854_10001506_pt1 | contig 14766 bp, 11 predicted proteins | sample CryBogCBH12Aug08_FD_60382 | JGI IMG/M metagenome (GOLD analysis project Ga0007854, IMG submission 60382) | Freshwater microbial communities from Crystal Bog, Wisconsin, USA - CBH12Aug08 | ecosystem: Environmental > Aquatic > Freshwater > Lake | place: Crystal Bog, Wisconsin, USA | collected...
GGGAGAGGCCGGGACGCAATCGATGAGGAACTGGATGTAGTGGGCCTGGAGGGCGGGGTTGTCTTCGACGGGGGGCAGGGAGGCCGGGTTGGGCGCGTCGATCTGGGCGGCATGAAGGAGGATTTCGTCTTCCATGGCAAGCTCAAGCGCGTCAGGGAGCTTGAAGCCATCTGCGCCGAAGAGTTTGATTCCGTTGTCTTGCCAGGGATTGTGGGAGGCGGAGATGACGACGCCAGCCTGAAAGCCGTGGGCGCGGACGAGGAAGGCGACGGCGGGCGTGGGGACGACGCCGGCGGACTCAACGCGCGCTCCGGCGGAGCGGAGACCTGCGGCGAGGGTGGCGGCGATCCAGGGGCTTGACTCGCGAGTGTCACGGCCGAGCAGGACGGCGGGCTGAGGGGTATCGCGGCGCAGGGAGTGAGCGAGGGCCAGACCCACGGCAAAGATGGTGGTGGGGTCGAGTGGGTATTGGCCGGCTACGGCGCGGATGCCGTCGGTGCCGAAGAGCTTGCGCTTTGAAGTTGGAGTCATGACGTTAGTTCTTAGCCTTTTTCCGGGTTGGTGGAGAGCTGGTTTTCGTCTTGTTGGGCGCGGTGGCTTCAACACGGCTGGTGAATGCGCCGTCTGCTAGGCGGGTGGTGAGTTGGTCGCCGGGGGTGATCTGCGCGGTGGAGCGGATGAGGTTGCCCTCGGCCGAGAGAACGAGGGCATAGCCGCGATCGAGGACGGCGAGAGGGGAGAGGGAGTGGAGCCGGGCGTCGAGCGCGCCGATTCGGATGGCGGCGCGTTGCAGGGAGCGCTCAACGGAACGGTTGATGCGGGTGCGGAAATCGGCGAGGTGCTCGCGGGCGTGGAGGACGTTTCGGCGGGGATCGTAATGCAGAAAAGCGGCAGACAGGTTGGCGATGCGTGACTGTCGCTGGCGAAGCTGGTCAGAGAGTGCGGCTTCAAGCCGGAAAGAGAGGTCGTCAAGGCGCTGGGCGGCGCGGTAGAGGATGGTGGAGATGCGCGCCTCAGTGCGGTCAAGGGACAGGCGAGTGAGACGCTCGCGAATCTTCATCAACTGGAAGCGGGCGGCGCGTTCAAGCCGGTGGGACTGGGCGGCTAGGTGCTCGGCGATCTTGTGCTGGGCCTCGGTGATGAGCTCGGCGGCCGCGGAGGGGGTGGGGGCGCGGAGGTCGGCGGCGAAGTCAGCGATGGTGAAGTCAGTCTCGTGGCCGATGGCGCTGACGACGGGCAGGCGCGAGGCAGCGATGGCGCGGGCGACGCGCTCGGAGTTGAAGGCGGCGAGGTCTTCAAGCGAGCCTCCGCCGCGGGCGAGGACGATGAGGTCGATGAGGCCGGAGGCGTTCAGCTCGGCGATGGCGGACTCGATTTCAGCGGGCGCCTGGTCGCCCTGGACGGAGACGGGATAGAGCAGGACGTTGAGGCCGGAGTGGCGGCGGGCGACGATGTTGAGGAAGTCGCGGATCACCGCGCCGGTGGGCGAAGTGACGATGCCGACGGTGCGGGGAAAGGCTGGGAGGGGACGCTTGCGTTCGGCGTCGAAGAGGCCCTCTGCCTTGAGGCGCTGCTTGAGCTGTTCAAAGGCGAGCTGGAGAGAGCCGGCACCGACGGGCTCCATGGTTTCCGCGACGAGCTGCATTTGTCCGCGTTGCTCGTAGACGCTGACGCGACCGCGCACGAGAACGTGGAGGCCATCCTCAGGGCGGAAGCGGAGAAGCAATGCCTGGCGGCGGAAGAGGACGATGGGGAGCTGCGCGTCGGCGTCTTTGAGGGTGAAGTAAAGGTGGCCGGAGGGGGCGGGGCGGTAGTTGGAGATTTCGCCCTCGACCCAGACGTCCCCGTACTCCTGCTCGATGAGTTCGCGGACCTGGCCTACGAGCTCGCGCACCGGCCAGACGCGACGGTTGGAACGCGGCTCCTCAAAGGAAAGGCCCAACTGGGCGAGGTCGTGCTTCGACGCGTTTGGGTTGGACGGGGGCACTCTCTTGCAGTGTAATTGGTGGGGTTTGGTTGGGGCTTGTTGGTGCGCGAATCGGGGGCTCCCTTATGGTTTTGTTTACTACCGAGAATGAAGCTTTGGCCGTCTCACCCCTGGCTCAGCGCGATACAAGGGTGGGACGGCCAATTGGTTGTCAATACAAAAGCTGAATAGGTATTAGCGGTGGTTTCCACCGCCGCTGTTGCTGCTGCCACCACCGCTGCCGCCGCCGCTGGTATGCGATCCACCGCCACCACCGCTGCTGCCGCCGCCGGAGTAGCCACCGCCGCCACCACTGCTGTGGGAACTGCTGGCCCCACCAGAATACCCGCCGCCTCCACCAGAGTAGCTGCCACCACTATGCGTCGAACCACCGCCGCTGGAGGAACCACCTCCACCGGAGTATCTGGGTTGCGAACTGCCGCTGGATGAGCCGCCGCTCGGCGAGTATCTGGGCTGTGAACTGCCACCGGCGGAGCCGCTGCCGGAAGCTGATCGCGGCTGTGAACTGCCCGAGTAGCTGCCGCCGGAGTAGCTGCGGCTGGGCCTTGCTTCACTTTGTCCGCCCGAGTACCCCGGTGATGGAGAAGGAGTGAACACGGGGCGATTTCCGCCGCCTCCATTGCTATAAGAGGGCCGCCCAGGGCCTGGCTGGGTGCCTGTTGGCCTGGTTCCGGAATTCGCAGGATCGGTGCGGCTCACAAAGCCGGAGCCGGGTCGCTGATAGCCTGGCCGAGAGGTTACGGGCCGCAGTGGTTCAACGGAATGCCCGGCAATGATTACCGGAGTGTTTCTGTCGCGTGTTGGCAGTCCGCCGCCTCCGCCCGTGGTGCGCCGGGTGACTCCGATAACAGATTGAGGATTTCTGCCAAACGGATGGCGGGGATTGGGACGTGCGATCTGGTTATAGCCGGAGGGGCCGTAGCCAATATTCACGCCCCCGCCGCCATAGTAGCCCATTCCCCAGCGCGAGCCGCAGCCGCCGCCCATTCCGGGCGCCCAGCCCCAGCCGAAGGAGTCGTAGTAGTTCCAGCGCCCGCACTGGTAAGGCATAAAGCCCCAGCTATAGCAGGAGACCCAGACATAGCCAAAGCGCGGCGTCCACATCCAATGGCCGCAGCCGTAGGGGTCCCAGCCCGCGCCAGAGGCCTGGTAGGGGGACCAGATGTAACCCTGGCCGGGTACGTTGTACCAGTTGCCGTTGGCATCCAGGTCGTTCCACGCGGGGATTGGGGTGTCACTGTTTACAAAGTTGCTTGCCGTGGTGGTCTGTTCTGCCGCCACGGTGGTCAATGCCTGGTCGCGGTCAGCGTTCCATGCGTCCCACGAGTCCGGTTCAATGGTCTCAGCGAGGCTGTACTGTGTGGGGTCGGTGCCATTCAGGGTGACGCTTTCGCCGCCGTGGAGGTCCAGCGCGAGAGAGCTTCCGCGCTCCATGTGCGCGTTGCCATTGAAGACGGAGACCTCGCCGGGAAGACTGTCGAGCTTGATGCGCAGTACGGTGAACCCGGTGGCGGTGGCCACGGTGTCGCCAAAGCGAACACGCAGTTGCCCGCCCTGGGCTGCGCCTTGCAGCTCAAAGTAGCCAAGGCCGCCTTCGAGGAGCATCTCCGCATCGCCGGTGCCGTTTTGTCCGCCAAGAGCGGTGAGAGTAAGAGCGCTGTTGGGCGAGAGGCGGGCAACGCTTCCATCGCCAAACTGAATCTCCGCCTTGCCGTCGTCTCCGGTAGCGATCTGCGTGCCTTCAAAGAGCGGCGTATTGACCAGCGCCGGGTCAGCAAGCACCTGGCCGCCCTGCGACACCCGCACCTGGCCTTCCACGCTGCTCAACCGTGCAGCCGATGCAGCCTGACTTGTGTCGTCGGCGCGCAGAGCCGGCAGCAAACAAACAACTCCAAGGGCCACAGTCGCCAGTCCAAGCCACCCGGCTACGCTACGGACCCCCAACAACTCCCTGCGATTCGCCATGCTCTTCCGCCTTCCATTTACATTGTTTGGCAGCCGCGCTTCAAGTCCTGATAGAACTCAACACCTATAGGACACCTTGAGGGGCTAAAAAGTCGCGTTCAATGCGCGCTTTCAGATTCAAGTATCCGCGCGCGCGAGCAGAAACAGGGCTCGCTTTCTGACCCGATCCATCACATTATCATCGCCTGCCAGCCGCTCGAGAATCTCCCGGATTGCGCCAATCTGCTGCGCTCTGCCATCGCACATGGCTTCCACGAGGTATTCGGTCTCGCTGTCGAGGCCCAGGCGGTCATGGAGCAGCAGCATTTCAAGGCGCGAGCCCTCAAGGAGAGTTTGAGCCACCGCAATGAAGGCATCGCCTACCAGTCCGATTTCCTTGTTTTTCGAGTAGTTGTAGGTGCAGGCACCCTGTCCCTCCGGGCCTGTGTAGGCGAGTTTCTTCCATCCCTGGAAGGCCACTTTCATGCGGCTTTCGCACTCCTCGTTGAACCAGTTGTGACGCCTCGCAGTATCAAATATGCGCCCGGCAAAGGCCTTGCTTACCTGGATATCGCGATCCACACTGACGGCATTCAGCTCTTGCGGGCCGGTGGGCGCCTTGCCACGCTCGGAGCGGAAGTGGCCACTGCCGTCGGGGCGCAATGTCAGCGTCCAGTGCGAGGGAGAGAGGCCGGGATTGCTGAAATCCACGACTATCACGGCGGGACCAGACTGGGCGGAAGCGCGTGGCGCGAGCGCGACAAGGAGCAGCGCCGCCAAAGTCGCAGCCAGGCACATCTTACCCATCCACTTTGCCCTCATCTGCCAACCCCTTGCGCCGCCAGCGTTTGTGCGGTGTGAATGTGGCAGATGGCAATTGCAAGGGCATCGGCAACGTCTGCCGGCTCGGGCACCTGAGCCAGTTCAAGAAGCCGCGCCACCATGAACTGCACCTGCTCTTTTTTTGCCAGTCCGTAACCCACTACGCTCGATTTAATCTTCAAGGGCGCGTACTCGGCAACAGGCAATTTTTGGCAGGCCGCCGCGAGGAGGGCCACACCGCGGACCTGGCCAAGTTTCAGTGCGGATTTTGCGTTAACCGAGTAGAAGACTTCTTCGATGGCGACGGTGTCTGGCTGCCAGCGTTCCAACTCCGTTGTCAGTTCGCGGAAGACCTGCTCAAGGCGCACAGGCAGGCTCTTGGTTTTGGACAGGCGAATGGCTCCCATGGCTTTGCACACGAGCCGGGGCTGGCGCGCGGTGTCATCCGTTTCGACGACGCCAAACCCGGTCACCTCAGTGCCGCAATCAATTCCAAAGACCCGCATCGGGTCCAAGTGTATCGCAGATCGCAATATTCGTTGCTTCCGAAGGGCCCGAGAGGGTTTACGCTCCCGTTTGCTCAAGAGCAACAAGGATGCCCGCGCGCACACCGATAATCGCTTGCAGACTACTGCCGTCTTTGATTCGGTTGCAGAAGTTTCATCGAAAAATCAACTTCTACATCGAATGGAATAGATAATTGAAAAGGGTGGCGATGCGTATTTCTCCGGATTCAATCAAGCGAAGCGCGAGCCTTTGGCTGCGGCAGGGAATCTCGCCCCGCCGGCTGGCCTTTACGCTCTCACTTGGATTTGCTATTGGATGCATTCCGGTGGTTGGCATCACGACCGTGCTGTGCGCGGCACTGGCACTTGCGCTGGGGCTGAACCTGGCGGTGATCCAGGCTGCGAACTACGCTGCAATGCCGGCGCAACTGTTGCTGATTGTGCCATTTGTGCGCATGGGCGGATGGCTGCACTCTTCAGGCTCGCGGCAGGCTTTCTCCGCGAGCGCTCTGCTGCATCCATCGCCGGTGAATCTGGCCGCGCAGTTTGCATCCCTAGCTTTGCAGGCGCTGCTGGCATGGCTTTTGGTGGCCACACCGACGGTGGCCCTGATGACGCTGACGCTTACGCCGGTGCTGCGCAAGATACCTGCCGTGGCTGCTGCTGAAATCGCAGACTGAGCCGGGGGCTACTTTCCTCCGTAGGGATTAGGAACCGGCTTGGCGCTCTCAAGCCACGCGGTGTAGATCATGTCGCGCAGCATGCTGGCTCCCGCTGCCAGCCGGGTTGCGGTAAACTCCCGCGACTCGGCTGTTCCGGCGCCTACGAAACCGCCCGCCTTCTCCAACTGATAGACCTTCTCGACGTGGGTTTTTGTCTGTCGCAGGTAGGCTACATAGCTGTCGAATATGTCGCCGTCGATGGCTTTGGCCGCAGTCATTCTGGACTGAACGTCAGGCGCGTGCAGGTTAGCTCCGACAAACGGCCCTTCGAACTGCCAGTGGATCTGGTGGGCGGTGGTATAGCCGTTTGGATTGTCGCCAACCCAGCCGTTGTACTGGATAGTGGTGTGGAGGGGCTGAGAAGCGTCGCCTACGTAGTGGCCCAACCAGCCGGCATAGAACAGGATTGCCTGCTCGACCGGATGCGTGTCCTGGTGGCTGGCCGAGAGGATGCGGTACTCGCGCATGGCAGCTTTCAGGCGCTCCCATACTTCAGTGGCAACCCAGGGCTGGAGGCCCACCTTTTCAGGCCGCTGGCCCGCGGCAAATACCTTGGCCTCAAAGTCCAGGCGACGGCGCGGCAATGGGCCAAGCGCGTCTGCCGGTTCCATGTCAATGAAGTGCTCGGGGGCCTGCGCCGCGCCCAACTCCGGCTCGGCCTGCGACCGCCAGCGGTCTGGCTCGGGGCCCAGGTACTCAATCTCGTTTATGGCTGCCTCAGAGTGCAGAAAGGCAGGGACATCCGCGGGCAACGTGGTTGCCGCCAATTTGTTGATGAGGCGATGGCCCTCATTGCCCCAGGCATGCGCGGTGGGGGGATGGACAGCGAGGCAAACCAGTCCGGCGGCCGCCAGGGCTGCAGGAAGAAGACGATATGATCCGGCGTGTGAAAACATGCAGCAAGTATACGGTGGATGCTGGATGGTCTTCACGCTGCTCTCGGCAAAAGGGCTTCCTCAGGCAAGGTCAAGTCCTGATGCTGCCAGCAATTGCCGCGCCTGGGGCGGTAACTGGAATGCTTCACTCTGTAAACGGCTGTTCTGTTTTGCCTAGAGAGTCTGAAATCAAACGCTTATACTACGTGGAAATCGCAGTGGAGACGAACGTCAACTGGTTCGCGTGAAAGTTGCCGTTGTGCAAGTGATGGGGGAGCCATGGGGGACCGGTCAGAAGAGGTCGCGATAGCCGGTAGGAGATTCCTTTCTCCGGGGAGTTGGAGAGGCATTTCCATCCTGTGGGCTGTTCTGGCAGCCGCGACGCTGGTGCTTGCCGTGGTTGCGGTGGTGGCGCGCATCGTCGCCGGAGCCCGTTTTGATTCGCTGTTGATGCTGGCCGCTGTTGTGGCTGCCGCGCTGCTGGTTATTCGGATGCCGCTTGGCGCTTCGGCGGCTCCGCGCACTGAAGGCGCACCGGTCGTTGATCAGTACAAGCAAGTTTTCGAATCCGCCGGACCGGCGGTAGTCGCCATTGGACTGGATGGCCGCCTCAACTGCGCCAACCCCGCCGCTGAACGCCTGATGGGCTACCACGCATCTGAACTGATGCGTCAGTGGAGCACCATGGAGATTCTGGCGCCTGGCGAAGGCGCGCGGCTGGTGACAGAGATGGAGCGGATCTGCGACGTGCATCGCCCCGCGGAGCCAACACCCGCAGGACGGATGGCCGCCTATCTTAGCTGTGTTCGTACGTTGCCCCCCAGCCAAGTGCCCAGCTTTGACGCGCAGATTCGGCGTAAGGATGGCGCCATTCTGCCTGTGACCCTGCATGTTTCGGCCTTGCGGGACAACTCCGGGGAGATTTGCGGGCTGGTGGCAGTAGCCGTGGACCAAAGCGCGACTCTTCGCCAGGAGCAGGCGCTTCGCGAGTCACAGGAGCGCTATCGCGACCTGTTTGAAAACTCCAGCGAGATGATCGCGACGCTGAGCCCGGCAGGACGTTTTCTTTACGCCAATCCCGCATGGAAGCGCTGCTTCGGCCTGGACAATGCCGAATTGGTTGGCCTGGAATCGATTGAGGATCTGTTCATTCAGGGTTGTCGCACAGAGGTGGCAGCGTATTTCCGCCGCGCACTGGATGGCGAGACGATTGACCGAGCGCCGCTTCGCCACCACACCCCTGAAGGCCGCGTTCTGGAGCTTGAATTGAGCTTGAGCCAGCGGCAGAAGTCTGGCAATCCACTGGCCGTGCGCTGCCTGATCCGCGACGTTACGCAACTGAAGCAGCGGGAGCACAGGCTGGCCCTGCAACTTGTCGTGAGCCAGATTGTGGCCGAGAACACGACGCCTGAAGTTGCTGCCATGCGGATACTCGAGGCATTGTGCATCTCCCAGGGCTGGGACATGGCGATCAAGTGGGGGGTTGACACAGCCGGGAAAGAGCTTGAGTTTTGCACAGCCTGGGCCGCTCCAGGCCGGCGCGCGGAGACCCTTATCCAGGAGAGCATGGGCCTGAAGATTGGGTTGGGCGTGGACCTTCCGGGACGGGCGTGGAAAGATGGGCGTCCGGTTTGGATTACCGACCTTGCCTCGATCCCTGCCAGCCCCCGCATCGAGAGTGCGCTGCGGCAGGAGATGGTCTCCGGGTGGGCCATTCCGGTTCGCGTGGGCAACAAGGTGCTGGCAGTTCTGGAATTTTATTGTCACTTCGCGCTTCTCGAAGACCGCGAAGCCCTTGCCGCAGTTGAGACCGCCGCCATGTCTCTGGGCCAGATGCTGGCACGCTCCCAAGAGCGTGGCCGGGCGGAGGAACTTTACCGCCAGCAGGAGATATTGCTGGACTCAGTGACGGACGGTATCTGCGGCGTGGATCGGAACGGCATGGTGAGCTTTGCCAATCCCGCGGCTGCCCGGCTGCTGGGCGCTTCCGCCGAGACTCTTACCGGCAGGCAGGTGCATGATCTTCTCCACGGACAAGCGCCTGACAATCGCCAGTGCGCCGAGGATTGCCCGCTGCGGCGGGGCGCGGGGCACCACCGCACCGCTGCCGGTGAAGACAATATTTTCCGTTCTGACGGGACGTTTTTTCCGGCTGAATACGTGCTTACGCCCATCGCCGACCAGGGGCGCTTTACCGGATCCGTGCTGAGCTTCAGGGACATCAGCCAGCGCTATGCGCTCGATCGGCTGAAGGATGAGTTCATCTCAACGGTCAGCCACGAGTTGCGCACACCACTTACATCCATTCGTGGCGCACTTGGCCTGCTCTCCTCCGGGATGCTCGGCGAGGTGAATGAGAAGGCCACCAACCTGCTTCGCATTGCGCTCACGAACTCCGACCGGTTGGTGCGCCTCATCAACGACATCCTCGATCTGGAGCGAATTCAAAGCGGTCGCGAGCCGCTTGCTTTCCGGCCCGTGCAGATGGCCGACATTGTTCGGCAAGCAATCGATGGCATGCAGCCGGTTGCCGAGGCCGCCGGTGTGCAGCTTATCCACGACCCTACGCAGGTTGAGATTGCCGCCGACCCGGATCGCCTGTTGCAGGTGCTCACAAATTTACTTTCCAACGCGATCAAGTTCTCGCCGGCCAACTCCACAATCTCTGTGATGCTGCGGCCCGGTATCAGCGGCGTGACGCTTTCAGTTATCGATCATGGACGCGGGATTCCAGCCGACAAGCTTGAGGCCATCTTCGGACGCTTTCAGCAGGTGGACGCATCCGACTCACGCCAGAAGGGCGGCAGCGGGCTGGGCCTCGCCATTTGCCGCACCATCGTGCTGCAGCACTCCGGACGCATCTGGGCCGAGCGCAATCCTGTTCGTGGTTCCACGTTTCGCGTCTTTCTGCCTTACCACCCGTCGCCACTTGAGGCGCAGCCGGGGACGCTTGACAATGAAGCCGGCCAGGGCACGGTTGTGCTGGCAGGCGCCAATGCTGAAGCGCGCCCCCGCATCGCCGAGCAGTTGACCCGCCACGGCTACCATGTGATTGAAACCGCCACGGTGGAAGCGACATTGGCTGCGGCTCACCAGGGTGTCGAGGCCATCCTGCTTGATACCACTTTGGACGGCATGAACGGCTTTGAGATTCTGCCCCTGCTGCGCCGTCTTGATCCCGAGGCTCGCACTCCGGTGGTGCTGCTCAGCGTTGATGACCCAGAGATTCCGCCGGAGCTGCCCGCAGGCGCGGAGGGCTGGGTCGACAAGCCCCTGAATGAAGACGCGCTGCTTGGGGAACTGGCACGAGTTCTCTGCGGCTTTGGTGAGAAGGCCCGCATCCTCATTGTGGAAGACGACCGCGATTTGGCGCGCGTGATTGGCGAGGTTTTTTCGCGGGATAGCATCAGCGTTCAACTGGCTCACTCGCTTGATGAGGCACTGGATGCGTGTTTCAGCTTCCGGCCTCATCTGCTGGTGCTGGATATCGGCCTGCCCGATGGCGACGGCTTCAACGTAGTGGATTGGCTGCGCCAGCATGAGAGTCTGGCGCGGCTGCCGCTGGTGGTCTACTCCGGCCGCGCACTTTCGCCAACCGAGCGACGCCAACTGACTCTCGGTCCCACGCACTTCCTAACCAAGACACGGGTGCAGCCGCAGCAGCTTGAAGCTTTGGTCTTGACGATGTTGCGCAGTTCGCGTCAGATGGAGGAAGCGACTCCCACGGAATCTCCTGTTCCCAATCCTTGATTGGGCCAACCGGCTGACTTGCCATTTTATATGCCAGAAGGTGCTCCCCTTGCCTCACAAGATTCTTATCATCGACGACGAAGACGATATCCGCGAAGTAGCCGCACTCAGCCTTGAAAGCGTCGCCGGCTGGGATGTAGTGACCGCCAATTCAGGCGCACAGGGTTTGGCGCGCGCCATCGAGCACAAGCCCGAGGCGATCCTGCTGGATGTGATGATGCCGGGCATGGATGGCCCCACGACCTTCCGCGAGCTGCGCAACAATCCGGCGACCGCGAAGATTCCCGTGATCTTGTTGACTGCCAAAGTGCAAAGCTCTGACCAGCGGCGCTTCGCCGATCTTGGTGTTCAGGCTATACTTTTCAAGCCCTTTGACCCGATGACGCTCTCAAGCCAGATAGCAGGCGTATTGGGCTGGTAGTTACCCAATCACACTTATGGAACCAATTGACCAACCCGCACTCCTGGTTGCAATGGACCTGCTCTGGACGCGCTTTCTGCCTGAAATCAAGGAGCGGGTCAAGATACTGGAATCAGCTGCCGCTGCCGTTGCAGCTCACTCCCTGACTATCGAGGAGAAGGACGCTGCCAACGGCGCCGCCCACAAGCTGGCGGGCACGCTTGGCACCTTTAATCTGACCAGGGGCACGGTTCTGGCCCGCGAGCTTGAACTGATGTACTCTGGTGGCGACGGGCCCGACCCCACACTCGCACATCGCCTGGTATCAATTGCAGCCGAGTTGCGCGCCCTCGTCGAAAGCCGTAAATTGCACGGGTAGTTGTTCGTTGACCCAGACAAATTGTTTTTCAGCGCATACGCTGCACTCGCGGCACATTGCTTTGAGTTACCGTCCCCATCAGGAGAAGTCGATTGAAATCCCCAGCACATGTATCAACGCGCTTGCTTGTTGCTTCCTTCTTGGTTATTTCCGCATTGGCAGTTTTGTTGTCTGCTCAAACCCCCCGCTTCCATAAGGCTCCCGCTTCCGCCGCGGCAAAGGAGAATCCCTTTCCCGGACAGGAGAACGCCCAGGCTGGTCAACAGGTCTACCGGCAGCACTGCGCCGCCTGCCACGGGCAAAGCGCGCAGGGAACAGGCAATATAGCAGCGCTCTCAATGGGGCCCACGCAGGCAGCCAAGCCCGGCGAGATTTACTGGTACATTACCCGCGGCGACAAGGACAACGGCATGCCGGCATGGGCAAGCCTGCCTGACCAGCAGCGCTGGCAGCTTGTGACCTATTTGAGAAGCATGCACACGCCCGATGCCGCGCGTGACACGGCCGCTGCCGCCGCAGACACACAGACAGCGGCAATCCAGAACGCGCCGCCGCCCACGCCGCCGTTTACGGACTTTCGCTTTGAGAAGCCGGGAACGACGCGCAAGATCACTGTCGCTGACCTGCCCGCTCCGTTTGCGACCCAGTCAGTTGGCAACGGTCCCCGGCTGGTTCCGCGCCCTGAAGGCGCATGGCCGCAGGCTCCCAAGGGATTCAAGGTTGAGCTTTACGCGACAGGGCTCGAGAATCCGCGTCTCATCCGCACCGCGCCGAATGGCGATTTTTTTGTTGCCGAGAGCGAGACTGGCCGGATCATGCTGTTCCGTGGAATCACGCCGGAGGGCAAGCCCCAGATGACGAGCGTGTTTGCCAGCGGTCTCGACAGGCCCTTCGGTATCGCGTTTTATCCGGCGGGACCGAATCCCGAGTGGATTTACATTGGCAATACCAACGCGGTGGTGCGTTTCCCTTACAAGAGCGGCGACCTCAAGGCCAGCGCTCCGCCACAGCACCTGGCAGACCTGCCCGCCAACGGGCGCGGTCACTGGACGCGCGACATTCAGTTTTCTCCAGATGGAAAGACGATGTTTGTCTCTGTCGGTTCCGGGTCCAACGTGGACGACTCAGATACCCATCCCGACGAGAAGAACCGGGCCACGATTCTGGCTTTCAATCCTGACGGCACGGGGATGACGGTGCATGCCTCGGGCATTCGCAACGCCGTGGGTCTGGCGGTGAACCCGCTCACCGGCGAGCTTTGGTGCTCAGTGAATGAGCGGGACGCGCTTGGCGACAACCTGGTTCCCGACTACATTACCCATGTGCAGCCGGGCGGCTTCTACGGCTGGCCCTGGTGGTATATCGGCTCGCACCAGGACCCGCGCCACGAGGGCAAGCATCCGGAGCTGAAGGGCAAAGTTATTGTTCCCGATGTGTTGCTGCAACCGCACAACGCGTCGCTGGAGATGACTTTTTATGATGGGAAGCAGTTTCCGAAGGAGTACTCGGGAGACATTTTTGCTTCCGAGCACGGCTCCTGGAATCGCGCCATCCGCACCGGTTATGAGGTGATTCGCGTGCCGCTGCATCAGACCGGCCATGCGACCGGGGAATACCAGGAGTTTCTCACCGGCTTTGTGCTTGCCGATGGAAACGTATGGGGACGCCCGGTTGGCGTGACGGTGGCGCACGATGGTTCGCTGCTGGTTACGGACGATGGTTCGAACGCGATTTGGCGGGTTTCCTACACGGGAAAATAAGGGCGGTCTTTTGCCGGCAAAAAACGGGAGCCGTGGGTCTCGAATGAGTCGAGACCCACGACGCCCTTATGTTTTGGCGGCTAGAATCAGCCGAGGAGATCAGAGAGCGGTGGGAAGCGGAAGCGCGCTTTGGAGATGGGGGTTCCGACAACCTCAATGCGGCTCAGGTCGCGGGTGCCGACGCCGAGCTGTTCAGCCAGACGCAGGGTGTTGTCGCAGGTTTCAAAGGGAGGCGTACCGCGGTCAGCCATGGGGTCAAAGCCCATGATTGCTGTGGCGACGGCATCAGTGGAGACGCAGTTCATTCCGGCGATGAGCAGGCCGGGATGGATGGGCTTGTGTACCCAGTTGCGGCCCTGGTTGGGCAGTTCTCCGCCGGTCATGGTGTAGATGCCGTCTATGACGGCGAGATGGATGGGGCGAGCCGCTACCAACTCCGCGGTAATGCGCGGGACGCGATAGCCGGGGTCTTTGGAGTCAGTGCGATCCACCAGTGGGGGCGCGCTCTTGGGGGGTACGCGGGAGCCGGTGTGCATGGGGGCGCGGAATCCAACGGGGACGATGCTGGGCTCGTCGAGAGGAGCCTGGTCACTATAGATGGTGCAGGGGGTGTTGCCGAAGCAGTTCTTCATGGAGAGAGTGACGCCGGCGGTGCGGTGCTCCTTGAGCTTGGCCAGGGAGACGAAGACATCGGTGTCCATGTAGGAGTGGTTGAGGTCATAGCCGGCATACATGAGGCCGCCGCCGGGAACCATGAAGCGGGAGTAGGTTTTGCCGCTGCCGAGGAAGTTGGTGTTCTCAAACTCGACACGGGTGGCGGCGGAGGCAAAGTCCCTGGGCTGCCAGCCGGCGGCGAGCATGAAATCCTCAAGCGGGCTGACGCCCATGGGCGCGCTCTCAAGCAGGCGGACACGGCGGGCTCCGGCTTTGCCGAACAGAGAGACGAGTGCGCCGATGACCTGGGGATGGACCCAGTGGGTCATCTCATTGGGCATGGAGTTGAGCTTGTCTTTGGGGGTGCTGGTCATGTTGAGCTTGATGGCGACGGTTTTGCCGCGGACGAGCTTATCGATGCCGCCGAGCTGATCGAACATGGTGGAGAGCACATCGCCGACCTGGCGGTTGTATTCCAGACACAGGCCGACGGCGACGCTGCTTGCGGGCGCAGGCATTGCCGAGAGCAGGGAGGGGCGCGCCATATACGCGCCGGCTGCCATGCCCATGACGCCAAGAAAGTCTCTGCGGGAGTGATTCAACATCATTGCCAGACCAACCTCTCAGTCTCGGCGGCAGAGTTCACAGCGCGGGGAAGGTTGAGATGTGCAATTACCAGCGCGAGTGCCTGCCTGAAAGACGACGTTTTCAGCCCCGGTCTCCGAAGCCTGGCCAATTGTACTCTGGCCTGGGCGGGAGAGTCACCGAAAGATCCAGCGGTTACATGCGGACGGTGAGGCCCTGCTCGCCGATGATCGTAAAGATGGAGAGGAGATTGGTAACGCCGAGGAGTTCGCGTACGCGCTTGCCGAGGTTGATAAGTTCGAGGCTGCATCCGGCGGCCTTTGCGGAGACATAGAGGCGAACCAGCGTACCAAGGCCCATGCTGTCCATGTGGCTCAGGTCA
>Ga0007854_10001507_pt1 | contig 14762 bp, 12 predicted proteins | sample CryBogCBH12Aug08_FD_60382 | JGI IMG/M metagenome (GOLD analysis project Ga0007854, IMG submission 60382) | Freshwater microbial communities from Crystal Bog, Wisconsin, USA - CBH12Aug08 | ecosystem: Environmental > Aquatic > Freshwater > Lake | place: Crystal Bog, Wisconsin, USA | collected...
ACCTTTTGAAAGTGTATCTAAAGCATCAAGATTGCTATGCAGGAACCCATCCATTACAGACGCAAGCACATCTTTAGGTATCTCGGCATCGTAATCTAAATCCAGGTCTCCTTCTTTCGGTGCTAAATCATCTAAGTCAGGAAAGCGATATGCATTTGTAATATTTTTTGCATATCGCGATTCAAACTCATCACGCCACATGAATACCCCAGGTGGCAGCAGTTCAGGTGATTTTCTTTTCCATTCTGAATAGCCGAAGTTGTAACTATCAGTACCATCAGGATATTTGATTAGCAGTTCTGAGCTTAATCCACGGAGAGAGTCAATTACATGTTGCCATTTTTTTGGAAGAAATTTTTTCGGAATACCTTTTTCTAATTCATAGGCGAATAGACTTGAAAAGAACGAACCCCTTCCATTATCTCTAAGATGCTCTGCAATTCTTAAGGGATTCAGTTCTGGAATCCAGTCAGTAATGAAAGGTATTGCCCTAATTGGTATAGCTTCGCGTTTGCAAACGATGACAACAAACGGAGAGCTTGATAAAGTATTTGACATTGCGAACCTTTAATGCCGCGCCAGCCGGTTGAGGGTACGGTAATACTCTATGCGGCCAGTCTTTCCAATGGCCTGACTTCCTGCTCGATCCGCTTGCCGTCTTCGTTCTCTGCCTGCTTTAGGTCGTATGAACTTTGCAGGTTTAGCCAGAACTGCGCCGTAGTACCGAAGCAACGCGCCAAACGTAGCGCAGTGTCAGGGGTAATAGAACGGCGTTCGCGCACAATGTCATTCATGCGTGTAGCGGGTACACGAAGCTCAATCGCCAAGGCGTGGGCGCTCATGTTCATCGGGACAAGATATTCTTCGCGGATAATCTCTCCTGGGTGAATCGGTCTCATTCTGTTAGTTGCCATGTCATAACCTCTTTCAGTGGTAATCGACTATCTCTACGTTTTCAGTTCCAGTTGCCTTCCACACAAAGCACACGCGCCATTGGTCGTTGATGCGGATGCTATGCTGTCCTTTTCGATCATATTTCAATGCTTCAAGCTGGTTTCCAGGAGGCGATGCCAAGTCTCGCAACTCTACGGCGTCTTCAAGCATTTGCAACTTACGCTGCGCGACAGATTCAATATTCCTGAACCGCTTTGGCTTCCTGCCTTCATAAAGCGCTTCGGTATCTGAGCAATTAAATGATCTAATCTTCATGGATAATTATATTACCGCAATCCGTTAAACGTAAAGCGTTATATTTCCCATTATACGGCATTGCTCTTTACTAACTGCAAACCCGCTTGCACTGGTACAAATTCAATTCCTGCCTGCTCAAGTATCCATGCTTCAATCTTGACGTGATGAATATGAAGCAAATCCAACTCACGCTGGATGTAATGCTTTTCAGCTATCGCACTTGGCTTGTGTCCCATGATTTGAGCAACAGCCCCAACAGGCACTTCTGCATACTCAGACAGAGTATCAAAAGAACGGCGTAAACCATGCAGCGAAAGCTCAGGAAGCGCGGCGGCTCTTAGTGCCTGATTGTGCGCCAAGCGTGGTTCCTCAAGCCTTCCTGATTTTGATGTGGGGCTGCTAAATACAAACTCATTGCGCCGTGGTAGTGTGGCTATCAGGCGTTCAACGTATGGCGTAAGCGGTATGGTGCGCGTCCCTTCAATCTTGTCGCGTATGGTTAAACTCTTCCACTGAAAATCCACATCCCCCCAACGAAGGCCAGCCAGTTCATTGCGACGTGCGCCGGTCAGTAACAGGCATTGAAGATAGGCGCTGATTACTGGATTGCCAATCTTTTGTACAGCCTCAAACCACGGCTTAATCTGTGCTTTGCGTAGGCAATCATTGGGTTTTGCGGCTTGTGCAGGAACCTGATTTTTAACTTCCTCTGCTTTGCACGCATCAGCATGAACGACTCTGTTGTAATCTTCCTGCTTTGAACACCACGCAATAAAGGAACTCAGAGCGCGAAAGGCTTTTGCGGTATTCGTTGGCGCTTTTTCTGCTTCTATGGAAAACCATGATTGAACGGCTTTTGCGTCAAGGTCAACAAGTTTCATTTTCATTAGTGGATAAAGAATGCCGGGGCGCGTCGTTTCCGGTTCATTCGGGCGGCGTCCGCGTGTTCGCTTCAATCCACCAGCCGATACAAATCTTTCAAGGTCGATTTTGTAGCGCTCACCCCATAGTTTCTTGCCTTTTTTCATGGCGACACTACGATTAGCAATGTATTGCTGCCATGCTTCGGCAACAGTTAACGACTCGTAAACCTGTTTTTGTATTATCTCGGCGGCTTTTGCTTTCAATGCGGCAGATTTAGCGGCCTTCACTTGACGCGGGTCTTCTCCTTGATCTATCAGTGTTTGCAGGCGGCGGGCTTCGGCCTTGGCAGCGGCAATGCTCCATGTGCCTACGTCCCCAATACTTAGGCGTACTGACTTTTTATTGATTTTAGTTTGGTATATGAAGGATTTCGAGCCAGAAGGATATGCCCGTACTGCTAAACCAAGAGGGTCGTCACACCATAGAAAGGTTTGGAGCGTTCCCTTGGGACATTCAAAGGCAGCTATGCGCCCGGACGTGAGATTAACTTTTTCCGCTGCCAGTATGTGAGTGACCTTTGCCATATAACCCCCTTCTGGGATTTTGTAACCATTTTGTAACCGCAAAAGGAGTATAAACCGGAATACATATCAACACAAGATTTTATGGGGTAATTTATAACTCATTGAATATTTTAATTCAATATTTTTTTGTGTTGATTGGTATTCCTCGAAATAGCGCGTACCAGCCGCCTCACACGCGGAAGGTCGCTGGTTCGACACCAGTACCTCCCACCAATAAAATTAATGACTTAAATAGAACTGACTATGTCATTTTTATTTTATTATTATCATGTAGGTTCTATGTAGGAAAATCCACTCTATTCGGTACAACTTGCATGCACATAAAATAAAAACTGTTTGGCCACCTGTGACATCAATTTCAGTTGAAACCGCTCACCTTACAAACAGAAGCGTACCTGTCTTATGGCTACAGCCCACTCAAACAGTTTCCGTGGTAACTAAACTGGTAAAGTATAACGCGACGCAATCTCTGCACTATTTGGGTACTGCGTCGCAATGTTCCTAGGCTGAAAGCGGCCCGTGCCGGAAAGGTATCCAATTGCTCTGCTCAGGGCGATATTGCAAGCCATAAGGAGATTTCAAAAAAACCTTTGGTGGACTGCCACTTTCCTTCATTGTTTTTTCATCATCAACGAAGTCACTAGGCATAAATACCTTTTCTATAATTTCCTGTACAGACACTTCACGACCTGCGCTTTTAACATATGCCTTCGCAGCATCGCATAATCCCCACGCCTGTTCCACCAAATGGAAATAATTATTAGTTGCTATTTCAGTCATAGTGCACTCCCCAGTTTAATTCAAAGGTATATCATACCTTGAATGACTTCAATGTGGGTAACGACCCCAAGGCTTACTGCGAAGCAAAAATAATGTTCTAAGTATGAATAAGTTTTATAAACTCAGTCGCAGTTACAGGTTTAGAATACAAGAAACCTTGAATGTAATCACAGTCAAACTGAAATAACAAATCTCGCTGTGCTTCAGTTTCGACACCTTCAGCAATGGTTTTGATGCCTAGTTTATGTGCCATTACAATAATAGCCTCTGTCAATGCTCTATTGCTTTCACTATCAACGATGCTCTTAATGAAGGAAATATCTATCTTCAAATAGTCAATGTCAAATTGATTCAAGTAAGACAAAGCAGAAAATCCAGTTCCAAAATCATCGATTGATACTTCAATGCCCCGATTTTGAAATGACAACAGCTCATCCCTAATCTTGTCAGAGTCAGTTATTAATAACCCTTCTGTAATTTCTACCGCAATGCACCCTTTGGGCAATCTTGAATTTGCTAATCGTTCCAGCCACGGATGTCGGTCAGCCCTAACAAACTGGACGGGTGATTTATTGACACTTACTTGGATTAGTTGTCCCGTCTCATTTTTCCAATGCTCAATGGTATTTAATGCCTGCATAAATACCCACTCGCCGATTTCGAGAATCAAGCCTGATTCTTCGGCTAACGGTATAAATGTAGCTGGGCTGATCATTCCGCGTGTAGGATGTTTCCATCTCAGCAAGGCTTCTGCCTTATAGATTTTGCCCGATTTAGTTTCAACAATAGGCTGATAGAAAACTTCCAATTCATTATTCTCAAGGGCTTTGCGCAAATCGGCTTCAAGTCTTGCACGTGCATTAACAGTCTCTTGCATCTGAGGGTCAAAAAAACGCAGGGTATTGCGCCCAGATTTCTTGGACTGATACATGGCGATGTCGGCTTGCTTCATCAGGTCATCCACCGACACCGAGTTATCATTGAACAACGTTGCGCCAATGCTGGGTGTGTTGTGATATTCATGAGATGCTAGTTGATAGGTTTGGTTGAGACTAGAAAGTATCTTATTGCCGATATGCTCGGATAGCTCTGCTGCTACTATGGGATCTTTGCTCAGGTCCTCAAGCATAATCACAAACTCATCACCGCCAAGTCGAGCAACTGTGTCACCTTCGCGCACACAAGACTCCAGACGTTTTGCAACTTGTTGCAGTAGTAAGTCTCCAATATCATGTCCAAGTGTGTCATTGAGAGTTTTGAAATTATCCAAGTCAATAAACAATAACGCACCAGCACAACCACTACGCGCTATGGATGCTAACGCTTGTCTCAGTCTGTCAAGCAGAAGCCGTCGATTGGGCAATCTGGTGAGGGGATCATAAAAGGCAAGATGCTTGATCTCATCCTCTGCCGCTTTGGTCAGCGTAATGTCAGTTAGAGTTGAAACATAATTTGTGACAATACCCTCATTATTCTTAACTGCGGAGATATTCAAATATTCTGGATAGACTTCACCATTCTTGCGCCGATTCCATATTTCACCTTCCCATAAACCTGTCCGATTGAGTTTTTCCCACATGTCTGCATAGAACTTCTCATCATGGCGGCCTGATTTCATCAGCTTGTTACTTTTACCAATAGCTTCTTCTGCGGTATAACCTGTAATACGGGTAAATGCGCGGTTGACCCTAAGAATGATTCCCTTTTCATCAGTGATACTCATACCTTCCTGCGATTCAAAAGCGGTAGCTGCAATTCTAATATCTGCTTCATATTTCTTACGTTCAGTGATATCACGCACCAGTGCCAAGTTGTAACCCTGTCCGTCATACTCAAAATAATTGGTATTGACCTCAATCGGAAAAAGGTGTCCGTCTCTTGCACGATGAAACGCTTCGAGAGTTCGGTGGCCATCTACTTTAATGGCTTTCCAGTGCTCATGCATTTGTTCTTTCGTCCATCCATCGTCAATGTCAGGAACACCCATGCCCCCAATAAGCTCCTCGCGGCTATAGCCAAGAACCCGACACGCTTCATCGTTTACATACAGAAATCGCCCATCCTCATTCATCAAATAGGCGGCTTCCTTGACATGGTTTAATGCTAGATTTAGTTGAGCGAGTTGCCACTCATGTTTCTTTCGTACAGTTATATCACGCGAGGAGTAGAACATTACTGGATTGCCTTCTAACAAAATTGGCAAGCCACTGATCTCAACATCGAAAAAGGTTCCATCTTTACGCCGATGACGAGAATTAAACTGTTCACGTTTTTGTTGAGCATAATGTTGCCTGATAATTTTAGGCATTTCCGATTTCTCAAGCACAACATCCCACTGGGAAACATTCATGCCGATCACCTCTTCTCGCTGGTATCCAACCATCCGACAGAATGAATCACTGGCCTCAATGATGTTACCCTCCATGTTGAGAATATGAATTCCATCGCTGGCGTTGCGCAACAGAGCAAGGTTCTTCTCGCTTTCTTTTTTCATTGCTTGTTCGGCCTTCTTGCGTTCTGAAATGTCAGTCAGTGTGCCTATAAGTCGTTGAGGCTTACCGTCCTTATCACGTTCAGTGACCATGCCACGCGAAAGAACCCATTTGTAATTACCGTCTTTGCATAACAATCTATATTCATTTAAATAAGTTGCAGCCTCACTTTCTAAAAAAGCCTGAAGTGTTTTGAGTACACTGGGTCGGTCTTCCGGATGAATGCTGTTTCTCCATGTATCACCGTTATTTCCATATTCGCCTTCATCAAAACCAAGGATTGCTTCAAACTGTTTGGTAACTTTGATTTTGTTAGTTTGCAAATTTCGTTCCCATACCCCTTCAGCCGAGCCTTCTAGTGCAAACTTCCACCTCTGTTCACTTTGAAGTAGATTCTCCTGGCTCTGAACAAGCTCATGATTTTTTCGATTGCTTCTTATGATTAAAAATGAAATCCACAGTGCAAATGATACGACCAGTGTCATTGATAGTATTGTGCGTTTCCTTATAATGGACTGTTGCTCACTAACTCCTGACAGTTCTGCTACCTCGTCAATTGCAGTGACTGCAATGATTGGATAGTTAGCGAGATGTCTCCATGAAAACAGCAACGGAACTTTATCGGTAATAGAAACATTGCGAAATATGCCATGTTCTCCGGGGTGAGAATGCATAAATGGGCGATCCGGAGGAGTGGTCAGTATTAACCCTTCTTCCAGCTTTCTGCTACGTGCAATAATCCTTCCATCTTCACGGACAATGGAAATCAAGTCATTTGGATTAATGCTTAACGAACTGAGATTATCTGACAAATAAACTGGGCTTAGAGGAATACCAATCACACCAACAAAATAATTTCCTTCCCGTATTGGTCGAGTTAATTGAATCAGAGGAGCTTTAATGATGCGTCCAACTAAGGGTTTGCTGATGAACAAATTATCTTCTTTGCTATTTACATGTACTTGGATGTGTTCTCGATCTCCCATGTACACATGGTCGGGCTTGGTATTCTGTTTAAGTTCTGATAAGTAGGTAAGATAACCATCAGACCCTACTACCGAAACAAATTGGAGCATTCCTTTAGGATACGCAGCAAGGACATCACGAACGGAACGATCAAAATTCTTTCGGTTATGCAAATATTCAACCCGCAAATGTCGAAGTACTGTATCGACACTGCGTAACATCGCATCCAATTCTTGATCGACAGCCCCGTTAATCTGCTGGACTTGCAACTCGCCACGATGCCGAGCCGCTTCCATTTCATTTTGCTGGGTATCAATCAGAGTCAACCAATAGTAAACACAGGCGGTGATGGTGAGAACAATTATAAGTAATGGGTAAGCCGCATTACGAATGACGGGTTTCATGGCAATCGGTCAGGTAAACAACTATAACAGTCAAACTATTTAAATTAATTTGACAGGCGTAACCCTACATAAACTCAACAATGTGGCAGGAGCCTAACTAGGCTTGTTACCAACTAATAAATTGCGCAGTGGATGCATAACAAATTTTAATTACTGAGCTTCGATAGTTTACTCTTAAATTATTCCAATAAAAACCTACCTAAATAGTCGAGTTTTTGAAAGACTGTTCAAGGCACAAACCAGCATGTGATGAGCAAATTATTACGGCATAAAAGCAGCTATTCAGGTTTTGTTCTCACGCCGAGTCAAAATCCATTCGCATCTTCAAATCCATGAAAAAGCCCGCATTAAACTTGGACTTTAGCGTTATCTTGCTGAACCGATATAGAAGAGGCTAAAGTGACGGCTTGGATGCAGGGCTACTGAAAACAAATTTATTTCGTCGGGGTAGGGTGGCGATTATGTGTTCCATATATGGTGTCAGAGGTATAGGACGTACCACTTCAATCTTGTCGCGGATAGTCAGGTTCTTCCACTGAAAATCAACATCAGACCATCGCAAGTCTGCGAGTTCGTTGCGCTTTGCTCCAGTCAGCAATAGCCAAGCTAGTTAAAATTTAGATTGAGCGCAAACTGATTTTTGCTCACTCCTTCAATATGGGCTGTCGAAAGATCGCCCTTCTTTCAGTTGGCTCATGAGCTATTTTTAGAAAAAATAAATCTGCTATTTTCTGACGCTATCAAACTGACTTCTGGGGTAGCACAGACAACAAGGATTGTGAGATATAACACTGGGTGCAAAATACTAATATTTTAGTAAATCTGTAATTGTAAATTTTTTTGAGAAATCTATTGACGTGTGCTTAATACACACATATAATTCGTTCGCTTGATAATAAAACATGTTCACAAACTCACATTTGAGAGGCTACAAATGGATAAGCGTAAATTAATCCACTCGATATCTGTTGACTCAGAGACAGGGGATTATTGGGATGGTCAACGCATATTAAAGACTCAAGCACAGATCAATTCAGTTATCAAACTTGCATCAACTGGGGGGTCGTGTGGAAATGAAAGCGTTGCTTGCGTTCAAACTTTGATTCAACTGGCAATAGTGAAAATGATCCTAGTGATAGTAGTGTATTTTGAAGTTAATTCTTTTGGGTTAATGTAAATTAAATTTTAGGGGTTCCCATTATGATTGGAGGTGTAAGCAAGATGAATAAAGTTTTGTCAATTATTACGAGTCCGCTTTTCGCAAATGTAACATTCGTATTGTTTGCAGTGATAACCGGGTTTATAGTATTTAAATAGTATCGAATGTCCTTTCCAAACTTTGCATCCTATCATTTGGATGCAATTTTCTGTAGTTGCCCACTTTTCGGCTCGTTCCACGTCGGTGTTCAGAGCCGAATCGGTGGGAAAATTTGTATTTAGATGTATCTATCCATTAGTTGGGAATGGCCGCTACGATATTTATATCAAGAATTTAAAAATGCTTACGCTTAGCCACGCCATCGTAAATATTATCTAATCTTTCACCATATTTTTTTCTCCCGCGCTAGAATAACTGCCTTACAGGGCCCCGTCGCCGACATTTCAGGGCAAACTCATGAATGAAGAACGTTTAGATCGCATCGAAACAAAAATTACTTTCCAGGAAGATATGATCGAAGAACTAAACAAAGTGGTTTATCAGCAGCAAAAAAAGCTTGATCAGCTTGAAGCGATTTGTGAATCACTTGTAAGTCACATCGAATCACTGGCTGAGGAAAGGAGCGAGAGTATGCCTGCTATCGAAAGGCCTCCTCATTATTAGAGTGCAAAGACAGGCTATGACGTACCCAATGATGGTTTCCAATATACAATAGTAATGATGAACACTGGCTGTAACAAAAAGCAGTGCGGAGATTGATTGTGGATATTACAGTTTTAGGTCTCGGACTTCACTTTTTTATTGCAATGTTCTTCGCCATTCATGTCGTCCGTTCCGGGCAACAGATGTATTGGTTGATCTTGTTGTTCTTGTTTCCTCTATTAGCAAGCATCGTTTACTTTTTTGCTATATATCTGCCAAACTCTCGCTTTGAATATGGAGCCAAGCGCGTCATTAACTCAGCAGTAAAAACACTCGATCCACAACGCATTATCCGTGAAGCAAAAGCTGCCTTTGACGAATTACCTACGGCACAAAATCAATTGCGCTTGGCTGAAGCACAGCTTGAACTTGGGTATCCGGAGGAGGCAGCCAAGAATTATGAAGATTGCCTAAAAGGACCTTTTGCGAATTCGCTTGAATTAAAATTTGGTGCTGCTCGTGCTCTGGTCGAGAGTCAACGCTATCAAGATGCGATTACACATCTTGAAGCGATTCAAACTTTGGATCCGTTATTTCGTTCAGCAGCGGTTTTGCTTCTAATCGCCCGGTCATACGCTGGATTGGGTAGAAATTCGGAAGCTAAACTTACGTTTGAGTCAGTAGTGGCTCGTTTTGGAACATTCGAAGCTCGCGCCGAATACTTGATTTGGGCGCTAGCCAACCAGGATGCCTCTACTGTAGCAAAGCTTCAATCAGAGGTGGATCAAATTACAAAGCGCTGGGCTCCACAAACCAGCAAGATGAATGCTTCATTAATGGACAGAATAAAAGCAGCATATAAACTGTCCGGCAAGCCAACTTAGCCTACGCCAAAGGCTGCCGATTTTGAGATCATCCACAAAAATTTGCAAGGAATTCACTCCATGGACTTTATGAGTTTAATTTACATGATAGTACTTGTAGTGCTTGGATGGTTTTGGCTGAATAGTATCCGCGTCCTTGAGATCGCACGTCATGCAAGTAAGCAAGTTTGCAACAAGGCTGAGGTGCAATTTCTGGATGACACAGTTGCAGGTGTAGGGATAAAGCTAGTGCGGGATCCGTCAGGGCGCAGAGTATTGCAACGTACTTATCGTTTCGAATACAGTGAGACAGGCAACAATAGAATTGAAGGTAAAGTAGTCATGCTTGGTGAAACAGTCGAGTCGATAACGATGCATCCCTATCTGAGATTGGTCTGAACAACTGCATTAAAATTGACGTAATCCTGTAACAATTGACAGATATGATGTTCTATCACTAACATAAACAATGGGAGCGTCAAATGGAATGTGAAGAGTTTTTGGAGCACGCAGACGAGCTGGAATACGACGACGACATTTAAAGTTTAAATACTTGGTTGCCGTTCGCTCTGAGTAGTATTGGATTACCATTGCTTAATCCTGTAACAACAATTTAGTTAATGACAGCCACCTAATTGTCTACCACAAATCCTTGTTTTGCAGCGACTGTTTTAGTTTCGCGATAATATATTTTGCTGTAGGGGATAGTCGTGTTTTGTGACCATGACAGACCATCTGTTCGTTTTATACTTTTCCAGTAGTTCAGTAATTCCTTATCGTATGAATTGATCGTTGAGATGTCAGGAACTCCGTGCCATTTTTCATCATGGCGAAAGGTGTGCATCGGAAGCCTTGGCTTTTGTGAAGGCTCAGTGGCGAAATGTCCGATACTGCATCCGACAATAGGGAAGGTCAGGCGCGGCAGTTCAAGTAGATCAATCATTGCCTGAGAATCGCGGCGTATTCCACCAATCGGCACTGTGCCTAACCCCAAGCCCCGTGCTGCTGTCATCAAGGTGGCCAGAACAATTCCACTATCGATAGCTCCGGCGGCAAAACCTTCAAGGCTTTCGTGTATTACCTGAATACCTCCAGCCAATTCCAGCGCAGCATTGGTTTTGGCAAAATCCATCACTACACAGATAAATATCGGTGCGTTTGCGATCCACGGCTGACCACCCGCAATCTCGGCAATACGAGCGCGACGCTCTGCATCGCGCACTAAGATAAGTGACACATGCTGCGCATTGATTGAGCTGGGCGCATGGTGTGCTGCGGAAATAATGGCATCAAGATCTATGTCACTGACTGGCTGGTCGGTATAGTCTCGGTAGCTGCGGTGAGCCATCAGAACATCAAGGGTATTACTCATATCGAGCTCCACAAAAATTATGACACCGCCTTCTAAAAGTGGCGTAAGATTATATTCAAGTTAACCTCATGTTTGTTGGAGTATTAAGATAAGAATAATCCCCACTCCTGATGAGCAATTTATTCCAGAAAACTTTCCCTAATTATAATCGCATTTCCGGCGGTGCCATACTTGCCGGCCTAGTTGGAATAATAGGCATTTTTGCACTATTGGGATTTAGTCTTTACAACGAATATCAGGATGTTGCAAAACATGCACAAGTCGAAGCAGATAACATTTCGCAATTTTTAGGACAAGAGGTACTGGCAACTTTCAACAAATCAGACTTGTTATTGCGGGAAGTTCAAAGAAACGTTCGCCCATCAGATATGAGGGAAGATCCCGGAAATGGGAACAATCGTAAACAAATTCTGCATTCGCTGATGAAATCTCAAATCCAAGACGTGCCAGAAGTGGATGTTTTGAATATTATAAATGCCAAGGGCGATTACATATACAGCTCAATTGATCAAGTTCCGGCAATCAATGTGACTGACCGTGACTATTTCAAGACACTTAGAGACAACGCAAATGCAGGCCTGGTAATTTCTCCCCCTCTCATATCCCATCGAACAGGCAAATGGACGATTATCCTGAGCCGCCGATTGAATTTTGAAGATGGCAACTTCGCTGGTGTCGTCGTCTCTGTTTTGAACCTAAATTACTTTGAACAATTTTTTCGCACTCTGGATCTTGGGTCGAAAGGAGTGGTGTCATTATTTGACAAGGATTTTCGCCTTGCAGTTCGCTTTCCTTTGCTCGAAAGCAGCATGGGTAAAGTCGCCAATCTACGTGCCAAACAATTCATTGAGCAAGGGATAACTCATGCTGTTTTTCATAGCAAATCAGCACTTGATGGCATCGAAAGGATGCACAGCTTTCGTCAGGTTGGTGATTTAGGATTTATAGTTTTTGCCAGTCTCGCAGATGATGATTACCTTGCGGAATGGCACCAACATGTATGGCAATACGGTGTTGCAGCAATAATATTCAGCTTGATCGTGATATGGTTTGAAATGTTGCAGCGTCGTTCGGAACTAGCTTTGATCGAGAGTTATGCCAAGAGTCAATTAGCAGAGGATAAAATCAATAATCTGGCGTTCTTTGATCCATTAACTCAATTACCCAACAGACGGCTACTGACTGATCGTTTGCAACAGTCTTTGTCTGCAAGCTTAAGAAGCAATCGCAAGGGAGCACTGCTGCTCATTGACTTGGATAATTTTAAGATACTCAACGACTCTCGGGGACACGATGTAGGTGATCAGCTGCTGCAACAAGTTGCCGAAAGACTTATTTCCTGCGTTCGTGCAGGTGACACTGTATCCAGGTTTGGGGGAGATGAGTTTGTAGTGTTACTTGAACATTTAAACGAAAACATCCTTGAAGCGGCTAAGCAAACTGAAACTATAGGCCAGAAAATTCTGGCCACACTCAATAAGTCATACAAGCTTGATAAATACATGCACCATAGCACGCCAAGCATTGGTGCAACCTTGTTCAATGATTCAAAAAAATCGATGGATGATCTGCTGAAACAGGCAGATATTGCCATGTATCAGGCTAAGAAAGCAGGTCGCAATACGCTTTGTTTTTTTGATCCAAAAATGCAAAGCATCGTCAATTCAAAAATAGCTCTCGAAAATGAATTACGCTTGGCGCTTGAGAGCAAACAGCTATATTTGTATTACCAAATTCAGATAGACAATTTGCGTTGCCCGCTAGGAGCAGAGGTTTTGCTCCGTTGGATACACCCTGAACTGGGCATGATATCTCCAGTTCAGTTTATTCCCATTGCAGAGGAGACCGGGCTGATACTCCCTATTGGTAAATGGGTTCTCGACACAGCCTGCGCACAACTAAGTGCCTGGCAAATGGACGAAGAAACTCGTGACCTGATACTGTCAGTCAATGTGAGTGCCAAACAGTTTTATCAATCCAATTTTTCAACTCAAGTAAAAGAAATTGTAGAACACCATGGGATTAATCCAACGAGGCTCAAGCTGGAACTGACAGAGAGCATCTTGCTGAAAGACATGGAAAGCATTATTAAGACCATGAATGCGATCAATTCAATCGGTGTCAGGTTCTCATTGGATGATTTTGGTACCGGTTATTCATCTTTGCAATATCTCAAAAAGTTACCCCTTCATCAACTCAAGATTGACCAATCATTCGTAAGAGACTTGACTGTCGATAGAAGTGATAAAGCAATAGTAGATACCATTATTTCGATGGCACAGAGCTTGAATCTGGATGTGATTGCTGAGGGTGTGGAGACTGAAGAACAAAGGCAATACCTTGAAAACGCAGGCTGTGTTACTTACCAAGGGTATCTGTTTAGCCAACCAATACCGCTTGAGGAGTTTTCTTTGCTCGTCAAAAAATATATGCGCGAATATTTTAATTATTTACCTGAATGACGCACATGGGCATTTGATAGGTGACTTGTTGCAGATTGCAGCAGCCAACGTGCAGTCGTGAGATAGACACGACTGCACGTTGAAGACACCATTACGACCATGAACAAACTGAAAGCCATACCTGCCTCGCATCAATCAAGGCTTTCTGGAAAGATTCGTATTGTGGATTTCTTGCCATAAACCTATTGTCTATCCTGTTTTCGAATATCCCAAATTAGGATTGAATATTTCTACTTTGCTTTGGCATAACTGGCAGGGGGATTGTTCCCGCGGGCGACCAAGTTTGCGCAGAAAACGTGTAGGGAGCACGACTCAAGTTATCGCACACCAACACCGCGCACGTTGTGCCAACGTTGGCAGCCCTTGGGGAAAAACTTGGCAAGCGTCTAGCCAACAGCGTCCAAACGTCAAAGCGAGGGCCGGGGTTTGGGCTGAAAAATAAGGGCGCAAGCCCTGCTTTATGGTTTTCTGGGTTAAAGGGGGCATTGCCCCTTTATGTTATATCAGCAAATATTTGGACACATAATGTTTGGGCAGGGTTGGGCGTCGAGGATATTGCCCAACAACTCTTATAACATTACAATGAAACAATGGGGCGGTAGCTCATCTGGGAGAGCGCGTCGTTCGCAATGACGAGGTAGTGAGTTCGATCCTCATCCGCTCCACCATTCTTCTTTTACCTGCCCATTCTTTTCTTAAACAGGAAAAACTTGCCCTTCCAAAGTGCTTGAAACATCAGCCTGATGTTTGGCGTCTTGTAAGTCAAATAACCGCAACAATTCAAACGCGACGAACCGATTAAGACCGTCAGAGTTTTTCGGCCTGCCACGTCCAGGCTTATCCTTCTGTTCTTCATCCTTAAGGGGGCTATACCGGACAGAACCTGCGCAATAACGACTTTGGCTACTACAACCTGTCCAATCCCCCTGATGCAGAGAGTGAGATTTTGCCAAGGCTCGGATGGTTTCTTAGCGTCTTAAGAT
>Ga0007854_10001508_pt1 | contig 14754 bp, 13 predicted proteins | sample CryBogCBH12Aug08_FD_60382 | JGI IMG/M metagenome (GOLD analysis project Ga0007854, IMG submission 60382) | Freshwater microbial communities from Crystal Bog, Wisconsin, USA - CBH12Aug08 | ecosystem: Environmental > Aquatic > Freshwater > Lake | place: Crystal Bog, Wisconsin, USA | collected...
GCAATCAACGCCCACCGGCAGTAAAACTTGAACTTGCATTTCACAGTGTTATAGAATGATCATACGCAATCACAATACCCCTATTAAAAAGAAGAAACGATGAAATTTTTCCTAGATACTGCAAACGTTGACGAAATAAGACCTTTCCTTGATATGGGCCTTGTGGACGGTATTACAACTAACCCCACCTTAATTGCAGCTAGTGGCCGGAAATTCGCCGATGTAATCAGGGAAATGTGTGATCTTGTTTCAGGTCCCGTCAGTGCAGAGGTATCGGCAATGGACCACAAGACCATGCTTGAGGAAGGTCGCTTTTTGGCAAAAATCGCCCCCAACGTTGCGGTTAAAGTTCCCTTGACCCCAGATGGCCTTAGAACATGCCGGGCATTGGCTGATCAAGGAATCATGGTTAATGTTACCTTGTGCTTTTCACCAGCGCAGGCCCTTTTGGCCGCAAAAGCGGGGGCTGCCTTTATTTCCCCCTTTGTTGGACGCCTTGATGACATTGGGCATACGGGCATGCAGCTGGTTGAGGAAATCTGTTTGATTTACGATAACTACCCTGACCTGGAAACAGAAGTTCTAGCGGCCTCAATTCGAAGCCCCTTACATGTGATCGAGGCTGCGCAAGCAGGCGCCGATGTTGCAACCATCCCGCCCAAAGTCATGCATCAGTTGTTTAACCATCCCCTGACAGAAAGCGGTATCGCTACGTTTATAAAAGACTGGGAAAAAACAGGTCAGAAGATTTTATAAAACGGTAGCATTTGCTTTAAATTTTTCGTAATCTTTCGAAAATATTCTTTTATGACTTTATCAAGGGTAAAATGCTTAGTTTCTGTTCAATCCGGTTTCTTTTAGTCACTCTTTCCTTTCTTTTCACCGTCGTGCCACCGGAAGCCGCTGAAGAAATTGACAGAAATGCTATAAGGATTCAGCTTGGGGTGGAGTTAAAAGGCTTTCACGAGGAAATTTCCAAACAAACATTCATTTCAGTTTCTCCCGCTGCTTATAGTCTTGGCGAAGACATAAAACCCCGAAAATTCTCTCACTTTGAGTTGAACCGAAGAGGTTCCAACTTATCCCAAAAGATTGAAGATCAAAAGTTGATTTTAGGAGAATTCAAAAAAACTCAGGCTGAAGTAAAGGATGTTATAGCTGGAACCTATGGAGGGCACAAATCTTCTATAGAGGCTTTGTTTCTTGGAAAACATGGCTACACGGACTTTAGAAAATTTAAAAAGGCCATTACTCGTCTTGAGGTGGATATTAAATCCGACCAAAAGGCTCTAGTGAAACTTAATGAAATCCTATCAACATCAAGTTGGGTTACTCAAGACGCAATTACGTTTGAAGAATTTAGAAACCATATTCAGAAACAATGTCCGACTCTTATGGGCCCAGCCTTAAGGGCCATAAGCTTAGAAGAGATGAGGTCTCTCCTCGAATAAAGATCTTTAACCATACACAGGGGTATGCATTTTCCCATCGGATTGCCAGTCCTTGATATGCTTTTCGTCAAAGTCACTAGAAGTATCAATCACTTGTTGTCCATTATCAAGGGACCCCTTAAAGCGACGGGGTGGCCGTCCCATGGTTACAAAGAACTCTTCCATATCCTCGCCGTCCGTGTCATCTGGACTGCGGGCGTGAACAAGGAACTGGATACATCCCAGCACTAAAATAATAAATATTCTGAAAGCGAATATCTCGTGCAAATGCATACGTTTACCCCTTTTTAAGAGAGGATGTAGACCCAATTCCTTAAGAATTGGTTAATGCAACGAATTATTTTTTAAGGGGTAAGACGTTCTTTACTTCTTTCAGGACCAATAACCGGCAACAAGTCCTTCATCTCAGGACCGTGTTCCATCCCTGTCAAAGCCTGACGCAAAGGCATAAAAAGGGATTTGCCTTTACGGCCCGTTGTTTCCTTAAGGCTATTTGTCCAAAGGGCCCATGTCTCTCGCGACCAAGGCGCCGGGGGCAATGCTGCAAGGGCCGCCTCTATATATGCCTTATCCTCAGGCGCAATGGTTCCCCTTAACTGACCATGACAAATGGTTTGCCAATCTTTTACGTCCTTTAGGGTTTGAAGGTTACTCTGAATCAAAAGCCATAAGGACTCATCGATATCCGAAGCACCCATAGCCCCCAGGCGGTCCTTGACCTTGTCATAGGGCATGCTATGAAACAATTTATGGTTCAAAATTAAAAGCTCTTGTTCGTCAAAACGGGGGGGTGTTCGGCTAAAACTGCCCAGGTCAAAATGGTCTGCCAGGGTTTCTAACTCCAAAACCGGCTCAACAGGCAAGGATGTTCCAAGACGCGCAATTAAACTGTTGATTGCCATGGGTTCAATCCCATTCTCTCGCATTTCAGAAAGGCTAAGGCTGCCCAAACGCTTGGACAAGCCCTGTCCCTTGACGTCCATCAACAGGGTTGTATGACCAAAGGCAATATCGACGGGCTTTTCCCCATTCAATGCCTTAAACAACTGAATCTGAACGGCTGTATTGGTGACGTGATCTTCGCCCCGCAAAATATGGGTTATTGAAAAATCCAAATCGTCCACAACAGACGTCAGGGTGTACAAAAACGCCCCATCTTCGCGAACCAAAACGGGGTCGCTTAGACGTTCACCGTGAAATTGGGCAGGACCACGAATAAGGTCATTCCACGCGATCACGCCAGGATCCAACCGAAAGCGCCAGTGGACCTTACGCCCTTCTGCTTGATACGCAGCCTTTTGATCCTCTGTCAGGGCCAAAGAAGCCCTATCATAAAGGGGTGGCTGACCTTTTGCCAATTGGCGTTTGCGTTTAAAATCAAGCTCTTCTGCTGTTTCATAGCATGGGTAAAGCCGACCTGAATCGATCAATTGCTGCATCGCTTCGCGGTACCGGTCAAAACGGTCAGACTGTTTGGCAAATTCCTGGTGGTTCAAACCAAGCCAAGCCAAGTCCTCAAAGATTGCTTTGGCGAACCGTTCTTCGGAACGTTCCAGGTCTGTATCGTCCAAACGCAGCATAAAGACACCCTTATGCTTTTTAGCAAACAACCAGTTAATAAGAGCTGCTCTGGCATTTCCGATATGCAGCATTCCCGTTGGGCTTGGGGCAAAACGAACACGAACTGTCATGAAATTATATTTTTAAGTTAAGGAAATCTGCCCTAACTATAGTATGGGCGTGCCCCAGATGCAAATGCCCAGTGTTTTTCCAAAACAGGCCAAACCACCTCCACATCTAGGGTTGTCATATAGCAATCCCCAGATTTATGGGAAAACCCTAGTGATGTTTTCAGGTCGTCATAGGTCATGGGAATACGAACAACGGTATTTCGCGTTACCCCTTCCTCCTGCCAAGGCCTGTAGTTCTGTTCCCGCGAGGGTCCAAAAAGGCCAATGGTTGGCGTTTCAACTGCGGCTGCTATATGCATCAGCCCCGAATCATTTCCAAGAAATACTTTACATTGTTTGATGCACGCTGCCGTTTCCAGCAAATCCAGCTTCTGGTCAAAAAAAGAAAGGACTTTTTCCTTTGGCAGTGCATCTATCAAGGGGTCCACCATACCCTTTTCGTGGGGGGCTGCAAAGATGGCCACCTTTGCCTCAGGATGATCTTGGGTAAAGCGCTGTAACACAGCTATAAACGACTGAATAGGCCATTGCTTACCAATCCAATTCGCAGCCGGCGCTACGGCCAGACAGGGCCCTTGGATCAAGGATCGTGCCTTTTCCAGCCTTTCTTCTTTAAACCAAAGTTCAGGTGAATGCGCCTTTCCCCCCACCAAGGCAGAAATCTGTTCAACTTTATGGCGCGGGTCACCCGGTATACTTTTCCAAACAGATCGCCTGTTAGCCCTTAGGGCATAGGAAATAACAGACCCCCTAAGGTCAATAACCCAATCCCACCGGCGCCCTATAACCTTTTTCCACAAAGCAAACCAGTGTTTGCTGTTCCTTTGTTTTGGAAAAACAATCATGTCCTTCAATAACGGGTAATCTTCGAACAAAGGGGCCGGCAGTGGGTCGACCGCAATTGTAACCCTGGCATTTGGAAAACGACGCCTGATGTCCCCCAAGATTCCCGTGGTTAAGACAGCATCGCCAATTCGGCTGCAGGTGATAAAAAGTATGTCCATAAAAACTCTAAAGGGTGTAAGAAAAGTCCTCAACCAACATTCCGGGGGCAAAGGATCCACCCACAGATCGGTGATCATAAGAATCTGTGCTTGGGATCAAAGCAGCCTCATCTGTCAGGCCCAAAAGCCCTTTGCCCCAAAAATGATACAGGGTTTCATCAAAGCGCATATCTTTTATGGGGGACATAATCTTTCCCCCCTCCACCCAAAAACAGGCATAGCGGGTCATGCCCGTAATGCGGCCCTTGTTCAGGTCACTCCAGTTCAGGTAATGCACATTGCTGACGTATAGACCCGTGCCCAACCTTTGAAGAACATCAGCCTCCCTTAACGTGCCTACCTCAATACGGGGGGAACGAAGCCCCTCCCCCTCCTCAGCATAATTGCCATCAAGCGTGTATTCCTTTGCGGATCTTGTGCTGATCAAAAGGTTTTTAAGAGTTCCCTTTTCAACGATGGGAAGGGCCTTTGGTGCCAATTCTCCAAGGCTGTTAAACCTGGGGGTTGTGCCTTGCGTAAAATCCTCACCCAGAGTAAACAGGGGGGAAAGGATTTCCTCGCCATCCTTCAGCGGCTTAAAGGCTGACTGCCCCTGGTGGTAGGATGCCGCACTAACGCCATTCCAAGACAACATGCTCAAAAATCCAGCAGTGGCATCAGGCGCAAAATAGGTCCTATAACGACCCGGCTCCAAAATTTTGTTTGGGGTTTCCAAGTGCTTTAATTGTTCCTTTGCAAAGTCAAGCTTTTGCCCGAAGATTTCAGGGCTCCAAGTCTTGTCCGCATAAACAAGCTTTACCGCCTTTTGGGAAGGAGTATAGAAGGAAAAGTCTGCGCAAAAACTATCGCTATCAAACCAATGACTTTGCCCAAGGGAATTCATGTTGGCCCTGACCACAGAACCCGCCGTCAAAAGCCCTGCGCAATCAAGGCCCTTTAACTTTGGGGACAAAGCATCCATCCAGTCGGTGTCCCCTGGAAAACTGCCCTTATGGTGTTCTTCACTATTTGCCTTACAGGTAATTTCAGGACAAAAAGGGTCGGCAGGCAACTGCCGGGCTTCTTCCCGGCATCGATCCAAAGCCTTTAATCCGATCTCAAGGTTGGTGGCTTGATCCGATCCAAAAGGAATGTAATAGGTCACATTCCTTTGATTGTGAATGAAGGTGAAGGTCACCACCCCCTGATTAACGCTTGTCACCTGGCGAACCTTCGCTTGATTTAGGCGCATAAAAAGGCTTTTCTCTGCCGTCAAGGCAAGGGATAAAACTTCGTCCCCCTGAAGGTTCTGAAATAAACTTTTTGAAAACGCTTGAAAGAGATCCTGCATTCTTATTTTGCCCCCCCAAATACGTCTACACCTTGAAACCAACAGGTTGGCATCGCATGACCCACACGAATGACTTGGTTAGGCTCACCCTTGCCGCAATTGGGACTGCCAAAAATTTCATAAGAATTTCTATCACCAACGGCCTTCAAAGACTTCCAAAATGGGACAGAAACCCCTCTGTAATTTGGGTTTTTCAAAACAGCGGTCAGGCGGCCCTTTTCGATGCGCCTTGCATATTCGCAGCCAAATTGAAACTTGTTACGATAATCATCAATCGACCAAGACCGGTTGGTTGACATGTAAATTCCATCGTCAATCTGGGCAATCATGTCTTCAAAAGAGGTGGTGGAAGGTTCAAGATTAATATTAGCCATACGATCAATAGGCGGCCTGTTCCAAGAAGACACACGGGCGTTCGAGGTGCCAGACATAGAAAGCCTTTCTTGACTTTCAAGGCTGCCAAGGCCACGAACCAAAAGCCCGTCCTTAATCAAATATTCTAGTCCTGCTTTGTTGCCAACATCATCAAAGGCATAGCACGCAGCCTCACCCTCCACGAAGGGATCAAAGGTCACATTCAAAAGGGGGGATCCATATTGCAACCTTCCAAAATCACTGGGCTTTACAAAGCTCCAGCCCGCATAGTTCCTTTCATCCCCCAGGATACGGTCTAATTCCAGGGGGTGACCTATGGATTCATGAATTTGCAGGTACATCTGATCCGGGGCTAAAACCAAGTCAAAAGCACCAGTTGGGCAATTTTCAGCCGTTAAAAGGTCAAGCGCCTCGCGCCCAACCCTTTCTGCCGTTTTTAAAAGGTCATCCTTGGCAAACATTTCCATCCCCATCTGGCGAAAGGGGGCACCATTCGTCCGGGTTTGGGTCTCGCTGCCATCTTGGGCTGTTGCCGTCAGGGTCACTTCGGTCATTAATGACTTTTGGGATATATCACTGCCATTGCTGCTGACCATATAGGAATCGCGGTCGATTATAAGAGCATGCGCTGCCGCATTGACAATTTTGTCCGAAACCTTAAGGGCCTTTGTGGTTTGAACTAAGGCATCAACACATTCAGAAACAGGAACCTGCGCCGGACTTATTTTGAAAGGCGATGTGTAAGACCCCTTTGCCATGGGACGAACTGAACTTGTAAAGGGGTAAAGGCGATAACTGGCCATTGCTTTGGCCAAACTTTCAGCCTTTTTGGCCGCTTCCTTAATAGCCTTTTCTGTGTGTGTATTCGTGCACGCATAAGCAAATTGGCCGTCAATCAAGACCTCGACCATATACCCATGGTCCACACTAACTGCATTTTGGTCGAACCTGCCATTACGAGCTGTACGCGATGTTATTTCTTCGCGTATTTCTCTGATGGCCACCCAATCCGCCTGAATGGGCAAAGCCTCAAGACACTGCTTTAAATTCATCAAATCCTACCTCGTGTCAGTTAAGTTCCCAAATCGCGTTAGTTTTCCATCAAAGAACAGCTTAACGGTGCCGACTGGGCCATGACGCTGCTTTGCAATGATAACCTCGGCTTGGTTATAAATTGTCTCCATCCGTCGCTGCCATTCGTGGTGCTTGTCTGTCCCCTCTGGCGGCTCGCGGCGGGCTTCGTAGTATTCTTCGCGGAAGACAAACATGACAACGTCAGCATCTTGCTCAATAGACCCTGATTCACGAAGGTCCGATAATTGGGGACGTTTATCATCGCGCTGCTCAACAGCACGCGACAACTGGGAAAGGGCTAGGACTGGAACATGCAATTCCTTGGCAAGCCCCTTTAGGGCACGGGTAATCTCAGAGATTTCTTGGACACGGTTGTCACCGCTGCGCTTGCTTCCGCCAGCCTCTAGCAATTGCAAGTAATCAATCACAATCATCCCAATGTTGTGTTGGCGCTTTAATCGTCTGGCCCGATTTCGAAGACTGGTAATGGTCAAAGCTGGCGTATCATCGATGAAAAGGCCAATATCACCAATGCGCCGGCTAACCTCAACAAAGGTCGGAAAATCATCAGCCCGAATTTCCCCACGGCGAATTTTGTCGGACGAAATTTTTGATTCACTTGATAGAATACGGGTTGCTAGCTGTTCAGATGACATTTCAAGGGAAAAGAACGCAACATTGGCCCCATCTTGGGGACGTTCCGCATACTGACGCGCCGCATTAAAGGCAATATTGGTCGCAAGGGCTGTTTTCCCCATGGAAGGACGCCCCGCCAGAATCAAAAGGTCCGAAGGATGGAGCCCCCCAAGCCATTTATCCAAATCAACAAATCCGCTTGTAACCCCAACTATGTGGCTGTCCCGTTTAAAGGCAACCTCCGCTGTTTGAATGGCCTGCGTTAAAGCAGCCCCAAAGGGCAAGGCACCATTACCAACATTTCCTTTGGTTGCCAGGTCATACAATTTCTTTTCTGTATTCTCAATATGATGGGTTGCAGAAACCTCAAGATCAAATTGACGGGAATCCTGAATGGTTTCATGACCAATTTGAATTAATTGACGCCTTAAGAAAAGATCATAAATAAGACGACCATAGTCCCCCACATTGCTGGATGTAAAAGAATTAGCAAGATCAATCAGGTACCGCGCCCCCCCCACAGGTTCCAGGGTTTTGTCCTTATCAAAAAAATCCTTAAGGGTAATAGGGTCTGCAATTTGACCGCGATCAATCAAACGCTGGGTTGCATCGTAAATGCGGCCATGAATTTGGTCGGCAAAATGTTCAGGTCGCAGGTAATCACTGACTTGTTCCAGGGCTGCGTTATTCAGAAGAAGGGACCCTAAAAGGGCTTGTTCCGCCTCAACGTTGTGCATCACTGACGCCAATTCCACCAATGAATTTTGTGATGGGGATTGGGGAGGCAATTGAACCAAAGCTGCAGTGATGGAGGAGGAAGACATACATAAATTACTTTAAACAACACATACCTCTTTATAACAATTTTTTTCCCCTTTAACCAAGTCTTAAGAATTTCTGTCGTATGCTTTCTTAAAAGGCTTTTGGTAATGGATAAGTAATGAATAATTTTAGACTTTATATGGCTTTAGGTCTGACAGTCTTTGGATATCAGACAGATAGCTGCGCTTTACCTGTAGGCGATTCTGAAATGAATCGATATGAAGACCAGTATAAACAAGCTGACCCTCTTGAGGAAAATGATGAGGTTTTTAAAATTATTCTTCATGAAATTCCAAAAAGGGTGTCAGCGACAAATTTTAATAAAAGTATGGATGACTTTGCGCGGTGGATTGACGGTATTGTCAGTCGCACAAAACATATCAAAACTCAGCCGCAGGCAAAAAAAGACCAGCCCGAAGTCAATCATCTTAATCATTCAAAAGATCCAGCAGAAAAAATTCTGCACATCATTTCCAAAAGTCTTTACAGAGAAGATTTGGTCCAATCCTTACTGGGCCTTAAGGCAACACTGATCCAGGCAAAAAAGGAATCTGTTTTTCTGCCCCAAATCATGATCTTTGAAAGCCTTAGCAAAGATAAGCAAAATGCCTTCAGACAGGGTTTACGTGTTGAAGACAGACTGGACGAACTTCCAAGAGATAGACGGCGCCTTGAAAAGATTCAAATTGATCAAAATTCACTTAAAATCCTTTTGATTCAACGAATCTCTCAGGTAACAGGCCTTGGAAAAGATAGACAAAGTACACTGATGGAATGCAAAAGAGTTCTGGCTGATTTCATGAGAAAGATCCCAACCACCATGTCTGCAAGAAATTCAATTGATGTACTTCAAAGCAACCTTGACCGAAGGGCGGGTGAACAGTCAGCAAAGCCGATTATCCTTGCGAAGGTTATCGATTTTTTATCCCCCCAAAAGCAAGACCTTGCTAGGGAGAAATTTGCCAAAGACCTTTTAACCCTGCAGGATTCATGGGATGAAATCATAAAGATTGAACCAGCAGACGTTGTGCCGCTTTGGTTTGACCCTGAGGAAGAAGAAAAGAAGAAGCTGCAAAACGAAGCTGAACAACGAAAGAAAGAACAGGAAGAAATAAAACTAAAAAAACAGCGGGACCTTGAAGACAAGAAAATTGAAGACGAAAAAAAGAAAGAAGAGGATGCCAAAAAAAGCACCATAGAAAAAACGGCAGATCAGCTGAAAGAGAAAGCCACAAACAAGGTTCAAAATGATCTTCAAAGCGTCTTAGGATCTGTTCTTGGTAACGGAAATGGCGCAGGGGCGACGGGTAATCCGCTTAACAATATTTTAGGCGGAATCAAGTTCTAAAGAGGCCTAAGAGCTAAAAAAGACACAGTCGTTGTTTTGACCAGAAAATTGAGGAATAGTTTGTTGACAAACCGTTATATTGATCTTACTTATGTTAAGTACTTATTTGTAGTTAAAAGAGATTCATGGGATTTTCTGAATTAGGTCTTTCGGCCACTTTGTGCGAGACAATCGCATCGCTGGGTTACAGCAAGCCAACCCCCGTTCAACAACAAGCCATTCCTTTGGTCCTAGAAAAGGCCGACATTGTTGCTTGTGCGCAAACAGGAACGGGGAAAACTGCTGCCTTTTTGTTACCGCTTGTTCAGATTTTATTAAACTCTCCTTCCAAGGCTAGACTTCCAAGGGCCATTGTTTTGGAACCAACCCGTGAACTTGCAATGCAGGTCTTTCAGAATTTTCAGGCCTATGCTAAAACCAGCACCTTAAAAGCTGTTCTTTTGGTGGGCGGAGAATCCTTTAGCGAACAGGAAAAGATTTTACAGCGCGGCGTTGATGTTTTGATTGCAACACCTGGCCGTTTGCTAGACTGGATCGAACGCGGCAAGATTATGCTGCTCGATACAAAGTATGTCGTCATTGACGAAGCCGACCGCATGCTGGACATGGGTTTTATCCCAGATGTAAACCGCCTTATGGCGTTTCTGCCCCGCAAAAAGCAAACCCTTTTATTCAGCGCAACCTTGCCGGGTGAAGTTAGAAAACTGATTGACACCTATTTGGTGCACCCAAAAGAAATCAGCATAACGCCAGAGGATAGAACCGCTGCAACCATTGAACAACATTATATTCCATTGGATGTTAAAGAAAAAAGAGAAGCCGTTCGGTTTTTGCTCAGTCAGTATGGCGCTGAAACCCCAAGTATTATCTTTTGCAATCGAAAGCGTGATGTGTCCACATTGGTAACATCCCTAGCACGCTGTGACTTTAAGGTTGCTGCCCTTCATGGGGATTTGGCCCAAAGCTTACGCAATCAAACCCTTAAGGACTTTAAAGACGGTACAATCTCCATTTTGGTTGCAAGCGATATTGCAGCGCGCGGGCTTGACGTTGAAAAATTGGGCCTTGTGATTAACTTTGACGTTCCCATTTACGCCGAAGATTATGTCCATAGAATTGGGCGAACAGGGCGTGCCGGATTAGAAGGCAAGGCCTTTACTCTGGTAACAGACGCCGATGAAAAATCCTGGCATGCTGTTGAGAAATTTATTCAACAATCTATTTCCGCTTTTGAAGTCCCCAAAACGGCCCTAGAGGGACCAAAAAAAGAAAAACGTGCCCCCGCCACAAGGTCACCTTCTCCAAGACCCCCTGCCAAAGTTAGAGAAAGCAAACCTGAACAACCTGAAAAGCGCAGCCCCGCCCAACCCAAAGCAAAAGTGGCTGAGCCAAAGCGAATTCATAGTGTGGTAAACCGTGAAGTCGATAACGAGCGCGTTCTTGGTTTTGGGGAATCTGTTCCAGCCTTTATGCTAAAAGCCGTCGTTCTTTCGGAATTCCAAGAGGAAGCCCTTTCTTAAGCGAGTCCTGCCATGCGCATTATTTTCATGGGAAGCCCTGAATTTTCTGTACCGGCGCTAAAAGGCTTGCTGGCAGCCGGCCATGACATCGTCGCTGTTTATTCAAAGGAGCCAAAGGCCAAGAACCGCGGCCATTCTATTCAAAAAGTTGCCGTTCACGAAGCAGCCGATGCCTTAAGGATTCCTGTTTTCACCCCCAAAACCCTACGGTCAGAAGAAGAGCAGAATCGATTTAAAGACCACCAGGCTGATATTGCCGTTGTTGTGGCCTATGGTCTTATTTTACCAAAACCAATTCTTGAAGCACCAAAATGGGGTTGCTTAAATATCCATGCGTCCCTTTTGCCCCGTTGGCGGGGGGCAGCGCCCATTCATCGCGCCCTTCTTGAAGGAGACACTGAGACCGGCATTACCATTATGCAAATGGACGAAGGGCTGGACACAGGCGATAGTCTATCGATGGAGAAAATCCCCATCACCCAGGATTCAACCACCGCCCTTCTGCATGATCAACTGTCAGCATTGGGCGCTGACCTGATTGTTAGGACTTTGGATAATCTAGCAGCAATCACGCCTATCTCCCAGCCATCCGGGGGTGTTCTTTATGCAAGTAAATTGACCAAGGAAGAAGGCCGCCTTGATTGGAATCTGCCAGCGGATGTCCTTGAACGAAAAGTGCGCGCCCTTAACCCCTGGCCAGGCACCTGGTTTGATTTTTTGGGTTCCCCCCTGAAGGTTCTAGAGGCTGACTTTGTCGATGTTCAGGGGAAACCTGGCAGTATCTTAAGTGACGCTAAGCATCCCCTAATTATTTGCTGTGAAAAAGGCGGTCTTTCGCTAAAGAAAGTTCAAAAACCAGGCGGCAAGGCATTGCCTATTGAAGAGTTCTTGAAAGGGCATGCCATTAAGGACAGTGCGTTATAGGTTTTCATATATACCCAATAGACTTGAAGATGCCTTGGAACGGCTGTGTTCCATGGAGGCTGGGCATTGGAACAACTGTGGCTTTTTGCAGCCGCACAAATCGTTGCCGTTGCAATCGCCGTCATTGTGCATGGATGCACATGCTGTCAGAAAAAATAACCTTAAGCAGAATAAATTTTGAGGGTGAAGGTCTCATCCTCAAAATTCTTATACCCCTTTAAAATCAAGTCATCTTTACCAAAAGTGGCTGTCCCCCAGTGCCCTTCACCATGTAAAGCCCCCGCTTCCCCCAAGAAGTAAATTTGAAACTCCCAGCCCTGAATGTGTTTTAATTCAGCCTTTGCCTGCTTCGGTCCCAAAGTCATGACAAGGTCAGCGGCACCTTCTTCAATGATAACCTTCCCTAAAATTGGACTATGATAAACGCCTTTGAAAACAGACAGGTCCACTTTTTGCCCTGAGGGTTTTGGGCGTGACTTTGGAACAACGGGATTTGTTTCCTTTAATAACTGGCTGTGGTCCTTAAAAGGCAATCCCATCACCTGATCAAGGAAATATTGCCCAACGACCACTGGCGCCTCAGAATGGGTTAGATTCGTTAGAATCACAATGCCAGCATCACGCTCAGGAACACAGAGGAATTGATGCCGAACGCCAGCAATCAACCCGCCATGCCCCAAAACGCGGCAGGGTCTGTCGTCATAAATTCGAAGCCCCCCGCCGTAGGAAAAAAATGATTCCATTTGCGTTTTAGGGGAATGAAGGAATTGCCTGCTTTCCTTTGAAAGAAGCCCAAGATGACCAAGATGCATTGCAACCCATTTGGATAAATCCTGGACAGAGGAAACGAGCCCCCCAGCCGCCAAAAACGCCAAAGGAAAAGAACTGAACTGCCTAGAAATTAGGTGACTACGGGTTTCCTCATCTAAGATATGCCCGTGGATCAACCCACTTTGGGGGACTGCATCAATGGCATCCGTATTCTCCATACCAAGCGGAATTAGAATATTGTCTTTGACAAAATCAGACCATTTTTGGCCTGTTATGGTCTGGATAAGATCTTCAACCCACAAATACAGCCCATTCACATAGGCATAGGTGGTTCTAAAACTGGTCACAGGTTCAATGTGCTGAAAGCCCCTTTGAATGTCTTGCCGGCTATAACCCCAGATACCCATCTGGTCCAAAGATTCAGCCCTAAAACCTGACCTGTGACAAATCAGATCAATAATTTGAAATTCACGGGTCATCCATGGGTCACGAAGTTTAAAACCTGGAAGATGCTCACTGACACGGTCATCCCATTTCAGTTTTCCTGCGTCCACCAGCAAAGCCAAACTGGTGGCAGCAAAAGATTTGGTAATTGAAGCAATTGGAAATAGGGTTTCGGCGGTAACTGGGATATTTTCCCCGTGTTTTTGGGTGCCATACCCCTTTTGAAAGACAACCTCTTTCCCTTGAATAATAGCCACTGCAGCGCCTGGAACGCGCCATTCTTCCAGAACACGCTGACAATAGCTGTCAATTTCAGTTAACGACTGGCTAGAGAGCATGATCACCCTTCTTAAACAATTACAAAACCCCCAAATTATATCATCCCTCATCGAAAAGGGAAGGTGGTCCTTTCTCCCTTAAAAGTAAACAAATCCTTAAGAAACAAAGGAAACAAAAAAAATAATGTATTAGGTATTTTAGGAAAATTTTGTTAGCATTTTACCTATGAAGAGTCAAAAGGAATAGTAAAGTTATGCGCGTATTATTAATTGAAGACGATTCCTCTACAGCCAGAACCCTTGAATCTACGCTGAAAAGCGAAGGGTTTGTTTGCGACACAACAGACCTTGGGGAAGATGGTCTTGAGATTGGAAAACTGTACGAGTATGACCTTATTATTCTGGATCTAATGCTGCCCGATATCGATGGGTTTGAGGTTTTGCGCCGTCTGCGTGCTGCCAACATCAAAACCCCTATTTTGGTTTTATCGGGTCTAAGCGAAACAGATGACAAGGTAAAGGGTCTGGGCTTTGGCGCTGATGATTATTTAACAAAACCCTTTAGCAAAGTTGAACTTTTAGCACGGGCCCACGCAATCGTGCGCAGATCCCGCGGTCATTCAGATTCTTTGATTCGAATCGGACGCCTTTCCGTTGACCTGCAAAAAAGATTGGCAGCTGTTGATGATGAAACCTTGAATCTGACGGGTAAAGAATATTCAATTCTGGAACTGCTGTGCCTTAGAAAAGGAACAACCCTAACCAAAGAGATGTTTTTAAATCATCTTTATGGGGGTATGGACGAACCTGAACTTAAGATTATCGATGTGTTTATTTGCAAACTACGCCGCAAAATCGCCGAAGCCTTGGGGGATGAAAACTACATCGAAACGGTCTGGGGCCGCGGCTATGTGATACGGGACCCAAGCGAAGATTCCAAACCCACCGGCATACAAAGTGAATTTCCAGTTCTTGTTAACTCTATTCCTGAGGGTAAAAAATCCCTAAGCCTAGAGGCTATTTGAGAGCTTAGGAATACAGAGCCCAGGCCTAAAGCTAACAAGGGTTTGCAAGCAAGAATTCGTT